>OLGB01004889.1_pt1 | contig 10938 bp, 8 predicted proteins | sample 1605691 | NCBI WGS metagenome assembly OLGB01 (sample SAMEA3888925, study PRJEB22519) | human gut metagenome | biome: human gut; feature: human-associated habitat; material: faeces | place: Denmark | collected 2010
CCATGACCGGCTCCTTTTGAAAACAAAAAACAAGATGAACATCTCAAGGCACGATACCAACCACAGTGATTAAACTCCTCATAGGAAGGTTCGAAATTAGGGTCAGCCCGGAGGAGCAGCGTTTTTAGGTGTAATTTTCAATCTTTATAGAAATATCCTAAGCGCAACGCGAAAGTGCTTTTTGTAGGCCGCTGGAAAGTTTCTAATCCTCACAGGAATATCCTAAGCAAGTTCAGCTCACTATCATCGACATGGACGTCATGGGTTTCCAATCCTTACAGGAATATCCTAAGCGCCCGGGGTCGGGGCCCCCAGCTGGCCCATATCGTAGTTTCCAATCCTTACAGGAATATCCTAAGCGTGTTACTATGGATAATAATGTATTACAAGGTTTTAGTTTCCAATCCTTACAGGAATATCCTAAGCAAAAACCTCAGTTCTATGCAAGGATCGAGCTAATAACGTTTCCAATCCTTACAGGAATATCCTAAGCATAGATGCCGGGGCTGATGTGAATTTGCAGGAACAGTTTCCAATCCTTACAGGAATATCCTAAGCCAACCCGAAAAAAGCGCTTTCGGCCAATTTTGTTTTGTTTCCAATCCTTACAGGAATATCCTAAGCCAGCGCCAAAACTATGGACAAATTGACGCATATTTGTTTCCAATCCTTACAGGAATATCCTAAGCGGGCGTTCGGATACTTCATGCGGAATAATGGTATCCGGTTTCCAATCCTTACAGGAATATCCTAAGCAGTCCAGCGTGGAAAATACCCGTCAGCGGAGTTGTGTTTCCAATCCTTACAGGAATATCCTAAGCCGAGCGTGCCCATGCCGAGCGCCACCCATTTCAATTTGTTTCCAATCCTTACAGGAATATCCTAAGCGTGCCGTTGTAGATGGTCTGTCTGGCGGTGCCGGAGTTTCCAATCCTTACAGGAATATCCTAAGCTCCAGCCGCTTATATATCGCCACCGCGAATAGCATGTTTCCAATCCTTACAGGAATATCCTAAGCGATAAAATCGCCATCGATCGAAGAGGTTGGCCTCGCGTTTCCAATCCTTACAGGAATATCCTAAGCTAACGTCAACTTCGGAACAGCTGAGATCCATATCCCAGTTTCCAATCCTTACAGGAATATCCTAAGCGTGGGCGGCTGTCAGAGCATAGATAATACCGCCCGGTTTCCAATCCTTACAGGAATATCCTAAGCATTTCTGTTTCTGCCGCTTTTGCATCGATCCATTGCGTTTCCAATCCTTACAGGAATATCCTAAGCTGACGCATATCCACGCATTTGATTCCCTGCGATATAAGAGTTTCCAATCCTTACAGGAATATCCTAAGCCCGTCCCAACTATGATTTTAACTGCATCTTTGACTATGCCAAACATAGCGCCATGCGCTATATTTTGAACAAGGTAAAGTTAAACATGCTGGGGCATTGCTATAAAAACAGCCATTTCACAAAGTCTGTCGCCCCCCGGCGGTTTTTACGCTATTGCAGATCGACGAGGTTCTAAATAAATGAGTCAACGCTGCCACGTTTTATGCCAATAGTGTCTCGCGTCATATACCGCTCTGTCCTCCACACATAAAACAGTACGCTATCATATTCATTGTCAATGATATTTTTTACATCGACTTTCAGCGCTTCGAGCGTCGCCGGTGTCAGTTCGCCTTCTAACACGGAGTTTTGAATCCACGTCAAATACTTTCTTGCCGTTTTCAAAACTTTATTTACCCTTTTTTCCCCCACATCATAAAACATGATGACAAACATCTTACCACCTGCTCGTATATGGCACGTATTTTATATTCTCCATCATGTGCTTTTGCAGTTTATATATCTCCATGCGTACCAGGCCACGGTAACTGACCTTCCTGCCAAGCGCCGGATGTTCGATCGTTTCATTGAGCCGCCCTTCCCACGCGCGCAAGACGATCTCGCGGCCGCTTTCGCTTAAATAAATCCCTCCGCCGCTCTGTTTTTCAAAATGCTTTTCTTGGATCTCACGTTTGTTGATAAGTGAGAATATCAGCCTGTCCACCAAAATCGGTTTAAAGATTTCCGCGACGTCAAGATTCAGGCTGAACCGGCGAAAATTCGTCTCATGTAGAAAACCGATCCTCGGATCCAGATGCGTTCGGTAGATTTGGGATAGGACCAGTGTATAGCACATCGTATTTAAAAAACTTATCAAAGCGTTCATGCGGTTTGACGGCGGACGCCGGGTTCTGTTTACCATCTTAAAGGCGTCATCCTTCACGACACGGTCGAAGAATTCATAATACTTCTCCCGCGAGTTGCCCTCTATTCCCATCAATTCAGCCACATCTTTACTTTGCGGCGCCCGCTCGCTGTAAACGTCTAAAGCTTCGACGATATCGCTTATCTCCACCATCGCCCTGCGCTGGTAATATTCCATCACCCTCTTCATATTATCTATAGCACCAATAACAAATGAAGAAGCTATTTCTATTCTTTTCGCAGCGTCCATATAATACGCCGCCTGCGCGAGGATCACTGCCCCTGAGTTTAGGTGTTCCCTTGGATAAAACGTTCCGACATAATACCCATAATGATTATAAAAATGCAGGATGACCTCTTTTTGCGATATAAATTCCAGCAGGCTTTTGTTGAAATCCACCTCACCAAATATATTTATCTCATCTAATGTCTCTACCGGCAGGAACTTAGGATTCTCGTTCTCTCTGGCGATAAACAGCGTGTTGTCTTTTCTTTTTAATTCACCGTTACTTAAGAGGTAAAGTGTCTTTCCCATCAATATTCCCCCCTGCCTTGCTTAACTCCAGCAATAATCTCCATAGGCACATTTTTTGCAATACTTACATTGCACCAGATGCGGTGGTTTCTCTGACAACGCAAGCTCTTCTATAACGGCATATGACTGATCAAGGACTCTTTTCAATTCTTCTGTCAAAATAACCGCTGTTCGTTTCTTTTCTGTCGGATATAACAGCACCCCCATTGACGCGATTCCCTCCTTTTCAAGTTCGTAGAGATAATGCGCAAGTTGTAGTATTGAGGATTTTTCCGCACGGCTGCTCTTTTTTATTTCAGAGATGACAAGGAGGCCATCTTGATTTCGCATAAAGTCGAACTTGTTTCCTCCGAACATTACCTGATGTTTTTCTCTGGCATAACTATTCTCATCAACAATGCGCCCCAACGAAAGGAGTTCGTTTTCCTGGTCGGCAAACACACTGTGCGTTAAGAACCATACCTGTCTATGGCATATACCATACGCCTGTAAAATCATTCCGGTTATTCTGGCCTTCTCAGAGAACATGATAACACCTCATCAGTATAAGAGCGGATCATCATTGTTGCTTGGAACACCTATTTTCTCATCATACGGAATCTCATATATATCCAAATACGCCAAATCCGGAGGCATTACACATTTTTTATTGTTAAATAGCTTCAAGGTTTTCATTCCAACAGGCACCTCATAAAGCGCGACCTTCAGTTTATCCTTCTTTTCACCGCTACGACAGAGTTCTGTAACTTCACCATAAAACTTTTGTGGAATTATCGGTACCTTGACATAACTTATGAGACGAGTCACGCACTCTTCATTGTAATCAACCGTATCAAATATTGGCGCCCTCTCATCCCAAATCACCTCTATATTATCACGCGCCGTCTTGTAATCCTTATGGTCGGTAAAGCTGTAGTTTTGGTAGGCATCTTCGAGCATTGCTCCGATCTCATTCTCGCTCAGTTTACCTTGCCGTTTCCTCAATATCTCATCAGTCTTGCCAATAATGGCGACAGCGTCTTTATATACATATTTCTGGGCTACGTCGCTTATTGGAAATACAATAAACCTAGCTCCCTCAATATTTCCCTTCCTGTTGCATCTTCCCGCCCGCTGGATAAGGCTGTCCAGCGGCGCCAGTTCGCTGTACATATAGTCAAAACTGATATCGAGCGATACCTCTATCGTCTGCGTTGCGATGATGAGAGATATCTCTTTCGGCCTGCCATATTCATCGCGTTTGCCGGTACCTATCAGCTTCTCTTCCTTCGCAATGCGGTCCCGCATAATAAAGGCGCTGTGATAGCACATGATCTTATCCGCCAACTCGGTACCTTCAAGTTCGCGTTCCCACATCCTATATAGCTCCTGCGCCCTGCCTATGGAATTTACCACGACAGCGACCTTCCGCCCCGCCGCCAGCGCATCTTTTATCTCAGCCATGTACCCTTCGATGCTATTGTCGGTATATTCCCAGGTGCAATTACTGCGTCCCATCAATTCATCGGCTGTTATCGGTTCATCTACGCCCAACAAATCCTGAAAGTGTTCCCTCAGTGCCCTTGGCATTGTGGCACTCATCACCATTACACGCCCTTGCATACGCATGATACGTTCGATACTTTTCGTTATCAGGCCAAGCATATATGGATCGTAAGAGTGTATTTCATCAAAGATAACGGAGGCTCCCAACGTCGCAATTTCTTTCAGATACCAGTGTCCCACTCTGAAATTGGCCGAAAGCAGTTGATCAACCGTAGCGACTGTGACCGGTGCCATAAAAGTGCGATATTTATTCAAGAGCTTAAATACATCTCCGTGCTCTTCATCAGAAGCCCCATAAGAATCGCCTTTAGACATGGAAAGATACATCGCCGCGCCTGAATGGGTGATGCCGCAGTCTGCCTCGGCAAAGTATTTTATCATCCGCTCATACAGACTATTGGAGGTAACCTTCGTCGGCATCAATAAGATAATTTTATTCGACGCTACGCACGTCGCCCATAACAAGGCCGCCTCAGTCTTACCGCTTCCAGTCGGTGCGATAGCCAGCACATTTCCTTTTTTCCGACAGCACCGGCACTGGAAATTCCTTTTAATAAACGGTTTTCCATTCTCTGCAAGCATGGCGGCGTTTATCTTTGATTCCATTATTTCGCTGTCATAGCCGTGAGAAAAGCTCAATCTTTCGCTTCCCGACGACGATGCCTGCCAATCGCAATAGCAAAGCACCCCTCTGACAAACGTACAGATTCTCGTCAGCCTGTCTTTATCTTTTAATCTATCTAACGACGTTCTCTTAAAATGTTTGTCGAGATGGCGGAAAAAATATTCTACCCAATTTTCATTCGTATCTTCCCTGTAAGCAAACAGGTTCTCATCAAAACAGATTCCGTCCAGCAACTCCTTTATTAAATCTTTATGGGGAAATTCAACAGCAAGAGCAAAAGCTAAAGCTTCGCGTGAAATTTTATCGGCCTGTTTTTCTCTTTCTCTCTCAAAACTTTGCCATTTTTTATCGAGCCCTTTGTGATGTCCCAAAACGGCAAATATCTCATAAGGAAAATCCTCGGCGGAATATTTGCCGCCAAAGTATTCATAGCGCTGCCACAGAATCAACGCCGAAATCAATTCGTGCCTGAAATAGACGAGCTCTTTGCCACTCACCTTGTTTACAATATGTTCCATCCGGTTTTGAAATGAAGTCCCCAGTTTGCCAAGGTCATGTAAAAAAATTGCCATGAAGCATATACGCTTCATGACATCGCAGGAAAGACCGTTGATCTGACAAAATGATTCGATGGCTTGGCGATTCACTTTGAAAAAATTGTTAGCCACTTCAAGACATCTCGTTACATGATATTCGTAACTTCCCTCTTCGCCGACCAGAGGCTTCGCATAATAACGCGTCATCACGGATGCCTATCGCCAATGCAGTAGAGAGAGACATTCGTGCCGCAGAAAGAATGTGCCGGCCGCGGTGTGCGCAAAACATGTTCGCCGAACAAAAAAGTGAACTGCTGATAAGCTTTGGGCTTTCGCTCCATATCATTAAATTCAAAGTCCACTATCAACCTGCCGATAACCGGCGCTCTTAAAGTCTGCGACACGCTGGTTTTCTGCAAAGCATCCCAGTCGAAACCGACTTCTTTTGAGAGGTCTCCCTCAATGACAGTATTTTTCAACGATGTGGCGGCAGACGTGCCGACCTCATATATATCGGAGACAGATCGCACCATTGCTATATCGTCGCTGTTTCCGAGAGAGATTGCATATCCCGGATCTTTGAAAGCTTCGGCTAGACGGCACACAAAATCACTGTTTTGAGCAGCGTAATAGAGAGTAAACTTAGTATCATAGAGAAACTCTCTATTAAGGATGTCATTTCTCAGTATTTTCGCCAGATTTAGTTTTTTGGCGCTATCTCTTTCTTCCTTACTTTTGGGTACGGCTATCTTATTGTAACGCCACAGATCAATGCCAGTGCCACAGAAGCTGCCGGTGACGCCTAGATAAAGGTTATTTTCCTTGAGATACCGCCAAGCCCGCGAAAACTCCAACCCACAGGCGGCGCCAGCTATACCGGCGATAGTCGAAATCGGCGGCAGAGGATAAGTTTTCTGGTATAGATGCGCCGACGGCTCACGAAATGAAGCCGTCTGCGCGGCAAGGCTCACAGAAAAACCATACATGAGTCTAGCCTTTATAGGTCTCGGCGACCCACTTTCTGATTTCGTCAAAGGCCTCGCCCAACGGCTTCGCGCCCGTCGTATCCTTTTCAAAAAAGCCTTTTCTTTCGCCAATGACAGACTTGCTGATTTGGTTCTTGAAATCAGCCTCCGTATTTTTGATCAGTTCTTCATCAACACAATTGTCTTTGACCCGCAGGCACTCCATATAGATGGGATTTTTTACCTTCATCAGTGCGGCACAAATAAACTTGGGCGATATATCGGCGAGGAAACGGCTTTGGCGTCCAATGCCCCACAAGTTTTGAATCGCGTCGACCAGAGCCTCCACACGTTTTCTCTTTTCATCCGCCTTAAGTTCAAGATCATAATTGGCTGCGTCGGCAACTCCGACCCTATCCAATTCAACAAGGATAGTCCCCCTGTAAACGCCGGAGTGAATTTCTGTCTCGAATATATTGGGATTGCCGCCGGCCTTTACCCCCATGTAATTTGTGGCAAAATCCAAGTCGCCGCGGTACGGCTCAAGTGAAATCAGAGGGGAAACGCGTACTGGGCCGGTTCTCTTCGTCGTGTTCGTATCGGCGATCATAAAACCAAAGAGATCGTCGTCTATGTACTTTTCCGGCTCGCCCATCGTGGAAGAGGCGCCCTTCGCCTGCTTGGCGACCGCAGCCTCGGAAAGCTCCCATCCCATCACCGCCAGCTGCTCTCTGATATCGCGTCTGATCGCCTGCGACGATTTATAGGGATATTCCCGCCCGTCATTCATCCTTATCTTTTTAATGCTGGAGATATTATCAGCCTCTTTATCGGAACCGTTAAGCGAAGCATAGGAGGCGCGGGTCAAATATGTTATCGTTAGGCACTTGTCTTCCATCTTGGCAAATCTCCTCTCGTAAAGTCTTATTTATTTTCCGCAGCGCCGGAAGCGCTGTTTGATTTTTCCGCAAACCCAAACTCCCTGTTGTAACCATTCAGAGCGGAAATCATGCAATAGGCTTTAAAATCTTCAAATTTTACATCTTTTTCGACCAATATACCCTTGATTATCTCTTGATTCAGCACCAAGCCATATCTAAATTGCAATCTCCCAAGCTGTTCTAAAAAATCCGTAGCACTCCTCGTTTTTCGCAGAGAGAACAAATCTCCCTTTAAAGGCTTTAATTTATTGACGTCTTTGCTATCCTCCATCAGCGCTTTCTTACCACCTATGATAATCTGCGCTCCAAGGCTCGTCGCTATCGCAACCTGCTCCTTCGTCATACCCTTTCCCCCTTCATGCTCTCCATCTCTTTTGTTGATTACGCGTTCATACAGTGTGACAAAAAATAAGATACGATATAAATATGGATAGTTCTCGATCAAAGATTTCTTAAAGACAAAGTTTTCGGCATCCCTCAAAATAGAACTCTTCTCAAAAACTTTCTGCAGCATTCTGTTGCGGTAAAGCCCATTCACAGGGTCAAATTTTTTCTGCTTGTTCTGTACCAAAAGGAGGTCCCAGAACAAATTTTTCCAGAAATCACCCTTGTCCTTATTTATGATCTTATCTTCTCTTATCTCCCTTTCGACATAATCAATCAGGCGGAAGATATAGACCGAATCATGAAAGTCAACGAGCTCTTTCGTGATGAAAGTCTGTCCCTTCTTTTCAAGCGACATCGTCACCACGCCAGTTGCGGCAAGGCAATCCAAATCTTCTTCACTAAGACTCCCGACCCGCTTCAGCTTATCCTCAGCGTCGATGGCATTCTTTTTCCGCTTATCCAATTCATCAAAAGAAACCAGGAAGAAGCTCCATAATACCTCATAGGGCAGCCTTGCCAGTTCTACGAGTGATTCACTTGTGCCAAAATCACGGAAATACAATTTATCTCTTTCAAAAATGCGGATATCGCTGGAATTTCCCATCACATCGTGCGCGTTGATCAACGCCTCCATGTTGTTGGAATATATCTGCATAATCTGAGTATAAGGATCAGCAACCTTATAAAGGGCGCTGTGAACGGCAAACTTCCCCAGCATCGCGCACTCCCAGCACACGATATCCGGCGTGCCGAATTTTGAATTAAACGAAAAGGCCGCGCTTTGGCTGGAAAAGAGAGGAAAGACCGTTTGATTCACACCCTCACAGACCAACTCCTGTCCGCAAACAGAACAGACCCTTTTCTTGCCCTTAACGGGAAAAGTTTCTATATGCGGATGGCACACCGGTTGTTCATAAGGGAGCTTGTCCTTCTTTATCCCCCAAAGACTTTTACCGCTCTCTTTCAGAAATTCATCCGTTTTTTTCTTCATTTCATCAGGGAGATCATCGTATATATCATAATCAGCCTTCCAGCTGCTGCCGCCGACAGAAAGCGCCGCGACAGGCGTTGGATTACGCCGCGGAACGCATAAGAAAGTTTTTTTACTCTTATTATAAACAACAAGGTCTTTCGCCTCTTCTTGCTTAGAGGACGAAACATTCCACCACTGGGCTCCCAAATATTCATAGCACGCATCTACGAAAGGCTTCAGCAATCTATCCGGCGCCGAGACGACGATACCGTCGGGACGCACTATTACCTTAACCTCCGACCACTTTTGCCGGTCACTTTTCTTAAGTCTGCCAGCAATATCATAAAACGCCGCGATTCCGGCATCAAACCACCAATGGTTGCGGAGCTTGAACAGATAATCTATATCCTTCACCTCCAAGCGATATTTTTCTCTCTGTACCTTTGTATCAGGAATGCAAATTATTAAAATGATAACGCAACAAAAATTTTCTAACTGATACTAACTGATATCTTATGTTGATGTTCTTAAAGATATTTGTGTTTTAAGACAACAAACCTTCTAGGAAAATCGGGCACAAACTTTCTACGAGCAACTTTCCAATCCTAATAAGGAATACCGCTATATATTATAACGACAAAAAATCATTGTCACTACAAACAATAATTAAAAGATAAAAATATACAATGATTATTATCGCTATTTGTCGTTTCTTTTCTACAAGAGCGTAATAATATGTTCGCCGCACAAAGAAGTAGAAGCCAAGAGCTCCAGCCATCAACAATTACCTGGACAAAGCCTACAAATTCTACCACGTACCACGCGCCATCTTCTATTCATTGTATGTGGATAGTTTATGATAATTGTCTGTGCGTGTCAAGGTCAACTGTTATCCTTAATCTCCAAGTTCCGCATCGTATACCAGTGGCTTATCTGTGCCGGTCAACGTCCATAAATCCTTATATAAAACCCAATGGGTGAATCCGTAAAAACTCATATTGTCGGGCTATTACAGCTTTCAGCAATAGTTTTTAACCGATAACTTGGAGATTAAGAGAACTTTATCTTCCATGGTAGCCGCCGAGAAGCAACACCATCACGTGTCTTTCCAATCCTCAAAGGAACTTTATCTTCCAAAGAGGCGTGGACGCCGCGCGAGCGGCAGGTGCCTTTCCAATCCTCAAAGGAACTTTATCTTCCCGACAGCACAAATACCATATCGAGCCGGTGCCCGCTTTCCAATCCTCAAAGGAACTTTATCTTCATATCTCATGGCTCTGGGCCCTCTTGGCTTGAGCCACTTTCCAATCCTCAAAGGAACTTTATCTTCCCCCAAAAACATAGCCATAGCAACAATTTTCATGGTTCACCACTTGCCTTTACATTTGATATAGGGATCCGGCAAAATACGACAACATTAGGCAGCCAGCAATTAATCTGACTCTTCACAAAGTCTGTCGATCCCCTTGCATTTTAACACTATTGCCGATCGACGAGCAAAAAGGCCCTATAATGAGCCTCCTAGCTTTCACCTCCTCTCCCTCACCGCCCGATAATATCCCGTTATCACCTTCTGGTCTCTCATGTATGTAATTACCTTTTCTTTCGCTATTTGGTCCAGGTCTTTTAATAGGGCCACTATTTCGTTATCCAGAGGGTCGGCGAAAATTAGTTTGCCGCCGTCATCATTCGCACTACCTTTTATTTCCGAATCTCCCGCTGTAGTTTCCGATGGAGCCGGCAACCCAAATTCTTCAAAGGCCAAATCTTCTGGGGAACATTGCAGTATCTTCGCGATGTTTCCGAGCGCTTCGAGAGGGATTTTACGCAAACCAACTTCATATTGGTGCATCGTCGTTGATTTCACGTTTATTAATCTCGCAAGTTCACGCTGAGTGAGGCTCATCCTTTTCCTTCTCACTATAATTTCCTTGCCAATCATTCAAAGCTCCTCCTGATTTATTCTCAAAATAAGAATTTTCTATATTTAGATAACCATGAAATATGTTTTATAGGATTGACTTTTTTCAATTTGCAAATATACTTATTATCAATTTGAGGATTTAATAAAAACAACACTTTGGACCGAGACAAGAAGCGATGCGGCCTGCTGTAAGGAACGTTTTGTCTCAAAAATAGGTGCCAAAAAATCCTCAAAATTTCATGGATGTGTCGTT
>OLGB01004891.1_pt1 | contig 10936 bp, 10 predicted proteins | sample 1605691 | NCBI WGS metagenome assembly OLGB01 (sample SAMEA3888925, study PRJEB22519) | human gut metagenome | biome: human gut; feature: human-associated habitat; material: faeces | place: Denmark | collected 2010
TCCCGAAGGCGTCGGGGCGCTGCCGTGGATGCCGTGCGGCACCGAGGCGATAGGCCGCGCGACTGCCCAAAAGCTCCTGCATTTTCGTCTGGTGATCTGGGCATTGCACGGGATATACGGAACCGGGCGCACAATGGATGAGACATTCGGTCTGATAGAAACAGCCGAAAAGGCCGCACAGGTGTATATGCTCACCGCTGGCCGGCAACGTGTGAATTTTATCGGTGACGCCGGCCTGCGGAAGCTTGCGGAAAGTTTTCATCTCGATTACCGCCGCGAATTCCTCGAACCGTAAAAACGAATCAGACAAAAAATATCCGCTGTAGCAAAACAGCGGATATTTTGTTTCATATCAGACCGTCGGTCCGCACACGTCAGCCGGTCTCTTCAAAACCGTCGGTCAAAAGCGTGACACCGTCATCCTCCGCAGTGGCGACCCCGTCACAATTCGCTGCAAAAACGCACGAATCGTTACGGTATGCCGCTACTTTTCCGGCGGAAAGGACCACTGCCGTGCGGGCGCACCCGTTTCTGAAACCCACCCAGCCCGGAGTTCCCGCGGATGTGTAAAGTCTTATGGAGGTACAGTCGGCTACCGATCTCGTCCCGCCCGGGGTCACTATTTCCAATGTCATTTCGCCACGGCCTCCTCTATGCGCCCGCACATGAGGAAGTTCTGCTCCGGTACGTCGTCACAGTCGCCGCCCAATATCGCCTCGCATCCCTTGATGGTGTCCTCAACGCTCACATACGCGCCCTTCATACCGGTGAACTTTTCCGCCACGTGGAACGGCTGGCTCATAAAACGCTGAAGCCGTCGTGCGCGGTTGACCGTGGTGCGGTCCTCCTGTGAAAGCTCGTCTATACCGAGGATAGCGATTATGTCCATCAGCTCTTTGTAACGCTGCAATACGCTGCCGACCTCCTTGGCGGCGCGGTAGTGCCGCTCGCCTACAACATCGGGAGTCAGTATCCGCGAGCTGGACTCAAGCGGGTCGACCGCCGGATATATGCCCTGTTCGACAATTGAACGCGACAGCACCGTCGTGGCATCCAGATGCGAAAAAGCCGCAGCCGGCGCAGGGTCCGTCAGGTCGTCCGCAGGTACGTATATCGCCTGCACCGACGTTATCGAGCCGTTCTTCGTCGAAACAATCCTCTCCTGAAGCTTGCCCATTTCCGTTGCAAGCGTAGGCTGATAACCCACGGCGGAAGGCATACGTCCCAGCAGCGCAGACACCTCCGAGCCTGCCTGAGTGAACCTGAATATATTGTCTATGAACAACAGCACGTCTTTATGCGAATGCTCCCTGAAATACTCGGAGATAGTCAGTCCCGCAAGCGGAACACGCAGTCTCGCGCCCGCAGGCTCGTTCATCTGCCCGAAAACAAGAGCCGTCTTGTCGATAACGCCCGACTGCTTCATATCCTGCCACAGGTCGTTTCCCTCTCGGGAACGCTCGCCGACGCCCGCAAACACGGAATACCCGTCATGCTGGAACGCTATATTGCGTATCAGCTCCATTATCAGGACGGTCTTGCCGACACCCGCGCCGCCGAAAAGCCCTATCTTGCTGCCTTTCGCATACGGAGTCATAAGGTCTATGACCTTTATACCCGTCTCAAACAGCTCGCTCGCCGGCACTATCTCTGTAAAAGGCGGCGAAGCATGATGTATCGGCCACAGCTCCTCGGCATCTATCGCGCCCTCGCAGTCGATCGGCTCGCCGGTCACGTTTATCATCCTGCCCAGCGTGCATTCACCGACCGGCACCGATATGGGACGCCCGAGCGATACGGCTGTCATTCCTCTTGACATACCGTCCGTGGGATGCATCGAAATACACCTGACTTCGCCGTTGCCGAGATGCTGGAGCACCTCCAGCATAAAGCGCCTGCTTTCGGAGCCTACCTCTATCGCATGAAAAATATCAGGCAGCGCGCTGCCCTGCTCAAAGCGTATATCCACCACGGGACCCTTTATACGCACTATTATCCCTTTTATCTCTTCCGCCATGGTTACCACCCCTCACCGTCACCTGCTGACGAGGTCTCCAGCACCTCCGCCGTGACCCGGCTCTGACGAAGCCGATTTATCTTCAGCTTGAGCGCCTCGGCAGTCTTGGACGCATTATCGGATGCCTGGCGCATCGCCATCACCGTAGCCGCTGCCGCGCCCTCCGAACACTCGAGCATCAGCGCGTACATCCCGCACCTGACCCGCGCTGCGCTCAGCGCGCCGGCTATTGCACCGGCATCCGGCATACAGTAATAACCGCCCTCCGTCTCCGCGGGCGGCACCGTCCTTGCACAGGTGCAAAGCATCACCGTCTCCGGCACCTGCAGCATCATATTCACCGGCCGCTGCCTCACCAGCCTTACACAGCCGACACGACCCGAATCGCAAAGACCGCTCAGGACATCGGCCGCCTTCGCGGCCTCCTGATATGTCGGAAGAGCCGAAAACGAAAACACCGCCGCCGTTTCTATCCCCTTCGCCGCACAGTGTGCGCGTGCCATCTTCCCGGACACGGCGACGAGCGGACGCACGGCGCATTTTTCGTATTCACGGTCAAAATACGAGAAAAGCTCCGAATTATAAGCTCCGCAAAGCCCTCTGTCGGCCCCTACAAGCACCCAGCACTCCGGGACTTCGCCGCAGCTTTCGCCGGTGTCATCCGTCAAACCCAGACGCATACACATACTTTCAAGCGCCTTGACGTATTCCGCATACGGACCCGACAGCGCCGACAGCCTCGAATATCTGGCCGAAGCGACCGTGCGCATCGCGCCCGCAAGCTGCCCCGTGGTACGAATGCTGGCAAGCCTTCTTTTCAGCTCACGCGGGCTCTCCATCTCCTACATATCCTTTCGCAAATCGCTCAAGCGCCGCGTCAAGCTCCGCTTTAAAGGCGTCGTCCGGTTTTGCGCCGAGCGAAAGTGTCCGCAGCAGCGGGGCGTAGTTTTCCTCAAAAAACGCGAACAGCTTTTTTTCATACTCGCCGTTCTCTATATCCTCCACGGGAGCACCGTCCGCATAACCGGCAGAAACAGCCGCCAGCAGCAGCGCCTGTCTCTCGTCGGAGATCGGAGCATACCGGGACTGTCTGAGCGCCGCCGTCATACGCCGTCCCGAGTCAAGTACCTTGGCCGTAGACTCATCAAGATCGGAGCCGAACTGCGCAAACGCCGAAAGCTCTCTGTACTGCGCCAGCCTCACCCTGAGGCTCGAACTGACATATTTCATCAACTTCGTCTGAGCAGCACCGCCGACTCGCGATACCGAAAGTCCCACATCCACAGCCGGACGCTGTCCCTCATGGAACAGATCGGTATCAAGAAATATCTGACCGTCCGTTATTGAGATCACGTTTGTGGGGATATATGCAGAAATGTCGCCCGCCTGCGTTTCTATTATCGGAAGCGCCGTCATGGATCCGCCGCCCGCCTCCTCCGAGAGACGAGCACTGCGCTCCAGCAGCCTGGAATGAAGGTAAAATATGTCGCCCGGATATGCCTCACGTCCGGACGGACGGTGAAGCAGCAGCGAAAGCTCACGGTATGCCACTGCGTGCTTTGACAGATCGTCGTAAACTATCAGCACGTCCCTGCCCGAATACATGAAGTATTCGCCCATCGCCGTGCCGGCGTACGGCGCGATATACTGCACAGACGCGGAACTCGACGCAGGGGCGCTGACTATCGTGGTATACTCCATGGCTCCGCAGCTTTCAAGCTTTGCCACAAGCTCGGCGAGCGAAGCGTCCTTCTGTCCTATCGCCACATAAATGCAAATGACGCCCTTGCCCTTCTGATTGATTATCGCGTCCGTGGCTATTGAAGTCTTGCCGGTCTGGCGGTCGCCGATAATGAGCTCACGCTGACCGCGCCCTATCGGAACCAGCGCATCTATCGCCTTTATACCGGTATGCAGCGGCACGCTGACCGGCTTACGATCCGGTATGGCCGGTGCGGGGAATTCTATCGGCCGTTTCGCGGCGCCCCAAATGCGTCCTTTGCCGTCAAGCGGGTTTCCCTGCGGGTCCAGAACTCTTCCCAGCAGCTTTTCACCCACCGGCACGCTCGCTATCCTGCCCGCGCGGCGCACTCTCGTGCCGCTTTCTATGTGCTCATATTTTCCGAAAACGACGCAGCCTATCCTGTCCGAATCTATATCCAGCACCATGCCGCGCTCTCCGCACTGAAATTCGACGACTTCGCCGTACATGATGTCGGAAAGTCCGTCGAGCCAGCATATACCGTCGGAAACATTTATGACACGCCCGACCTGATACACGTCGACCATTCGCTCGGAGACCTCAACATCCTGAGTGATATCGGCGATGAGCCGCGCTGCATCCGCCTTCTCGTCCGGCTGACGCTTTGCTATACGCAGCCCCAGGTGATATATCTCATTTGCCGCAGTGCAGTCGTATACCGTGTCTCCTATCCTGAGCTGCATGCCGCCAACAAGCGACTCGTCGACCTTCACCCAGTACGACGGATGCCCACCTATCCTGCCGAGCATCTCCGTAACACGGTTACCGATCCGCTCCACCGTCTCCGTCGCCAGTTCATGCGCAGAGGTGAGCGTAACGTAAAGCACCCCATGCTTTTTCAGATACGCCATATCGCCCGGTGTCACGCGTATGCGCGAAAGGATACTGTCTGCTATTTCGCTTTCCTTTTCATCCAACCTTCTGATATACGGCTCCGACGCTATGAGCTCCGCGGCACGGCGGTGGAGCGAAACTATCGCCTTGCGCCTGACTGATTCGAGCATCTTTACACGCATAACGGCAGTATCCCGCTCGAGCTTCGCCCGTATACGTTCCAGCTCCTCGTCACGTGCAGCGTTGATCTGAGCCAGTTCTGACTCAACAGTATCGTCGGCACTACTGTCAGGCTCCGGGTTTTCGCACACAGTCTGCGCTCCGGCAGGATCTGGTTCCGTCTCAAGCCTTTCAGCTCTGTCAAGACCTTCCTCAATGCGCCCGCGGTGCGAAGAAAATATGCGCGTCACCGTGCGGCGTCCGAAAACGACCGCTATGACCGCCACGATAGCGACATTTACGAGCGCATAAATAAAATGCAGCAATGTATCCATATTATGACACTATTCTCTCGGCAAACGCCTCCGCCAGCGACTCGATACCTTTTTCAAGCTCGGTCTCGAGCGCATCACTTTCGGAAGCGAGCTCCGACTCTCTTTCAATTATCCTCGAACGGCAAAGCTCACGCTCCGCCTGAAGCGCCGCAGCCGCCTCATGTTCCGCTTTGTCAAGCGCCTCTCTTGCCTGGCGTCTCCTGTCCGCAAGCGCCTCTTCTGCTGCGAGACGGGCAGCCTCCCGGTGCTCCTCCCGCGCACGCTCCTGTTCGCGCGCGGCAACACCAGCCGCGGCTATCCTCGCGTTGCGCTTATCCATTACCGCAAACAACGGCTTGAAAAGCAGCTTGTCAAGTATTAGCATCGCCAGACAAAAGCATATTACAGTCCACAGCACTACAGATATCTGTATAGTCATTTTCCTTGCCTTTCAGACAGCACGTTCAAAAGTCACAATACCCGCCGGCACCCGCCGTACCGTTCATTACACCTTTGCGACGAGCATAAAGGCTATCAGCAATCCGTAAATGGTCAGAGCCTCCATGAGGGCAAGCGATATGATCAGCGACGAACGAATATCCTTCGCCGCGTCGGGCTGCCTTGCAATGCTCTCCATGGCTGCTTTTGCGGTCATGCCCTGCGCGATAGCGGGACACGTTGTTGAGACGGCGACGGCAATAGCGGCCGCCAGCGCGATAAGACCCTGATTTTCCATTGATTTTGACTCCTTGTCGGTTTTATTCTGTTTCGGTGACTTCGTCAAGATAGATCGATGTCAACATTGTGAACACAACGGCTTGTATGGCGCAAAAAAGAAGACTGAGCACCATCATCAGCACCGGCGCACCTATCGGCAGCAGCTCATACAGCTGCTCGGTAACGGTCTCTTCGCCGAAAATATTGCCGAAAAGCCTCAACGCCAAAGATGCCGGTTTTATAAATTCGTCCAGCAGCAATATGGGCAGCATAAACACGGCAGGTGTCACAAAACGTTTGAAATAATGCTTCACGCCGCACCTCAGCCCCGCCACCTGAAGAAACACAAAAGTGACTACACCGAGCCCGCCCGTTACGGAAAGCGACGACGTAGGCGCGCTGATGTACTTTGTAAGCCCAACCCCGGGCACCAGCCCCGAATAATTCGACAGTATTATGAATATGAACAGCGTGGCAAGAAACGCAAAATACTTTCTCGCTTTATCGCCGATAACGCCCTCAAAAAATCCGTGAAGCGCCTCTATCCCGGTCTCGATCATGTTCTGGAATCTGCCCGGGCGCTCCTTCAAAGACGCTCTGACCACGAGTGATATCACCAAAAGTATCAGCAGTATCACCCACATCATCACGACCTCGCCCGTGACATCCAACACGCCGAAAATGGGTATCAGCACCTCAGAAGGTTCACCCATCTTTTCTCTCCTCCTTCTTTCCTCCGCGAATCGAGCGGAAGGTCAGGTATATAAGCGGCACCGTCAAGCCCAACGCCGCCCCGACCAGCACTGCCACAACGGATATTTCCAACGCATCCGCAACGAAATAAGCCGCCGTAAGCACGAGCACGTTGAGCAGCTGCCTCATCATCGATACGGCTGCCAGCGAAGTGCCACGCGCAGACAATACACGTGAAACGAACGCGCTCAGCATTGCCGCCGCAAGCGCGGCAAAAAATCCCGCGACACCGTACAAAAAGGTCAGCATATGCCACCTCCGGTAAACCTCATTGCCCGTCTGAGCGCACGTCCGACAGCTGTCACCGCCCGTGCCCGCATCTGACAGGCACCGTTATTATAGTACCGCCGGCGACAAAAGTCAACACCGACTTGCTTTTGTCATGCCCCGTTCAAAACCCAAGCGCCGCCCGGTTTTTCCGGGCGGCGCCATGCCTTGTGGTGTCGATAAACTCAGATCAGAGCACTATCTCTCTGCCGGCGTCGGAAGAATCATACATCGCTTGCATCATCTTTGCAGTGATGATGACGGTATCGATATGGCTCGGAAGCTTCTCGCCGGTACGGATGCAGCGGATAAAGCTGTCTATCTCGGTCTGGAAGTGGTTACCTCCCTCAAACTCGGGCTTGTAGCTTATCAGCTTGCCGTCAGCGGTCGACCATACGGTAAAGTCGCCGCCGTAGTTCAGACGAATGCCGGCTTTCGTGCCGAGGAAGTCTATGTAAGACTCGCCGATACCGATATTCTGTGCCCACGCACCGTTGAAGGTGATCGTCGGTCCCTCGGTGCGGACAAAGCCCGTGACAGAATCGTCAACATCGTATGTTCCGTTGAGATCCTTCGTGTTCTCCGCCCACATGGACTCGTAAACGTAATTCTTCATGTCTACGCCGAGCTTGCAGAACGCCTTGGCGGAAACCGTAAGCGGCTTCGGATCGTTCATGCAGTACATGACGATATCGAGGTAATGCACGCCCCAGTCGATCAGCGTACCGCCGCCGGCAATGGCCTTCGTGGTGAAAGCACCGCCCAGACCCGGGATGGAACGGTGAGACCGGAAGCTGACGTATACGTGATAAACCTCGCCGAGCTCGCCGTCGGCGATCATTTTTCTTATCTTGTTGACAGCGCCGTTGAAACGGTTGACAACACCGATATTGAGAACTTTTCCACTCTCATGCTGTGCCTTCTGCATCTCGAGCGCCTCGGAATAAACGCGTGCAGCCGGCTTCTCGCAAAGCACGTTCTTGCCGGCTTTCAGGCAGTCGATGGAAATGATCGAGTGCATCTTGTTCGGCGTACAGACGGAAACAGCCTCGACCTCATCGTCAGCAAGGATGTCCTTATAATCCACTACCGCGATCCCGCAGCCGTACTTCTCAACTGCAGCCTTGGCTCTCTCGGGAATGATGTCGCAGAAATACTTGATCTCTACATCTTCGTTCTTCAGATAAGCGGGAATATGTGCGCTGTTGGCTATGGTACCGCAACCAATGATACCGACTTTCATTTTAGCCATTTTCTATGACCTCCGGTTTTGTTTTTCACCCTACGGGTTTTCTTTCGGCATTATAGCACAGCCGAATCACGGTTTCAATAGGATTTTTGTTTTTTTTAACGACCCCTTGTAATTTTTTCAGCAATTTGATATAATGTAGCGGTGAAATCCGCAGGCGGAGGTCAAACCGGTGAAATATATCCTTTCAATAGACTCCGGGACGACATCGGCGCGTGCCATAATCTTTGACGGCACGACCGAGACGGCTTCATGCAAGATCCCGATAAAGCAAATATATCCCTTGCCCGGCTGGGTCGAACACGACCCGGACGAGCTTTTTTCCGCCGTGGAACAAAGTATCAGAGCAGTACTGTCGCAGGGCGACTTTCTCCCCTACATCCATGCGATAGGGATAACCAATCAGCGTGAAACTGTGGTCGTATGGGACAGGAACACCTCGCGGCCGATAGCCAACGCCATAGTGTGGCAATGCCGCAGAACCGCGGAGTTCTGCGATTCACTGATAGCCGACGGTCATGCCGACATGATAAGGCGCAAAACGGGGCTCACGGTAAACCCGTATTTTTCCGCATCAAAGCTCCGCTGGCTGCTGGACAATGTGCCGGGAGCAAGAGAAAAGGCAAGACGCGGCGAGCTGCTTTTCGGCACCGTAGACACCTGGATAATTTGGAAACTCACCGGTGGCCGCGTACACGCCACCGACGTGACCAATGCTTCCCGCACGATGCTTTACAACATCAACACGGGCTGCTGGGACAAAGAACTGCTCGAGCTTTTTGACATCCCTCCGTGCATGCTCCCCGAGGTGCTCCCCTGCAACGGGGATTTCGGGCGCGCGCATATCTGCGGCAGGGACATACCGATCACGGGATGTGCCGGCGATCAGCAGGCGGCTTTGTTTGGCCAATGCTGCTTTGAGCCGGGCGAAACGAAAACCACTTACGGTACCGGCGCATTTCTTCTCATGAATACGGGTGAAGTCGCGTGCCGCTCGACACGTGGACTTGTAACGACGCTCGCATGGCGGCTCGACGGTGAAAAACCTGTCTACGCGCTGGAAGGCAGCGTATTTATAGCCGGTGCGCTGATCGAATGGCTGCGTGACGAAATGGGTTTCTTCAGCAAAAGCGCGGACTGCGAAGCGCTTGCCCGCAGCGTTAACGATACCGGCGGCGTCTACATCGTACCGGCTTTCGTTGGGCTCGGCGCGCCGTATTGGGACTCGTATGCGCGCGGAACGATAGTGGGGTTGACGCGCGGAAGCTCAAAAGCGCATCTGGCACGAGCTGCGCTCGAAGCGATAGCCTTTCAGATCAACGACGTGGTTTCGCTGATGCAGATCGAATCGGCGCTGAGCGTTACCGAAATGAAAACAGACGGCGGCGCTTCGGCAAACGGACTTCTCATGCAGCTTCAGGCGGACATCAGCGGTCTCAGGATACACAGACCGCCGAACACGGAAACGACCGCGCTCGGTGCGGCGATGCTCGCAGGGCTGGGCTCGGGCCTTTTCGAAAACATACATGACCTGAAATCAAAGTGGCAGGTGGAAAGCACTTTTGTCCCGTCCATATCCCGTGAATCACGCTCAGAGCTGCTCCGGGGATGGGAGAAAGCCGTACACCGTGCGGAAAACTGGTGCGAGCCGTAAACTGCGACGTACGATCCCGCAGCATTGCCATGAATAACACTGAGCTTAAACCGTAAACCATCATCAAAGGAGGAAACAAGCATGACAGTAAAACGGCTGCTTCGCCTTGTTACGCTGATTTTAGCGGGCGCATTGCTCCTACCGCTCCTTTCGGCGTGCGGAGGCGATACCGACGTCTCGGGCTCGCTTACGGAGAGCACCGGCGACACTTCTGAAGACACCTCTGGGACAGTGGTGGGGAAAACCTACCGCACACCTGTGAGCACGGGAAAAAGCTATACCGTGTCACAGGCGGCCTCCGATATTTATCCCGACTCCTACGGAGCCGAGCTGACGGACGGAGTAACGGTTACCGAATCGGGCTCATACAGCGACGAAAGGTTTGCCGGCTTCAACATACCATCGCTGTCGGTCATAATCGATCTGGGAGAAACGAACGACAGGCTGTACGCATTTGAGGCGGGCTACCTTGCCGTGTCGGTCGCCGGCATCGCCGCGCCCTCTTCGATAGCCGTACAGGTCTCAAACGACGGCGAAGACTGGGACCGAATCGGTATGTGCGTGAAGCCCGCATACGAGGAAGGCACAACACAGCGCGCGGTGCTTGAAAAAGACGATTACATAAGTGCACGATACATCCGGTTCATCATATCTTCCGCGTCTGCGTGGGTGTTTCTCGACGAATTGACCGTGTATGCGGACGTCGAGGGCGACACCGACCACTCGCTCGAAGATACGGGCGCCGCATACGAGGCGGACGGCACTACCGATGCCGATATCGTAGCGGCATTGTCATCCGTCACCACCTCTGCGCCGGATCTCTCACTGCCGCTCAATATTATTTCAAAGGGCTCGTCATATAAACTTTCTCGCCCTGCCGACACTGAGCGCTACCCGGACGACGGCAGCAAGCTCACCGACGGCAGTACGATAGGAAGTCACTATGAAAGCGGTCACTGGGTCGGCTTTGCCGGCAGCGAAGCGTTGACCGTCACCGTAGATCTCGGAGAAGTGCGGGACGACATAGCAAAGATCGCACTCTCCGTGTTCAGCCGCATACAGACGGGGATAGTATGCCCCACATATGTCGATATCCTCGTATCGGACGACGGTGAGGATTTCGTAAAGATATCACGCATATACTCGCCCACCGACAGCAGCATGAGCAATTACACCTACGCCTTTATCCCGGAAAAGTGCATAAGGGCAA
>OLGB01004898.1_pt1 | contig 10927 bp, 10 predicted proteins | sample 1605691 | NCBI WGS metagenome assembly OLGB01 (sample SAMEA3888925, study PRJEB22519) | human gut metagenome | biome: human gut; feature: human-associated habitat; material: faeces | place: Denmark | collected 2010
GCTGCTTTTTTCGTTTCAGCGGTGATGGTGATGATGGTGGTGGAACAGGTGATGGTGATGCTTGTGCTCCGTCAGCTCCGGCTGGGGATCGAACCCGTCCTGCCAGTTGGAGAACAGGAAGTAGAACAGGTAGATCACCGAGCTGATGGCCCATGTGATGGGGTACGCCCAGTAGACGTAGATGATCTCGTGCCGCCACTGCATCATCAGCGTAATGTAGAAAATACGGAACACGCACCATACGCCCAGCATGATGGTCATGGGCACGAAGGCCTTGCCCGCGCCCCGGCACACGCTGGCGATGGCGTGGGAGAACGCCAGCAGGCAGTAGAACAGACAGATGGTGCGCGTCTCCAGCACGCCCAGCTCAATAACCTCCGGCGTCCGGGAGAACAGCTTCACCAGCCACGGCGCCCCCAGATAGGTGGCCACGCCGATCAGCTCGGCGATGATAGCCGCCGCCGCGATGCCGAAGATGGCGCCCTTCTTGGCACGGGGCTTCATACCCGCGCCCAGATTTTGGCCCACATAGGTGGTGATAGCCATGGTAAAGCTGGTGACAGGCAGGAACGCGAAGCCCTCGATTTTGGAGTACGCGCCGTAGGCCGCCGTGGCCATCTTGCCGAAGGAGTTGATGTTGGTCTGCACCACCACGTTGGCCAGCGCGATCACGGAGTTCTGCACACCGGCGGGCAGGCCGTAGCGCAGGATCTCCCGCAGCAGCGGGCCGTCCATCCGCAGGGCGGACAGCTTCAGCTGGTAGATAGTGCCCTTCTTGGCCAGATGGATGACGCACAGCACGGCGCTGAGTGCCTGCGAGATGATGGTGGCCAGCGCCGCCGACCATACGCCCCAGCGGAACACCGCCACGAACAGCAGGTCGAGGGCCACGTTGGTCAGGGAGGAGATGATCAGGAAGTACAGCGGGCGCTTGCTGTCGCCCAGCGCGTTCATAATGCCGGTAAAGGTATTGTACATCACACCCGCACCCACACCGGCAAAGTAGCACCGGAAGTAGCCGATGGCGTCGGGCAGCACCTCCGGGTCGGTGTCCATCCACCGCAGCAGGGTGGGGGTGAACAGCACACCGATGACGGTGAGGATCAGACTGCTGATCAGTCCCAGCAGCACGGCAGTGTGGACGGTGCGGGACACCTTGTCGTAGTCCCCCGCGCCGAAATAGCGGGCAATGGCCACGCCCACGCCGCTGGCGGCGCCGGCGAAGAAGCTGACCAGCAGGAAGATCAGCGGGCCGGAGGCGCTGACGGCGGCCAGCGCGTTGTCACCCAGAAAGTTGCTGACGATCAGGGAGTCGGCGGTGTTGTACAGCTGCTGGAACAGCTGGCTGAGAAAGACGGGGACGGCGAACCCGGCGATGAGCCGCCAGGGCACGCCGTGGGTCATATCCTTTGTGGTGGCAGCGGCCATGTACGATACACTCCTTCCTTTGACGTATACCCGGCGCGATGCCGGGAAAGCATGCTGACAAACGGCCCCGACAGCTCGAAAGCGGTCGGGGTTTTCACGGAGCCTGTCGGCAAAGATGCCTGATGCCATGCGGCTTTCACCGCATGGCATCGTTCAGGCTTTTCTGGCGCAGTGGGAGGGATTCGAACCCTCGTGCCGCTTTTGACGACAACACGATTTCCAGTCGTGCTCGTTATGACCTCTTCGATACCACTGCATATATTCAGTTCTGCGACGAACAGCACTGACTATTATAACAAAAAAAGCGGCCTTGTCAAGATAGAATTCCCGGAAAACGCCGCTTTTTTTACACAGAGCGGCGGCGGAAGGAGCGTTCCCCTCCGCCGCCTGCCTGTGCGATACCTCAGTGCAGCATGGACGTGACAGTGACCAGCGCCGAGTCCAGAGCGTTACCCATCCGCTGCATGGCCTTGCCAACAGCGGTTTTTCTGGCCTTCGGGTAGGGATGCGCCGCCATGTCCGCCGCCGCGCCGGCCACCATGCCGACGCATACGCCCCGCAGGAATGCGGTCATGTTCATCTTACATCACTCCTTTTCCGTACAGTGGCAGTATCTCCTGCTCACGGAAAAAAACACGCGGTGTTTCTTGCCAAATCCCCCTGCGCCGCGTTATAATATCATTTAATGTATTTTTCACGACACAAAGGAGGACGCTTCCATGTCCGTTACTGTTTTGCAGCAGCGCATCCGCGAGAAGAAGACGCCGCTGGCACTGGGGCTTCGGCCGGAGCCGGATAAGCTCAGTCCCAAGATCCTGAATAACTTCACCGACATGTTCGGCCCCGGCAGCATGGCCGAGGCGGAGGCCCTGCGTTGGCACGGCACCACCCTGCTGGACGCGGCGGCGGAGAAGCTGCCCGCCGTCATGCTCCACGGCGCCAGCTACCTGCGCTATGGCATGATGGGCGCGGACGTGCTGGCCAATCTCATCAGCGCCGCCCACGCCAAGGGCTTGTACGTCATTCTGGGCATGGGCGCGGAGGAGCCTGCCCTGTGGCAGAGCTACGGCGCGGATGCCATCACCGTGGACCCCTACATGGGCAGCGACTGCTGTGACGCCGGGGAGCAGGCGGTGTTTGCGCTGGTGCGCACCTGCAACAAAAGCGGCGGCGAGGTGCAGAACCTGATGGCCGGCGACCGTCCGCTGTATCTGGCGGTGGCGGAGCAGATGGCCCGCCGTGGCGCGTCTCTGGTGGTGGGCAGCGGGTACAGTCTGGATATCCGGGACGTGCGCCGCCTGTGTCCCAAGTCCTTCCTGCTGCTGCCGGAGTGCGATGGCGAGAACGCCGTCCCCGCCTTTGATGAGTACGGCCACGGCGCTATGGCCGTGGATTTTGACCTGCAATTCGCCCCGGATGCGGCGGAGGCCATGGACGGCGCCGTCCGCGAGATGAAGCAGTGGGTGACGGTGGTATGACGAAGATCTATCTCATCCGCCACGCGGAGGCGGAGGGCAATCTCTACCGCATTGCCCACGGCTGGCACAACGGACTGATCACCAACTACCGCGGCTATCAGCAGATCGACGCGCTGCGCCAGCGGTTTCAGGATGTGGACATCGACGCGGTGTACGCCAGCGACCTGTACCGTACGCAGATCACTGCCCGGGCCATTTGGCTGCCCAAGGCGCTGCCGCTCCATCTGGAGCCGGCCTTCCGGGAGATCTGCATGGGCGTGTGGGAGGATCATCCGTGGCACGAGCTGAACAAGCTGCACCCGGAGGAGATGTACCACTTCAACCGCCGGGTGGATCTGTGGCGCGTGGAGGGCGGCGAGACGGCACAGGATGTGCTGGATCGCTACATCCCCGCCCTGCACCGCGTCGGCGCGGCCCATGACGGCGGTGCTGTGGCCGTGTTCTCCCATGGCGCGGCTCTGCGCATCGTACTGGGCACGCTGCAGGGCGTCCCCCTGTCCGGCATCGGCGACACGCCTCACGGCGACAACACCGCCGTATCCCTGCTGACATGGGACAACGGGGAACTGCGGGTGGAGTACCGCGATGACAACAGCCACCTGACGGAGCGGGGACTGTCCACCTTTGCCCGCCAGAGCTGGTGGCGCAGCGCCAAGATGGTGGATCCCGGCGAGGACTACGTCCCTCTGCCGGAGGAGCTGCGCCGGCGCTTCCACGTTCCCGACGGCGGTGAGGCCATCGGCATCCGCTGCGAGGAGGATTTTATCGGCGCGCTTCAGCTGCTGCCGGAGGAGGAGCCGGGCGTGGGCTGGCTGGGCTGGTACTGGCTGGATCCCGCGTATCGCGGCACCGGCCACGGCATCGCACCCATGGGCCGCGTGCTGCTGTACTGGCGGCATCGCGGGGCGGAGTACCTGCGCCTGCGCTGCGGCGACAAGGATCTGCGGCGTTTTTTCGCCCGTCTGGGCTTTTATCCGCTGGAGGGCGACGTGATGGAGAAGGACATTCGCGTCCAGCTGCCGCCCATCCCGGCGGAATACCGTCCCTGAAAGGAGCTGCCCCATGACAAGAGGCGAGATATTTCTGCCTGTCAGCCGCGAGGAGATGATCCAGCGCGGCTGGTACTACTACGATTTTCTGGTGGTCACCGCCGATGGCTACATTGACCACCCCAGCTTCGGCTCCACCCTCATCGCCCGCCTGCTGGAGGCGGAGGGCTATCGCGTGGCCATTCTGGCTCAGCCGGACTGGCACTCGGCGGAGGCGTTCCGCGCCATGGGCAAGCCCCGGTACGGCGTACTCATCGGCGGCGGCAATCTGGACTCCATGGTGGCGCACTACACGGTGGCCAAGCGCCGCCGCACACGGGATCTGTACAGTCCCGGCGGCGAGATGGGTCATCGCCCTGACCGGCCCACCATCGTCTACACCAATCGGGCGCGGGAGGCGTTTCCCGATACGCCCATCGTCATCGGCGGGCTGGAGGCGTCTCTGCGCCGCTTCGCCCACTATGACTACTGGGAGGATAAGGTGCGCCGCAGTATCCTGTTCGATGCCCCCGCCGACCTGCTGGTTTACGGCATGGGCGAGAGCGCCACGGCGGAGATTGCCCGGCGCCTTGCCAAAAAGACGCCGGTGCAGGAGATCACCGACGTGGCCGGCACGGCCTATATCGCCGCCGACGAAAGCGGCTGCCGCTTTCATAAGGCGCTCTGCCCCTCCTATGAGGAGGTCTGCGCCGACAAGGAGGCCTACGCCCGCGCCACGAAGATCGAATACGACGAGCATGACCCCATCCGGGGCTGTGCCGTGCTCCAGCCCTGCGAGGGACGGCTGCTGGTGGTGAATCCCCCCGCCCGCCCCCTGCGCCGGGAGGAGCTGGATCGCCTGTACGACCTGCCCTATACGCGGGAGGTACACCCTATGTACACCGCGGGCATTCCTGCCATTGAGGAGGTGCGGTTCTCCATCACCCACAACCGGGGCTGCTTCGGCGGCTGCAACTTCTGCGCACTGGCCTTCCATCAGGGCCGCATGGTCACCAGCCGCTCCATTGAGTCGGTGGTGGAGGAGGCCCGACTGCTGACGGAGGACCCTCAGTTCAAGGGCTATATTCACGACGTGGGCGGCCCCAGCGCCAACTTTCGCCACACCAGCTGCCAGAAGCAGAAGAAATGCGGTATGTGCAAGAATCGCAGCTGCCTTGCGCCGGAGCCGTGTCCCAATCTGGACGCCGATCACGCCGAGTACACGGAGCTGCTGCAGAAGCTCCGGCAGCTGCCTAAGATCAAGAAGGTGTTTGTCCGCTCCGGCATCCGCTACGACTATATGCTACAGGACAAAAACAAGGACTTCTTCAAGGAGCTGGTGCAGTACCATATCTCCGGCCAACTGAAGGTGGCCCCGGAGCACTGTGTCAGTTCGGTGCTGGACTACATGGGCAAGCCCCATTTTGACGTGTTCCTGAAGTTCTGGCGGCAGTACAAGAAGCTCAACGAGCAGGACGGCACAGAGCAATATCTGGTGCCCTACCTGATGTCCAGCCATCCAGGCTGCACTCTCAGTGACGCGGTGAAGCTGGCAGAGTTCCTCCATAAGAATGGCCGCACCCCCGAGCAGGTGCAGGACTTCTACCCCACCCCCGGCACCCTCTCCACCTGTATGTACTACACCGGCATCGACCCCCGGGACATGTCGCCGGTGTATGTGGCCCGCGATCCCCGGGACAAGGCCATGCAGCGGGCGCTGCTCCAGTGGTCGCGCCCGGAAAAGCGTGCGCTGGTGGTGGAGGCGCTGGAGGAGACGGGCCGTACCGATCTCATCGGCTACGGGAAGGAGTGCCTGCTGCGCCCCCGCAAGGGCGAACCCTACGGCCAGCCGCCCGCCAAGCCGGAGAAGCCGGAGCGCCCCGCCCGCCGTCCCCGGAAGGAGACCTCCGGAAACCGGGGCCGCCGGGGCACGCCCACGGCCCGCCAGCCGGTGCAGAAGGGCAAAATGTCTCCCCGCAAGAAGGAAGCATTTGCCAGAAAAAGGAAAAAATAACCCCACGGGAGCCTGCGGAAGCCGCAGGCTCCCGCCTTTTTGGGCAGTTTTCGCCGCCTGCTTCCTTTTTGACTAAAAACGCGGAAATATATAGACACATCTCACGAAAAAATGCTTGTGTTATATGGGGATTTTTATTATAATAAAAAATGGAGCGTCAAGGTGCCGATCCGATGCATAAAGATTCCGTTAAGGAATCCCGCCGCACCGGGAGGGCACCGTGCCGCGGGTGCCGTAAAGAAACGACGCAGCGGCACAAAATCCCGATCGTATGTGAAGGTGATAAAAGGATGGAAAAAAAGAAGAAAACAAGGTTCATTGTGGGGTGGCTGCTGATCACAGCGGCTCTGCTTGCCGGTTCTCTGCTGGTTCCCGGACACGGGAAGTCGGAGTCGGTGCAGGAGGCCATGCGTGACGCGGTGCTCCACGGGACGAACCGCATCAGTCTGTTCGGACTGAAGGACGTGAACCCCGCGTACATATCCTCGCTGGTGGTGGTGGGCGTCATCCTGCTGGCGGCGCTGCTGCTGCGGCTGCTGGCGATCCCCCGCTTCAAGATGGTACCCGGCAGGCTGCAGCTGGCCGTGGAGACTGTGGTGGGTATGTTCGACGGCATGGCCAAGGGCAACAGCCCCCACCGCAACAAATTTCTGGGAGCGTACATCTTCGGCGCCGGTGTGTATATCTTTATCGGTACGCTGTTTGAGCTGTTCGGCTTTCAGGCCATCACCACCAACGGCCACACCATCGCCCTGCCGGCCCCGCTGTCCGACGTGAACGCCGCCATTTCGCTGGGCTGCCTGTCCTACGGCGTCATTCTGGTGGGCGGCATCGTGGCCAACGGTCTCAAGGGCGCGGGCAAGGCGCTGAAGGACTTCTCCCTGCCCATTTCCATGAGCTTCCGTATGTTCGGCGCGCTGCTCAGCGGCCTGCTGGTGACGGAGCTGGTCTACTACTACGTGACGCTGAGCTTTGTGATCCCCGTGATCGTAGCCGTGCTGTTCACGCTGCTCCACGCGCTGATCCAGGCATATGTGCTTACCACCCTGACCTCCATGTTCTACGGAGAGACCACGGAGAAGCACGCGCCCAAGCCCAAGAAAGCCAAAAAAGTCAAAGCTGAAACTGTAAATAACTGACGGAGGAAAGAGAGATCATGAAAAAGACCAATAAGAAGGCTGTTGCCCTGCTGCTGTGCCTGGTGCTGGCCCTGACCGCACTGTTTACCGTGACCGCGTTCGCCGATACCGAGCCCGCTGCCGAGGCCCCTGCCCAGACGGAGCAGACCGCCGACACCAGCGTGGACAGCGCCAAGGCCATGGCGTCCGCCATCGCCATCGGCATCGCCGCCGCCGGCGGCGCTATCGGCATGGGCATGGCCATCTCCAAGTCCGCTGAGGGCATCGCCCGCCAGCCGGAGGCCGAGGGCAAGATCCGCACCACCATGATGCTGGGCCTTGTGTTCCTGGAAACCGCCATCATTTACGCCCTGCTGGTGGTCATCCTCATCATCTTTGTGCTGTAAGAAACGGAGAGAGAAGCTATGAACATCCCTCTGAATATTGATTGGCAGCAGATCCTGCTGCACCTGTTCAACTTCTCCATTCTGGTGGGAGGTCTGTACCTGCTGCTGTTCAAGCCGGTGAAGAACTTCATGGATAAGCGTGCCAAGCACTATCAGGACATGGAGAACGCCGCCGCAGAGCGCGAGAAGGCCACCCGTGAACTGGAGGCGTCCATGCAGCAGCGTCAGGCTGCGTTGGACGCGGAGCTGGACGAAAAGCGCGCCGCCGCCGCCAAGGAGGCCGAGGCCTATGCCCAGCAGCAGCGTGACGCCGCCCGCGAGCAGGCGGACAAGCTGGTGGCCGCCGCCCGGGAGAACGCGGAGAATGACCGCAAGAAGATCGTGGCTGAGGCCAACCGCGAGGCTGTGTCCATCGCGGAGGCCGCCATGGAGAAGCTGCTGGCGAAGGAGACTTCCCGCGCCTATGACGCGTTTGTAAACGCAGCCGAGGGGGAGGAGAAGCATGAACACGAATGATCCCCGTCTGACAGCCAAACTGTTCAGCGCCTGCCCACCCGACAGTGCGCAGAAGGCGAAGCTGGAGGAGGTGCTGGCGAAGAAATACGGCCGGCCGGTGGAGCTTTCGTGGCAGGAGGATAAGACCGCGTCCGGCGGCTTCCGCATCGAGATCGGCTCCGAGGTCATCGACTGGACGGCGGAGGGCCGTCTGGATCAGCTGAAGGAGCGTCTTGCCGCGCTGAAGGCCGGCGGACAGTCCGTGATCCCGCTGATCCGCGACGCCGTCCGGGACTGGGTGCCGGAGGTCTGCGCCCGCGAGGTGGGCAGCGTGCTGTCCGTGGCGGACGGCATCGCCTATGTGGGAGGCTTGGAAAACGCGGCCTACGGCGAGATCCTGCTCTTTGAGGGCGGCATCCGGGGCATGGTGCAGGAGCTGCGGGGCCACCGCATCGGCTGCATCCTGTTTGGCCGGGTGGAGGAGGTCAGCGAGGGCAGCGCCGTGTACCGTACCGGCAAGACCGCCGGCATCGGCGTGTCCGATGCCATGATCGGCCGCGTGGTGGATGCGCTGGGCGCACCCATCGATGACGGCGGCGACATCCCTGCCGATGCATACCGCATGATCGAAAGTCCGGCCCCCGGCATCATCGACCGTCAGCCGGTGAACACCCCCATGCAGACCGGCATCCTGTCCATCGACTCCATGTTCCCCATCGGACGGGGCCAGCGTGAGCTGATCATCGGCGACCGCCAGACCGGCAAGACATCTATCGCCATCGACACCATCCTGAATCAGAAGGGTAAGGATATGATCTGCATCTACGTGGCCATCGGCCAGAAGGCCAGCTCCGTGGCGCAGATCGCGGAGATGCTGCGCAAGCACGACGCCATGGCGTACACCATCATCGTCTGCGCCAGCGCCGGCGAGTCCGCCTCCATGCAGTATATCGCGCCCTATGCCGGCGCGTCCATCGGCGAGTATTTTATGAACAAGGGGAAGGATGTGCTGATCGTCTACGACGATCTTTCCAAGCACGCCATTGCCTACCGCGCCCTGAGCCTGCTGCTGGGACGTTCTCCCGGCCGTGAGGCCTACCCCGGCGACGTGTTCTATCTGCACTCCCGCCTGCTCGAGCGCGCGGCGCATCTGAGCGAGGAGAAGGGCGGCGGCAGCATCACGGCGCTGCCGATCATCGAGACGCAGTCCGGCGACGTGTCGGCCTATATCCCGACGAACGTCATTTCCATCACCGACGGTCAGCTCATTCTGGAAACGCGCCTGTTCTTCTCCGGCCAGCGTCCGGCGGTGAATGTGGGCCTGTCCGTGTCCCGCGTGGGCGGCGACGCGCAGACCAAGGCGATGAAAAAGGCAGCCAAGACCATCCGCCTCGACCTTTCGCAGTACCGCGAGATGGAGTCGTTCACGCAGTTTGCAAGCGACCTCGACGAGTCGACGGCAAAGCTTTTATCCTACGGTCAGGGCTTGATGCGCATGCTGCGGCAGAAGCAGTTCCACCCCTACAAGCAGTATGAGCAGGTCATCCTGCTCGTCGCGGGGCTGAACCATGTTTTTCAGGAGATCGTGCCGGAGCAGCTTGACGCGTTTATCCCCGCGCTCTTGCAGCACTTTGGCGAGACGCAGGGCGCGCTGTGCAATGCCATCGAGCAGACCGGCCAGCTCAGCGACGATCAGCAGTCGCAGATCATCGAGATCGCAAAGGAATTTGTGCAAAACTATTTTTCCAAATAAAAAGTGAGGTGACAGGTACATGGCGAGCATGAAGGAGATCCGCGAGCACATCGCGAGCATCCAGAGCACGCAGAAGGTGACGAACGCGATGTACCTCATCGCCTCGACCAAGATGCGGCGGGCGAAAGAAGACCTTGCCAAGACGCGCCCGTTTTTCGACGCGGTCTCGACGCAGATCGAGCAGATCTTCCAGCACGCGGGCGAGATCGAGAGCCCGTACCTCTACCGGGGCAACGCGGACGATCTGGCCCAGCCGGGAACGTACGCCTATCTTGTGGTGACGGCGGACCGCGGCCTTGCGGGCGCCTACAACCAGAATGTTATTCAGGAGACGATGAAGCGCCTTGAAAAGCACCCCGACAGCCGCCTTTTTGTGGTGGGCGGCAACGGGCGGCACTTCTTCTCCGGCCACGGCGTGCCGGTGGAAAAGAGCTTCCGCTACGATGCGCAGAGCCCCACGCTCCGCCGCGCGCGAGAGATCACGGCGAAGCTTTTGGATCTCTTCGACCGGGGCGAGATCTCCAAGCTCTTTATCATCTACACCGACCTTGGCAACGGCGTGGACATGGACGTGCGCACCGTGCGCCTGCTGCCGCTGGAGGATGAGCACTTTGCCAAAGAGGAGACGGAGGAAAAGCCCATCCGCTTTGAGCCCTCGGCAGAGGAGGTGCTCGCCAGGGTCGTGCCGGCGTACATCACGGGCTTTTTGTACTCGGCGATGGTCGACAGCTTTTGTGCCGAGCAGAACGCGCGCGCCTCTGCCATGGACTCGGCCAACCAGAACGAGGACGACATGCTGCGCGAGCTGCAGCTCGAGTACAACCACGAGCGGCAGGGCGCCATCACGAGCGAGATCACGGAGGTCTCCGCCGGCGCGCGCAGCAAGAAGAACCACATGAAGAAGGAGGCGCAGCATGCGCACAGGTAAGATCATTCAGGTATCGGGCAGCGTGGTGGACGTGCGCTTCCCGCACGGCGAGCTGCCGCGCATCCGCGAGGCGCTGTCCGTCGAGCTGAACGGCAAGCGCCTTGTGATGGAGGTGGAGCAGCATTTGAGCGCCGAAACGGTGCGCTGCATCATGCTCTCCGGCAGCGAGGGCCTCAGCCGCGGCATGACCGTCACGGGCGAAGGCAGCGGCCTTCGCGTGCCCGTCGGCAAGGCGACGCTCGGACGGCTTTTCAACGTCTTTGGCGATACCATCGACG
>OLGB01004907.1_pt1 | contig 10913 bp, 11 predicted proteins | sample 1605691 | NCBI WGS metagenome assembly OLGB01 (sample SAMEA3888925, study PRJEB22519) | human gut metagenome | biome: human gut; feature: human-associated habitat; material: faeces | place: Denmark | collected 2010
GGCCGCCTTTTTGGGTTCAGAGGGAGCTTACAGGCTCTTCTCGTAGGACTCGATCATCTTCTTGAACGTTTGTCCAGTACGACCCTCTATTTTCCGCAGCTCCCGGTGGATCACCTGGGATGTCAGAATCTGGATGTCCAGCTGAAGCGTGCCGTCGCCGCCGGGGGTCACGTCGATGCGCTGGATGAAGCTGTCCACAAAGTCCCGGTTGACGAGGCCGTCCACCAAATCCTTCAGCTTGAAGGAGAGGGCCTTTTTCAGCTTTTCGCACTGCTGGGCCATCTGGTCAGACAGATCCTCCCAGTTGGAGAGGTTCGCCAGCTCCTGTTCCAGTTCCGCTTTCTCCGCCCGGGTCTTGTCCATCATCCGCTTGAACTCGTCCAGGGTCAGCTCACCGGACACTTTCAGGTCCAGGATCTGATCCTGCTTTTCCGCGATGGCCGACAGCGCCTTCTGCAGGCGCTCCCGGTCCTTCTCCGCACCGGCGGCATCCTGCATGACCTGCCGGTACTGCTCCAGATAGGCGGAGAGGATTTCCTCTCCGCTTTGGGAGAACTCCCGGAAGGCGTCCAGCACCACCGGGTTCAGCTCGTCCTCGTAGATGGCCACGGAGGGGCAGGAGTCCGCGCCGTTTTTGATCTTGTGGCTGCACACCCACTTGCTGGTGTCGGTGCCCTTGTAGTGGACGTCCTTGCAGTAATAGGGGGCGCCGTCCGCAGTACAGAACAGCTTGCCGGTGTAGGTGTTCTTGTGGGTGGAGCAGTTGCGCCGGTGCTTCACGTCGATGCTGCGGCGCTGAAAGACTTCATTGGCGGCCTCCCACAGCTCCTCGCTGACAATGGCGGGGACGGTCTCGCCCTCCTCATCCTTGTACATCACCCAGTTTTTTTCCGGGAGAAACTTCTGGCGCTTATTGAAGATGTCGATGACCTTCACCTTTCCCCCCACAAAATAGCCCTTGTACTTGGGGTTGGTGATGATGTTGGCCATGGTGGTGTGGGACAGGCGGTTCCCCCGGGAATTCCGGTATCCCTCCTGGTAGAGGATCTCCTCGATCTCCTTCATGGAGTGCCGGTTGGTGGCGTAGAGCTCGAAGATCCGCCGCACCATGGGGGCGGTCTCCGGGTCGATCACCAGCTTGCAGTTCTCCTTCTTGTAGCCCCAGATCCGGTTGCCCAGGACGTGCCCCTTCTGAATGCTCTTGGCGTGGCCCCGCTTCACCCGCTTGCTGATTTTCCTGCTCTCGTTCTCCGCGTCCACCAGCTTCTGCTGGATCTGGATGTCACAGTCGGCGTCATAGGTGTTCAGGTCGTCGTAGAGGAAGATGACGGGGATGCCCCGGTCCTTCAGGTACTTGATGTTCTGCAATCCCTCCATGGTGTTCCGCCCGAATCGGGAGATCTCGCCGGTGATCAGCAGGTCATAGCTGCCGGCGGCGCCGGCGGCCAGCAGTTTGAGGAAGTCCTCCCGCTTTTTGGTGGTCAGGCCGCTCTTGCCGTCGTCGATGAAGGCCTTCACAAAGGTCCAGTTGGGGTGGCGCTCCACATAGTCCCGGAAGTCGTCGGTCATGTTGTGGAGGGAGGCCGCCTGGGTCTCCTTCTCCGTGCTGACCCGGGAGTAGGTGGCGCAGCGCAGGGGGATGTTATCAATGTCGCCGGTCTGGTCGATCAGGTCCCGCAGTTCGTAAATGGTCAAATGGATTCCCTCCCATTTCAAAAGATGTCTCTGCTCATCTGTCAGTATAGAGGACAGGTGGCCCTAAGTAAAGGGGACGGGCTGGAACAGAATTTTCCAGCCCGCCGTTTGCGCAATCGGTCAATTCCGGTTCTGATGAAATGGCCCATATTGCAGCCGAATGTTCGTGTCGATTTTCTGGTAGATCTCAGGTGTGATCAGGTTGTTCTCCAAGGCACACTGATTCATGCGAAGCAGATATGCCCGCATCAAGCCATCCTCCAACCGTTTGCGCCCCTCGTCCGGAGACTGAGACACGCTTGCAGCACCTCACTTCCTTGGGATTCTGGCCTTATGTTGTCATGAGATCAGAAAATTATTCCGGGGGCGGGGAAGTCTGCCAGCAGTTCTCCAAACCTGCGGAGCCATAGATGACCGCCATGTCGGTTTCCTCCTTTCGGCGTCAGCCAGGATTGGAAACAACGACAAAACGCCCTCTCCACAGGGCCGGAAAAGATTTTCGGCCCTGCGGAAAAAGGCGCAGTTTCGTGACTCCGACACGGCATTCTCAGCCGTGTTTCGTGGGATGCAGTTGTTCGGGTGTCCGCCGTGAAAGGTTCACGGATCGAGAGGCAATGCCGTTTTCCTAGGTCAATATTACCAGTTTTGTACAGGAAAAGGGTGAACGGATTGTAAATTCCAGGAATCAGTTTTCAAGGTGCTGCGATGCGGGTCACCGCTTCCTCTTCCTCACATAGTGGGGCATCACCGGCTCGGCGGGAGGGGGATTGGGGGCGTAGCTCCTGCGGATGCCCTTCTGCCGTGCACGATCCCGGATGGCGGCTTTGGTACGGCCCGGGAGCATCGGCGCCATCCGGATGCCCTCTTCAGGGAAATGCTTCTTCAGAAGCGCATCTTCCCATTCCGTCCACCGTTTCGCCGACCTCCAGCGGTCCTTCGGTTTCCGAAGAGATTCTTCAACCATGGCGGTCCTCCTTCAGCGGCTCCCGGACCCAGTCGAACGACACCTCGTCGGCCATCCAGGAGCGGTCGGGAGACGCCGTCACCAGATACAGCCGCATGAGAGTTTCGATGACCGGGGTGGGCTCCAGATGTACCAGAATCCCATGGAACAGGTGGATGGCTACCGCAAAGGCGGCAAAAGAGACCAACTGTTCCCGCATGACCGGGCAGTCTCCCATGGTGTTCCGCCAGCCGTCCCAGTCACACAGCAGGTAGGTGATGTCCCGGTGGCAACCCATGGCGCAGCTGAGATGGAGATTGTTCAGCATGTCCACCGGGTCGGCCTGATCGGTTTCCGGGTCATAGGGGACAGCCGAATCCTCGTACCACTGGAGCAGTCCTTCCAGGATCTCCAGCCGGTTCCGGTCGTCCTCGTCGAGTTTGTCCTCTCCGTCCTGGAAACGAACCCATTGGATGATCTCGTGGAGGATGCGGCGGTCCAGTTCATCCAGGAACCGGCCGGAGACCTCTCCGCACATGCCGGGAAGGGCTTTCTCCAGAATTTCCAGCAGCCGTTTGAGGTACTTCCCGTTGTCCATGTCAGAGAAGGAGGCCGGCGTCACCGGGAGGAACGTCCTGCCGCTGTACTCCAACAGCTCAAAGGCGTACCGGGGATCATAGGCAGTCTCCAATGCCGTCAGGAGGCTGATCTGAGTGAGTTCCTCAGGCTCCCTGCCGGAAAGGGTAGGATAGGCGGTGATCCCGGCGGCAATGATCTCGTCCTCCACCGTGCGCAAAAGCCAACGGTATCCGGCTGCCCGGACGCCGGGGTGCCTGTCCAGGTAATCCCGGATCATGCGGGTCACCGTGTGGACGCTGTCGGAGCTGGTGCACTGGGGGAGACTTTTCAGCAGCGGCAGGATTTCCTCCAGCTGGGCAAAGTCTCCCGGTTTGGAGCGGGAGTCCGGACAAATCGCCCGGAGTTCCAGAAGCTCATTGAGGAACCCCACGATCTGGGGCGGCAGGGCATTCGGATGGCTGTCCTGGATGTCCTCGGTGATGTCGATGACCTCCTGGCGGAGTTCCTCCCGCACCCCAAAATAGGCTTCGACCCGGTCAGAGAGGGTGGCATGGGAGGAGAGGGTGTTCCGCACACCCCGCAGGGCCATGAGCGTGTCTGCCTCCCCGTCCGCGGAAAGGAAGTAGTCCAGGTTCTTGGTGAGTTCCGCGTTTTGTTCGATGTTCAGCATGGTGTAAGACTCCTTTCGGATTTGAAATCGGAAAACAAAAGCACCGTGCAGGCGGTCAAACGCGCTACACGGTGCTCCGAATCCAATGCAAAAGGAGCCGAACAGCCGCCGGGATGAGAACCAGTTTCCCCTTGCCAACTGACCGACAAAAGGGTATACTATTCCCACGGTGCGGACTTGTCCGTTGTGTAGGTGCTGGTATCACCTGCGCAGGCTTGGGAGGGTGCCCGCCCTCTCAAGCTGCCGTGTTTTTGTTTTCTATGATAACTATAGCACACGAAATTTCAAAAGTCAATTATAAATTTCAAAATTTGAAATTAAAATTCTAAATTGATCAAAAAATTTTCTTGTCATTGACATTTGTTAAGAATTTGAATAAAATATTCAACGGAAGGAGGGAATGTGTTTGGCGTGGTCATATGAAAAACTATGGATTATGTTAGTGAAAAAGAAGCTAAAGAGGATCGATTTAATCCGAATTGCCGGAATAAATGCTGGCGCTTTGGCCCATATGGGAAAAGACGAGCCGGTAACGATGAATGCACTGGGAAAGATTTGTGAGGCATTTCATTGCCGCCTTGAAGATATTGTAGAATACATTCCTGAGTCAGCTTCGGAAGAAATTCAAGAATGAGAGCCGTACAGCGATTGAGAGCTGTACGGTTCTTTTCTTATGACTTCGGGTGTTCCCCTTCGCTTATATGGAAAAACGTCAAGTTGACGCCGCTCCTGTCTCGCGATAGATTGACGGTAAAATGACGCTTGCGGGAACGGGGGAAGTGTAATGGATTACCAACAGATCGGGCGGCAGATCCGCGCGGCCCGGCTCCGGCGGAAGATGACCCAGGCGCAGTTAGCGGAGACGGCAGACCTCTCCGTCCCCTACATCAGCCATGTGGAGCGGGGAAAGAAGCGGGTCAGTCTGGATGCTCTGCTCCGCATCTCCCAGGCATTGGACGTCACCGTGGACCAGCTCCTGTCCGGCACACAGCCCCAGGACAAGGCCGCCTATCTCCCGGAGATCGGGGAGCTGTTCGAGGACTGTACCCTCCGGGAGCGGCGGATTCTCCGAGATGTAGCCGCGGCAGTTAAGGAATCACTGCGGGAAATCGAGAACAAGAAGGGCGGGTAATTGCACCTGCTCTTTCTCTTTGGGGAAATACATAGACTTCTAATATGATACTGCGAAAGGAAAATAGAAAACAAATCCCTTATTCTATGGACATTATCTTCTATTCACTATTATGTTTGAATTATTCGTTATTTTAACGCATGGCACTCTTAGAAGTCAGTTGAAGATAGTACATCCACAAATATGTGTTATGGTTAAGAGAAGTTTTTTGTCTAAGCTGTCGTAGAGGTGCTGATTGCCGAATGAAAACTTGCTTATGTATGTTATTGTTTGATTGAGGAAATTGGAGAACCCTGATATAATAACTATAATATTCTATTGTTGTTTTCAGAAATCTGTCAGCCCATAATGGATAAATTGAAGAAGACCAGATTAGAAAACCATGAACTGACAAAACTTCGTAACTGGCTCCTGCCCATGCTAATGAATGGACTGGCCAGGGTAGAATGAGGTGTTATGATGCCAAAGAGTCCTTTGGAAAGACAAATCGAACGACAAATGAAACAAGAGAAGCAATTGGCAGAAAAGAGACGGCGCGATGAGCAAAAGAGGGCAAGAGAAGATGCGCAAGCGCAGCGAAAAGCGGCCATTCGAGAACAGGCATCTTCTGTTGTAAATGGTCAGCCTTTGATAGAAGGGTTTCGTGTCATGGACAGCACTGCAGAAGAAATGTTAAAGAGCTTGTTGGAGTGCATCGGCCGGAAAGAGTCTCATGTTAATTTCTCTGATGACATATTTCCTCCATATGTTCAGATGTCTGTCGGTTTAGAACTTGAGAAACTGACACAGTACGGGATGATTGGCGGGCTGAGGTTGTTTAATAATGGGGGAATGCTTGACTTATTACCCCCGGCGCTTTCCTATTTTGAAGATAAGGAGGCTGCGTTGGAGAGACAAGCAAAACGCGAAGAAGAAAGCGGGAAGCATATTGTAAACTATGGAAACATGGTTTTCGGCAATGTATCAGGCTCCACATTGACTGTAGATAATTCTATCCATCAGATTGAGCAGGCAATAGAGGAACACGGCGGGGAAGACAAAGAAGAACTGTATGATCTGCTGGAAGAAGTCAAGGAACTTATTAGCAATATTGAAGTGAGCCGGACCATTCCCAAGCAGAAAAAGTTGTTCGAAAGAATATCGAACCATCTGGAGAAACACGGATGGTTTTATGGAGCGGTTGTACAGCTTTTGGGAACAGCCGCATTTAAAATGATAGGCGTATAAGACTTTAACCGTGTAGAGAGCATCTCGGCTGTAATTGAGGAGGGGAGTATATGGCAGAGGTCTTAACTGGTGTGAATGGCCAGATCCTGAGATGGGCCAGGGAAAACTATAATATGACTCCCGGTGAAACTGCTGGCGCTATCGGCGTTGATGAGGCGCGGTATCTGCGCTGGGAAAATGGCGAGGAGTTTCCGACCTACGCTAAGCTCAAAAAGGTCAGCGAGGTACTCCATAAGCCAAGCGCCCTCTTTTTCTTCCCCGAGCCGCCGCAGATCGACAATATTAAGGGGGATCTGCGCACTTTGCCTGGGGAGGTGTCTAATCGTCTGAGTAGGCAGGTCATTCAGGCATTCGAGACCGCCCGTTCCTACCAGATGGATCTCCAGGAACTGTATGGGGTGCGTCAAAGTGTTTTGGCACTGAGGCATACTTTTCCTACAGATCAGGAGGCCCTGTGCCAGTATTTTAGAGATCAGATGGACTTCCCAATCTCCGCTCAAAAAGCGCGGCACAGCGATAAGGTCGTCTTTGAAATTTTTCGGGAAAAATTTTACGAGTTGGGGATCTATGTTTTCAAGGATGCCTTTAAGGACAATAGTGTTTCAGGGCTTTGCCTTAATGATGATTACTTTCCCATCATTATGATCAACAACTCCATGTCTTTTGCTCGACAGAATTTTACTCTGTTTCACGAATTGTATCATTTAATTGCAAATACCAGTGGAGCAGAAATTATCAGGGATGACTATTATATTTATCTGGATGAGCAGCAATCTTATGTGGAAAAAGCCTGCGATTCATTTGCAAATGAGTTTCTTGTACCTATGGAAGATTTTAAAACGGAGTTGAAAAAGCAGCCGTTGGATGAGATGAGGATCGCTGACTTAGCCTCACTATATGCCGTAAGCAAAGAAGCTATCATGTACAAGCTTTATACCATGAAAATCATCACCCCGGCAGATTATAACGCCTTAAAAGAAACTTTCTATGGTGATGCAATTCGTAATCAACAAAAAAAGTCTGAAAGATCAGGTGGAAATTACTACTATACCAAGCTTTCTTATCTGGGTTCCAGGTATACTGGAGATGTGTTTAGCCAATATTTTTCCGGTAAAATAGATAGTTATCGCGCCAGTGAAATGCTTCATAGCAAAGTGGATCATCTCCCCAAATTGGAATCTGTATATTTCCGGGGGGTGAAGTGATGATTTACCTGCTGGATACAAATATTTTCAGAGAAATGCTGGAGCATTTTCCGAAGAGAGGAAAAACATTCGAGGAGATCTGGGAACGGTTTGAAAAGGGAATCAAAGATGGGGATATTTTTTCGGTTGATGAATGTTATAATGAATTGACTCGCCACTATGACGAGAAAAATGAGCATTATCAGTGGCTGCATGACCGGCGGGAAATATTCTTAAACCCGTCGAATATAGAATCAATCTATATCCGAGATCTATTTCAAGACACAAAAATGCGTGAAAGTATCCACAGGAGGAATATTATCGAAAATAGGCCTGCTGCAGATGCGTATTTGGCAACAAAGGCGAAGGTACTGGGAGCAATCGTTGTCACCAAAGAAAAGTATAAGGCAGGATCAGCACAATTACCAAATGTGTGTGAAGCGCTTGGAGTACGTTGGATATCTTATGATGACTTTATGGAGATACTGTCGGTAGGTATGTGACTACTTATTATTGTGACTGGATCGCAATTAGGCTGCGAATTCATCATGGTGAATACTTTGATTGATATTAGATAGTAAAATTTCCTTCAAAAAGTAGATAAAAGTACGACTTTTATTATTACAAGGGGTGGCTTTGAATCAACAACTGACTGGTTATGGATTGAAGGGTAAGATATGCCGCCTTCCCCTCGTATGTCACCCGAACAGGTGATCCCAGCGCCAGGCAGAAATCCATGAGGGCAGAGAGCTGGGTTGCTGGGTCTGTCAATGTTACGGAAGGGTAAGATGGGCAGGTCTCTTTTACCTGACTTTTGAGATTGTCGACTTCATCTTGTGTGCAGAAATGATCTAAGTAGTAGGAGAACGGCAGCAGAACAGCCTCTGTGCCTTCAATCTCGATTTGCACTGGAGCACCCCAGGCACAGCAGAAGTCGGTGACGGCCTGCATCTGCGTCTGCGGATCGGTCAGGGGAATCCGGGGCATCTGAAGTTCCAGCTGCGCGCCTCGGAGCCACTTCTGCAACTCCTCGGGGTGATCGGCACACCAGCGGAAGAATCGTTCTGCCACCCCCTTCGGTTCTTCCCCTAGTTTTTCGCAGATATCGCAATAGCGGCTATACAGCTCGGAGTTAATTTGCAGCGTGTAAGATTCCATAGTTGTTCCTCCTGTTTCAAGAACTGAGTCGTTCAACATTTTCCCACAGCGTGCGGCATACTTCCAGATAATCGGCATAACCAAGGAGCCGCAGCTTGTCCGGCAGCTCCGTCATGGCCGCACGGAAGCGGTCAGCGTCCCGCTTATGGACTTTGCAAAGGACGATCCGATAGGGTCAGCCTAGTTTCCCATATTCCCGGACAAAATGAACTGTCACCTGATGCTGAATGAACAGCTGATCAGCGGCATACGGCTCGACATCCAGAAATGCAAAGTAATCATAGAAAAGAGAAAATCGGCTGAGCTTTTGATAGAATGTATTGCACTCCATGCCGCGCTCCTCCTAAAATCCAAACACCTTCTCCCGCAGCGGGAGATTGCCCATGACCGCCAGATACCGCCGGAGGCTGAACGAGGAATCCGGCTCCCGCTCCGACAGCTGGCGGAGATACTGGATGGCGGCCTGTACCGTGGGCAAATCCGAATGAGCAACGAAGTCGTAGAACATCTCTCGGAACGCAAAGACATAGCGGTGATGCTCCTGGATGTCATATAGCGTTTCGATCAGCAACTTGAGCGGCTCTGTTCCGTGGAGAAGCGGTTCCTGATTCGCCAGCGTCTCTAACTCTGTGCGGCACTGGGAGAGCCAGGCAGTCATCTCATCAGAGAAATGAACATCCCCGCCTGGCGTCCACCACCAGGCCCGGTCATCGTCCGAACAGCCCAGGAACGAAGCCGCATCCACCGGGGGAACGGGTTTGGGAGGCTGCCGGTCTTTGTAATTCCAGAGCTCCCTCACGTCACGGGCGTATGGCTGCAGTTCCTCCAGCAAAGTCGGGAAGTCCAAAGAGAATGTATCTGCCACCAGCTTTGCGGTGACCTCAATCGGCAGCAGAGCGGTGATGCCCCCGATAAACCGGCACAGTTTCGGAATCTCCGGGGAAACTTTCTGGTCTCCAGTTTTGAGCACATTTTTCAACTGCTCCAGTTTTTCTTCCTCCGACGTTTCATCGGAGGCTTTCAGGTCTTTCAGCGCATTTTCCGCAATCCGGATGCAGTCCGGAAGGGTGATTTCCTCCAGGCCGTGGGACGGCACCGCAATGAGTTGTTTCCACTCTTCCTCGTGATCCTCTCGGGTGACGGCCAGATAGATCAGTGTGTTGATGACGTCCATAGAGGCGTCACTGGGCAGCAGAGGCAGAAGATTATCGCCTTTTCTGTGATCCGGCAGCAGCTGATAGATCTGCCAGAGGTCTGTGGCCCGGCTGTTGGTGTAGCGTTCTCCAAACAGGTAGTTCAGCCAGCCGATGATCTCTTGGGCATCGTAAACGCGGTCGTCCCGGTTCGCCATGCCGAAGGAGTCCGCATAGAACTCGTGGAGCACATACACGGCGGAGCAGACCAGGTCAAACTGCCGCCAGCCCACTTTGTTGGTGTAGAAGCGGCAGGTGTCGGGCCGGTAGCCGCCGGTCTCCCAGATGTCATTTTCGAAGTAGTTGTAGCAAAAAGTGATAGACTCTCGGCCTGGCTGGATTTGGAGCGGTTTCATCAGCCAGATTTTCTTGCCGAACATGCTGACCTCCTCCAAGTCCATCATACCGCCCTGATCCAGGATTGTCAGGACCCGCCGGGTGAATTCTTCCCGTTTGTTCTCCGGGATGGTCCGGTCGCCATAGTAGCCAAGATAAGTTCCCATGCAGCAGCTCCTTTCCCCAAAGCCAATATTTCCGTGGTGGGTCCATTATAGAGGAACCGCACCGGGAAACCCATAGCCTATAGGGAGAAAAGTTGTCCAAGAGAACCTATGCGGCAACGCAAACATTTGCTTTCACATGATTTGCAAACCGAAAAATTTTCAACTTCTAAGTCTCCATTTGGCCTTGCATCCAAGGCTGTATATTCGGATGAATACTCTAAAGAGCTTGTTTGTGTGAAAAAGTTAAAATTCTCTATACAAAATGTCTGTTTTTCTCTGGCTTGGTTTTATAAAGTTTGTTTTGTATTTGCCGGGCTTTTGTGATATGATATAGACAATCATTTTGAGCATGTTACAAGCTTTGTAAGTGAAAAGGATTTGTTGTCCTGACGGGCTGCAATGAGAGAAAAAGGAGATTTAGAATATGGCTTATTTTTACGAAGAACCTTCCCGCACCTTTGGCGAGTACCTGCTGGTGCCGGGCTATTCCTCCGCAGAAAACGTTCCTACGGCTGTCAGCCTGAAGACCCCGCTGGTCAAGTACCGCAAGGGCGAGGAGAAGTGCCCGCTGGAAATGAATATCCCCATGATCAGCGCCATCATGCAGTCGGTCTCCGGCGATAAGCTGG
>OLGB01004911.1_pt1 | contig 10905 bp, 8 predicted proteins | sample 1605691 | NCBI WGS metagenome assembly OLGB01 (sample SAMEA3888925, study PRJEB22519) | human gut metagenome | biome: human gut; feature: human-associated habitat; material: faeces | place: Denmark | collected 2010
GCAGCCGCACAAAGGCGGCGGAGATGGAGGTCTTGCCCACGCCGCCCTTACCGGCAACGGCAATGATCTTGGTGTCTCTGTTCAAAGGGGTCGTCACGTCCTTTCGGAGGAATAGAGGGGGGGCGGGCCGCACCGGGCGTCCAGACAATTTTCCGGTTCTGCCCGACAGGGGATGGGGCCATTCCAAGGTGAACTGCCCGTTACTCCACAGTACGGGGGATTTGTGTCTGGTATTGTTAAATCACTAACATCATTCTACCATAAAATGTGGCAGGTTGCAACGAATGATTGTCTTTTTCGTCATCTTTTTTGTTGATTCTGCAAGATGAATATGCTATGCTGGAGTCGGAATACAAGGCGTGCAAATCAAACAGGAAAGTGAGGACGATCTCTTGAAAAAGGATATTCTGGTACAGCAGCTGGTGAACAGCTTCGGTAACTGGGTGCGCACGGACTGCGAGAATCGAGAGGGGGGCACCGCCCGCATGACGAAGGCGCTGTATCCCTACACGTCGCTGTTTTCTCCCATCCAGATCAATAAGCTGACGGTGAAGAACCGCCTTGTCATGGCACCCATGGGCAACTGCCAGATGGCGGAGGAGACGGGGCGGCCCAACGACAAGATGCTGCAGTACTTCTTCGCCCGCGCCGAGGGCGGCGTGGGGCTGCTGACCACCGGCCTTGTGCCCATCAGCCACCACATCGATTCCTCCGTAACGGAGAAGGGGAACTACTCCTATTTCCCCCGTATCGACGGCACCCGCACCAACTTCATGGGCTGGCGCGATCTGGCGCAGGGCGTCCACGCCCGGGGCAGCCGCATCTTCATCCAGCTGACGCCGGGTCTGGGCCGCGTGGGCAATCCCCAGTGCCTGCTGACCAAATACCAGCTGCCGGTGTCCGCCTCATGGAACCCCAACTTCTATCTGCCCGATGTGCCCTGCCGCCCCCTGACGGATCTGGAGTGTGACCTCATCATCCGCAACGCGGCGCAGGCGTCCATGGACGCCAAGGTTATGGGCATCGACGGCGTGTACCTCCACGGCCACGAGGGCTATCTGCTGGATCAGCTGACCAGCCCCGCCTTCAATCGCCGCAAGTTGGGCAAGTACACCGACTGGCAGCGCTTCGGCGTGGAGCTTATCAAGGCCATCCGCAAAAAGGTAGGGCCGGATTACCCCATCATGTACCGCATCGACCTGAGCCTTGCGCTGGCGGAGACGTACGGCGAGCGCATGAACACCGTCAAGAGCCTGAAACACTTCCGGAACGGCCGTTCCATCGCCGATACCCTGAACTACATGGAGAATCTGGTGAAGGCCGGCGTGGACATCTTCGACGTGGATCTGGGCTGCTATGATAACTGGTGGCTGCCCCATCCGCCGGCTGGCATGCCCTCCGGCTGCTTCCTGGATGTGTCCAAGGTGGCCAAGGAGTATTTCGCCGCCCGCGGCATCAAGTCCAACGCCGGGGTGGAGGTGCCCATCGTGGCCGTGGGCAAGCTGGGCTATCCCGATATCGCGGAAAAGGCGCTGCGGGACGGCAAGTGCGACATGGTCATGTTGGGACGGCCCGTGCTGGCCGATCCCGACTGGTGTAAGAAAGCCTATGCCGGCAAGGTGGAGGACATCCGTCCCTGCATCGGCTGTCAGGAGGCCTGCGTCAACGAGTTCGTGGAGGGCGGACATCCCCAGTGCGCCGTCAACCCCCGCACCGGCTTCGAGGAGCTGCTGCCCGCCGTGCCCGCCAAGGCGGAGAAGGCCAAGAAGATTGCCGTCATCGGCGCGGGCTGCGCCGGTCTGAACTTCGCTGTCACCGCCGCCCAGCGGGGTCACAAGGTGGAGGTCTTTGAGAAGTCCGACAAAATGGGCGGCAAGATGCACGCCGCCGGCGCGCCCCTGAGCAAGTACGAGCTGCACAACTACATGGACTGGCTCATCGCACAGGTGAAGAAGGCCAAGGGCGTCACGGTGAAGCTGAACACCACCGTGACCAACGCGGACTTGAAGGCCGGAAAGTACGATGCCGTGGTGTTCGCCAACGGCAGCAGGGAGGGGATGCCCCCCATCCCGGGCCTCACCGAGACGCGGCATATCGACGCTACATGGCTGCTGACCCATCCGGAGGAGTTGGCTGACACCGACAAGACCATCGTGGTGGTGGGCGGCGGCGCCGTGGGTCTGGAGACGGCCTACTGGCTGGCCACCGAAAAGCAGCGCAGCGTCACCTGTGTGGAGATGATGGAGAACTTCGAGGAGGGCGCCTGCACCGCCAATCGCGGTCACCTCATCCACTACTTCGAGGCGGACGGCGGCAAGCTCATCAACTGCGCCCGGGTAGTGCAGTTCGAGAACGGCTATGTGGTGCTGGCCCGGAACTGCAGCAAGGCCGTGCCTGACCCCTACTGCACATGGACGCCCATCATCCCCAAGAACGTGGAGAATCCTCTGGCGCCCAAGATGACGAAGGAGGAGTACATCGAGCAGCTGCCGGCGGATCTGGTGGTCATGGCCATCGGCAACCGCGGCGATGACGGGCCGTTCCTCTCCGCCCAGCAGGAGATGGTGGCGCCGGAGGTACACAACATCGGCGACAGCTACAATACCCAGAAGCCGGGCAACATGTGGCAGGCCACCAAGGCCGCCTATAATCTGGCTATCAAGATCTGATGCACACCCGACAGACAGAGAGGTCCGCAGGTGCGGCCCTCTCTGCCTATCGAATCAGCCCGCAGTTTTCCCATGGCACAAATGCGGGAATGACAGGCGGAGAAATTTCTTCGGAAATTTGTAAATTAGGGGTTGACATTTTTCGTGTTTATGCTATACTAAGCAAGTCGACGGCGAGGAAACAACAACATATGGGGGTATAGCTCAGCTGGGAGCCCGGTTGAAGCGGTAAACAACCCCCGCACTAATTGAATAAGAAATTACTCAGCGCACCCCTTACATGGGGGTATAGCTCAGCTGGGAGAGCGCTTGACTGGCAGTCAAGAGGTCAGCGGTTCGATCCCGCTTATCTCCACCAATCGGGTGCGCTGAGTATTCTTAATAAATGCTTGCTTTGAAAAAAGCAAGTTTTTTGTTTTATGTCCGCTTCCCTTTTGAAGCGGGCTTTTTTTATGCGGCGATTGCCGAAATGTCCAGTCCAGCGCTGAACTGCTCAAAGTCAATGTTGAAGTCGATATGCAGCCGATAGTCCCGATACACCTCCACACGCCGGATCAGGCAGCTCACGATCATTTTCTTTGACTCCATGCTGGCACTGTCGTACATATCCGCCCATGAAATAATATCGTCATACTGAGCGTTTAAGGCGTCCAGCATAGCCTGTCCCTCGTCGTAGGCCGCCTGCGCCGCCTCCATAGTGTGCTGAACTTCGAGACATTTTGGTGCTGTTGACAAAGTGACATTTATCCTCGTTTTGACAAATAAAAAAGACGCCCACCGGCGTCATCCAGCGTGTTTTATCATCCGTTTCAGGTTTAATGCGGTCGCCGACAAGAGGCAGTGGTCCTCCGCTGCCTCTAAGCCTCGTCGCAAAACGCGCGCTAAGTTGTGCTCGCGCTTCTGCGCGGAAAACGAGCCCTCGCACCAGACCTGCCGCAGCTTCAGTGCCTCTCGATAAGCAGGCTCGTGGCTGCGCTTCAAATTGCGCTGCCGGTCCGCCGCAAAGTAGCTGACAGACACCTTTCGTGCGCCGCGCTTGTCGCTTTCTTGCAGACATTTGTCCCGCAGCGGACAGAGCGCGCAGTCCCGCTTATCCGCCTGATACTCCCAAAACAGGCCGCTGGCGCTGCGGGCCAGCCGCCTTAAACGCAGCTCTTTTCCGCCGGGACAGAGGTACACATCACGGTTCTCGTCGCGGTAAAAATCGTCCCGCGTGAACTGTGTGTTTGCCCGCGCGGCGGTCTTTTGCGGCCGCACGAAAAAGTCGATCCCCAGTTCGCCCAGCACCCGATGGGCCAGCGGAAAATCGTAGGCGGCGTCCGCGGTAGCGGCCTTAATTGGTACAACATTTTCGTGAATACGCTCGATCAAGCCCAAAAACGGCACGGAATCATTCACATCTCCGGCGGTCACGGTCTGGCCCACGATGATGCCAAAGTCAGCGTCCACCGCTTGATGGGCGAGGTAGTGAGGTCCCTCCGGCTTCCCCGGACGCTTCAGATGACCCGCCTCCGGATCTGTGCGGCTGACGCGCTTGTGGGAGCGGCGGTTGTCCCGTTTGATCTGCTTTGTCCGCTTTTTCCGGCGCTTTCCGGTTCGCCGCTCAAGTTCCTCCAACCCTTCCTCCTCGTAATCGTCCAGCCGCTCCCAGTAAACGCCGGCCTCCTCCGCGACCTCCACCAGTTCTTCCGACGCACGGGAGGCGTTGGCTCTGACGTGGGTCGAATCCGTACCGATCACTCGCCCGCTGACAAGACCTTTTTCGACGCACTGCCCCACAACTTCTTCAAATAATCGCCGAAACACCTTGCGGAAGGACGGTTTCCGGCGGCGCAGCTGCGAGATGGTGCTGTGGTCCGGTACGCGGTCGAAGAGGTCGAGGCCCAGGTACCAGCGCAGGGCGATGTCGGTCTGGACGCGGCGCTCGATCTGTCGCTCCGACGGGATGCCGTACAGGAAACCCACCAGCAGATACTTCACGATGACCACCGGGTCGATGGCCGGGCGGCCGTATTTTTTGCTGTAAAGCGGGGCTGTTTCCTCGTACACGAACGACAGATCCAGCGCCGCCTCCAGTTTTCGGAGGAAGTGTCCCTGGGGCATTAAGTCCTCGATCGTTACCATGTGCATCGCCAGCTGCATCCCATCACCTCAGGTCGTTTTCCTCATTATAACATACCGCGAGGGCTGTTGCGAGACTTTGTCAACAGCGCCAGGGCGTCCCAATTCCGCACCACCCGCTCCTACGGCGAGGATTGTAAGGTCCTGCTGGACGAGGAGCATCGTTGGTTCACCGTTACCCGTGCCCGGGATCTGGCGGACGCCAACCCGGATATTCTGGACTACACCGCGCTGACCGGCTGCCGCGTGGACATTGACGAGAGCCGCACGGAGCAGAAGCGGGAGGGGCCAGACGGCAAGGAGGTCAGCTACAACCCGCCCCGCTACGAGTATTCCTATGACTTTGAAGTGATCATTTCCGTCAATAACCCCTACTTTGACGAAATGAAGTTCCGCCTGAACAACAGTTCTGTGTACATCGAGCCGCAGAACACCATGCAGCGGCCCATGATGGGACAGCAGGGTATGATGGGCCAGCGTCCTATGGCAGGTCGGCCCCAGAGCGGCATGACACAGCGCCCCATGATGGGACAGATGAATTCTGTGGGCCGGATGAATACCATGGCTGCCGGCTTCGATCCGGAGAGCAATTGGGAATATCGCAAGTACCGCGAAATGGGCGACGAGATCCGAGCGGCGCTGCTTCAGGTGATGGAGACCTCCCGTGGCGGCGGCGCAGTTCAGACAGCCCCCATGCAGCAGGAGGCCCCCATGCAGCAGCAGGAGACCTTCGCTCCCGCTCCGGCAGCGGCCGGTCCGTGGACCTGCCCCGCCTGCGGCGGACAGAATGACGGAAAATTCTGCGAGTACTGCGGCGCGCCCAGAGGATAAGGGAAACAGATCGGAGAAAACGGCTCAACAGCGTCCGCCCGTCTACGGGCGGGCGCTGAACGGAAAATGAAGAAAGAAGGGTGAGAGCAAGCATGGCAGCACAGGTGACCAACTATCAATGCCCAAGCTGCACCGGCCCGCTGCACTTTGTAGGCGCATCCGGCAAGCTGGAGTGCGATTACTGCGGTGCTACCTATGATGTAGCGGAGATCGAGGCGCTTTACGCGGAAAAGGAAGAAAAGGCCGCGGCGGCGCAGCAGTCTGCTGAGGAAAAGACGGCAGCGGAACGGCAGGCTGCCGAGGAAGGCGGCTGGGAGTTGCCGGACCTCAGCGCCGACTGGGGTGCCGAGGGAGACGGCATGAAGGCTTACAGCTGCCCAAGCTGCGGTGCGGAGCTGATCTGTGACGCAAGCACGGCGGCTACCTCCTGCCCTTACTGCGGCAACCCAACGGTGGTGCCGGGGCAGTTTGCGGGAACGCTGAAGCCGGATTTCGTGATCCCCTTCAAACTCAGCCGCGAGGACGCCATCCGCGAGCTCAAGAAGCATTACAGGGGCAAGGTGTTCCTTCCCAAGAGCTTTTCCAAGGAAAATCACTTACAGGAGATCCAGGGGGTCTATGTACCCTTCTGGCTGTTCAGCGGTGAGGCGGAGGGCAATGCCCACTATGAGTGTACCCGGTCCCACAAGCGCACCGAGGGTGAGTATGAGGTGATAAAGACGGAGCACTTTGACGTGTACCGTGCCGGAACGATGCCCTTTGAAAAGGTACCGGTGGACGCCTCGACTAAAATGCCGGATGACCACATGGATTCCATCGAGCCTTACAATTACGATGACCTGAAACCCTTCTCCACGGCGTATCTGCCGGGCTTCCTGGCGGATAAGTTCGACGTGTCGGCGGACAAGAGCCGGGAACGGGCCGATGTCCGCTGTCTGGGCAGCTTGAAAAAGGCGCTGCAAGGCACCGTAACGGGATACGCGACCTGTTTCCCGAGGGGCGAACACGCAGACATCCAGCGGGGCAAGGTCCACTATGCGCTGCTGCCGGTGTGGCTGCTCAATACCAAGTGGCAAGGCAAGGATTTCCTCTTCGCCATGAACGGCCAGACCGGAAAATTCGTGGGCGACCTGCCTGTGGATAAGGGGCGATTCTGGGAGATGTTTGCCGCCATTGCCGTGCCGCTGTCCGTATTGAGTTCGGTCATCATCCTGCTGATGCGATAAGGAGGGACGGACATGAAAAGAAAAGTCACAGCTTTGCTGACGGCGCTCCTGCTGACGCTGACTCTGTGCGTCCCCACTCTGGCGTGGACGGAATACGGCGCGATCTACGATGAGACCGACGCGCTGGGCTCGGACGAATTGTCCGATCTGGGTCAGTACACCCTGCCCCAGCTGACGGAGGCGCTTCACCTTGACCTGCGGGTGGACATATTTACCAATGAGGATGTGAGCGAGGGTACCACCGCCGGAGATATCGCCACATATGTTTACAAAGATTCCGGCTACGGCTGGGGCGAGGAAAAGGACGGCATTTCGCTGACGCTGCTGTTGGAGCCCCTGCCGGACGGTTCTTACACCCTGGCGGAGACCGACTGGTGCGTCTACGCGATGCTGAGCGAGACGCGGGGCGACGGACAGGAACTCTCCGGCTTGGTGTATGACGCGGTGGAGCCCTATCTGAACAACGCGCAGTCCTGGACCGGTGAGGACATGGCTGCGAGTGCCGAAGCGCTCTGTCAGGCGGTGAACGCCATGGCGGCGACGGCGGCGGACTATCTCTCCGCAGACTTCCCAACGGAGGCGCAGCAGCCCGAGACCGTCCAGTCCGGCGAAGCTCCGGAGTTGGGCAGTACCGGCATGAACTATGTGTTCGATCTGCGGGGAATGCTCTCCGACGGGGAGCGGGAAGAACTGGAGGATCGGGCCGAGGATATCGCCCTCCGCCGCAGCTGCGGCATCTATACCCTTTTTGTGGAGAACTTTACAGCTTACGGCTATGGTGACGATCCCTATACCGCCCTGTATCAGATCTACCACGCCGAGGGCCTTGGTGTGGGCGAGGACCGGAACGGCGTCATCATCATGCTGAGCATGAAAGAGCGGGACTACGCCATGTTCGTCTACGGCGAATGGGCGGAGTATGCTTTTGACCGATACGGCGAGAAGCAGTTGGAAGGCCGGTTCTTGTCCAACTTCAGCGACGGTGATTGGTATGGCGGCATATCCAATTACCTCACCGCCTGCGACGAGTTTTTGGAGCTGGCTGAGGCCGGAAAACCTGTGCGGTCCAGCCCCCTGCCGGCCATCGGCATTGCGGTGGCAGTCTCCTGCCTGATCGCGTTTCTGGTGTGCATGATCCTGAAGGGACAGATGAAGTCCGTGCGCAAGGGCGTTGACGCCAACGTGTATACCACGGCGGGCGGTGGATTGAAGCTGACGGACAGCTATGACCACTACACCCATACCACGGAGACCCGCCGTAAGATCGAGAGCGACTCCAGCGGCGGTGGCAGAAGCAGCGGAGGAACTGTAAGCCGCAGCGGCGGCGGCGGTCACGGCCGCAGCGGAAAATTCTGAGAAGGAGGCAGAATCATGAAGCGCTTGACTTTGCACCGGCTGGCGTCGGCACTTCTCTGCCTGACGCTGGCTCTTAGCCTGACTGCCTGCGGAGGGAAAAAGAAACCGGCCCCGGCAGCGGGAAACGGCGGCGTAAAGGAGACGATCTCCGACAGCAGGACCGATCAGACCGGTCAGGCCGATCCTGTGAAGCCTTCCGAACCGGAAGCGGAGGTGGACCAGGAGCTGGTGGAGGAATGTCTCGACAAGCTGGGCTTTGATTTGGAATACGGCGACTATCCCGGCGCCGCGGCCTATCTCGGCTACCGGGAGAAGGGGGACACCTCCAAGCTGTCGGACTGGATGCTGGAAAACTGCCTTGACCTGACGGCGGAGATGCCGGTCATGCTGACCATCCCCTCGGAGCGGGTCCTCGGTCCGGGGTACGGCAAGCTGTTCTGCGTCATTCCGCGGGGAGAGAACACCAGCCTTGCCGTGAACCACATCACATGGCAGTCTCAGGGCAACGGCCTGCATCCGGTGGCGGACGAAGTCCTCTACCGGGAGGAATATGCCCAGCCTGTTTTGCTGTTCGTCGATCCGGAGGAGCCGGATATGGAGGTCAACCTTGTGGCCGATGACGGCACGGTGGTGAACTGGTATCCGCAGGAGGACCTGTACGGCAATCTCATCCTGCCTGCCAGCGAGGAGGGCCGATTGCTGCTGTTCGACTTCTCCATCTACACGAACACCATCGCCATCGACCATCCCGAAGGCTGGGAGCCGACCGGTGACGATTGGTGGTGGCCCCCTACGGATCTGGGACTGGCCGATACCTCGTGGGATTGCGATGAGTGGACGCTGGAGCTGCATTACGGCGACTGTGACCCGGACTATGCGGGGCTGGCTAATCTGTACGAGTGCTATGACAACCGGATGGATCTGCGATTCTTCGGTGTATGGCGCATGGAGGATGACTGCCTGCGGCTGGATATGTCCGCCGGGGTGGGCAGCTCCCTCAGCGGCAGCTTCCCAGTGCTGATCTCCCCCTCCGGCGAGTATCTGTACTTCCAGCGCTCCCGCATCGGCGAGGGGATGCCCTTCCTGCGGAACGGCGAGGACTCCACTACCTTGAGCTTGCGCTACGGTTGATGAAACTCTTTATACGAAACAGACCCGGCAGCTGATTTTCAGCCGCCGGGTCCTTTTTATTGGCTATATGCGTGGAAATTTTCTGTGGGTATCAGAAGGCAACGTGCATGAACAGGGCCACGCAGCAGAGAATGACTGCCAGAGGAACATACACATACCGGCCCACATTGTACCAGAGATTGCCGCGTTTTTTCGTACTGCCGGTGTTGATGGCGTCCAGCAGGGCGTCCTTCTTCATCACGTAGAACCAGGAGACCGCGCCCAGTGTAGCGCCGATGGGGATGATATAAATGGACACCAGATCCATCCAGGGACCCCACTTGCTGATGGTCTCCATGCCGATGCCGAAGCCCAGGCACAGCGCGCCCAGCAGTACCAGGACGGTAACGCGGTTGAGCTTCGGGAACTTGTGCATCAGGGACTCCGCCACCACCTCAAACATATTCTGCAAAGAGCTGACGCCAGCGAAGATCATGGCCATATACAGGATGATGGCGAAAAGCTGGCCCATGGGGATGTCCTGCAAGATGGTGGGCAGAGTTACGAACAGCAGGCTGGGACCGGCGCCCACGTCCAGACCGTAGGAGAAGCAGGCGGGGATAATAACCAGGGCGGCTACCACGGCGGCAATGGTGTCAAAGAGGGCCGTGTGCTGGGCCACGCCCACCACGTCCTCGTCCTTGGAGAGGTACGCACCGTAAACAATCATGCCGCTGCCGGTGACGGACAGGGAGAAAAACGCCTGCCCCATAGCCCAGATCCAGATCATGGGATTCGTCAGGGCCTCCCAGCGGGGGGTGAACATAAAGACATATCCCTCCGCGGCGTCGGGCAGAAGGGCCACCCGCACGGCCAGGATCAGGAAGATCACAAAGAAGACAGGCATCATGACCTTGTTGGTCTTTTCAATGCTGCGGGCGCCCAGGAACAGCGTCAGCAGCGTGCCCACCACCACAACGATGTGATAGGGGATCACGGAGTAGGGGGTGGAGGAGAAAGCGCCGAACCAGGCGGCGGTGTCCGTGGTCAGCAGTGTGCCCAGCAGGGAATCCACCAGCGCCTTGAGCACATAGGTGACGATGACGGCATAGCCGATGGCGATGCACAGGGAGCCAGCCAGAGGCAGCCAGCCCAGCAGACCGCCGACTTTACCGGCAGACTTGCTGCGGGTGTCCCAGGCGTTTTCATAAGTGCCCAGCGTACCGGTGGCGGCACGGCGGCCCATGGCAAACTCCGCCGGAAGGCCCACATAACTGAAAATAAAAACAAACAGCAGATAGATCAGTAAAAATGCGCCGCCGCCGTTGCTGCCCATTTTATTGGGAAAGCCCCAGACGTTGGCCATACCCACCGCCGAACCGACGGACGCAAGGATAAAGCCCCAGCGGCTCGCGAAGCTCTTGGTGTTTTTCTTGTGTTCCATGTTTTTCTCCCATCCAGCCGTAAAAAAACCGCACGGGATCGGGGCCCGTGCTATCGGCTTCTATCTGATCCCGGACTTCCGGGGGAAACAAACCCCTCACAGGGAGGGCACTTTACTATTTTAAAGCTTTGCTGACAAAAAGTCAAGG
>OLGB01004921.1_pt1 | contig 10875 bp, 4 predicted proteins | sample 1605691 | NCBI WGS metagenome assembly OLGB01 (sample SAMEA3888925, study PRJEB22519) | human gut metagenome | biome: human gut; feature: human-associated habitat; material: faeces | place: Denmark | collected 2010
GAATGTAGGATCTTCTTCAGCAAGCTTTGCTAAAGCTTCACCCATCTTACCCTGGTCATTCTTAGTCTTTGGCTCGATAGCAAGCTCGATAACTGGCTCTGGGAATTCCATAGACTCTAAGATAACTGGATGTGCTTCATCACAGATAGTATCACCTGTTACTGTAACCTTAAGACCTACTGCAGCAGCGATATCTCCTGAGTAAACCTTATCAATTTCTTTTCTCTGGTTAGCGTGCATCTGAAGGATACGGCCAACTCTTTCTTTCTTATTCTTATTAGAGTTAAGTACATATGAACCACCGTTTAATGTACCTGAGTAAACTCTGAAGAATGCTAACTTACCAACGAATGGATCAGTCATAATCTTGAATGCAAGAGCTGCAAATGGCTCTTCATCAGATGACTTTCTTGTTACTTCGTTACCGTCTTCGTCAACACCTGTGATATCTGGGATATCTGTAGGAGCTGGCATGTACTCGATAACAGCATCAAGAAGCTTCTGAACACCCTTGTTCTTATAAGCTGTACCGCAAAGACAAGGAATAGCTGTACCTTCAATAGTACCCTTTCTTAAAGCAGCCTTTAACTCTGGAACTGAAATTTCCTCATCGTTAAAGAACTTCTCCATAAGGTCTTCATCAAGTTCAGCACACTGCTCAACAAGCTTGTCATGGTATTCCTGAGCCTGATCAGCTAAATCAGCAGGAATATCTCCAACAACGATATCATCACCCTTATCACCATTGAAGACATATGCCTTCATCTCGAATAAGTCGATAATACCCTGGAAGTCATCTTCCTTACCGATAGGAATCTGTACAAGTACAGGATTCTTTCCAAGCTTTGTAATAAGCTGGTTGCATGATCCAAAGAAATCAGCACCCATCTTATCCATCTTGTTCATGAAAGCCATACGAGGTACATTGTACTTATCAGCCTGACGCCATACATTCTCTGACTGTGGCTCAACACCGTTCTGTGCATCGAATACACCTACGGCACCATCAAGTACTCTAAGTGAACGCTCAACCTCTACTGTGAAGTCAACGTGTCCTGGAGTATCGATAATGTTAATACGGTATTCTGGCTGTGTCTTATCTGGCTTACCCTCTTTCTCAGGTGTCCAGTGACATGTTGTAGCAGCTGAAGTGATTGTGATACCTCTCTCCTGCTCCTGGGCCATCCAGTCCATAGTAGCAGTACCTTCATGAGTATCACCAATCTTGTGATTAACACCAGTATAATAAAGGATACGCTCTGTTAATGTTGTCTTACCAGCATCAATATGAGCCATAATTCCGATATTTCTGGTTCTCTCCAATGGATATTCTCTTCCAGCCATGGATAAAACCTCCTATAATTATAATTAGAATCTGTAATGAGCAAAAGCCTTGTTTGCTTCTGCCATCTTGTGCATATCTTCTTTTCTCTTTACTGATGCACCTGTGTTGTTAGCTGCATCAAGAATTTCGTTAGCGAGTCTTTCTTCCATAGTCTTCTCGCCTCTTGCTCTAGAGAATGTAGTCATCCAACGAAGAGCTAAAGCCTGTCTTCTGTCTGGCTTAACTTCGATAGGTACCTGATAAGTAGCTCCACCGATACGTCTAGCCTTAACTTCAAGAACTGGCATAATATTGTTCATAGCTTCTTCAAATACTTCGATAGCTGGTCTCTCAGTCTTAGCTGCAACTCTATCAAAAGCACCGTAAACAATCTTCTGAGCTACTCCTCTCTTACCATCAAGCATAATGTTGTTGATAAGCTTAGTAACTACCTTATTGTTGTAAATAGGATCTGCTAATACATCTCTTTTCTGTGTATGTCCTTTACGTGGCACGGTTCTTCCCTCCTTAATAAATTTATTAAATCATAGGTACTCACAAATAAAAAATGTGTTCGCGCCGTATATATTAACCTGCAACCTCTTGATTAATCTAATTCCGGCACAATTCAAAATTTAATTTGTTCGTAAAAATCAGATTCTTTCGAATCCGACTCTTGCAAATTGTAAAACTTGCATGCATTCATATAAATGCGTGTCTTAATTCAGGCTTAATTACTTAGCGTCCTTAGGTCTCTTAGCACCGTACTTAGAACGAGCCTGTCTTCTCTTTGCAACACCTGCTGTATCAAGTGTTCCTCTGATGATGTGGTATCTTGTACCTGGTAAATCCTTTACTCTTCCACCTCTTATAAGAACAACGCTGTGTTCCTGAAGATTGTGTCCCTCACCTGGGATGTAAGATGTTACCTCGATACCATTAGAAAGACGTACTCTGGCAATCTTTCTAAGAGCTGAGTTAGGCTTCTTAGGTGTAGCAGTCTTAACAGCTGTACAAACACCTCTCTTCTGTGGAGAAGAGATATCTGTTGCCTTCTTCTGAAGTGAGTTGTAACCCTTCTGAAGAGCTGGTGCTGTAGACTTCTTTACTGCAGTCTTTCTTCCCTGTTTTACTAACTGGTTAAATGTTGGCATTCCGTTTTCACCTCCCGAAATTAGAATAATGAATGGTTGCATCTTAGTATCAACTAAGAAAATGTTTTGTCACCAAAACAGCGCAAAAATAGTACTTGCCTATTCGCACGCTTTATTAGTATATATATTTGCAAATTCAGTGTCAAGCATTTTTTCAAAAAAAGACAAAAGCGTGCCAGATTTTATCAATCTGACACGCCATAAGTTTCTATAAAGAATTAATCTTCCTGTGTGAAAACAAGCTCGTCTTCACCAGACTCATCTTCATCTTCTTCAATGTAGTTATCTGTAGAACTGATCTTGATATCCTGATAACGCTTCATACCTGTACCGGCAGGGATAAGCTTACCAATAATAACATTCTCTTTAAGACCAATAAGTGGATCAATCTTTCCGTTAATAGCTGCATCTGTAAGAACCTTAGTTGTCTCCTGGAATGAGGCAGCTGACATGAATGAAGTAGAAGCAAGTGAAGCCTTAGTAATACCAAGGATAATCGGAGTACCTGTAGCAGGTGTCTTTCCTTCTTCCTCAAGTCTCTCATTAACTTCCTGGAACTCAATTGTATCAACCTGTGATCCTGGAAGGAACTTAGAATCTCCAGCTTCATCAACAACTATCTTCTTAAGCATCTGACGAACGATAAGCTCAATATGCTTATCATTGATATCAACACCCTGGATACGGTAAACCTTCTGAACTTCACGAAGGAGATAATCCTGAACAGCTCTTACACCAAGAATTCTTACGATATCATGTGGATTCTCAGAACCCTCTGTGATTTCCTCACCCTTAGCAACAACCTGTCCTTCAACAACCTTCTCTCTTGTATCCTTAGATAATGGATAAGCCTTTGAATTACCTTCATCATCAGTTATAACGATTTCAGTCTTCTTCTCAGTCTTAACAATACTTACAGTTCCGCCAAACTCAGCAAGTACAGCAAGCATCTTAGGCTTTCTTGCCTCGAAAAGCTCTTCCACTCTAGGAAGACCCTGAGTAATATTATCACCGGCAACACCACCTGTATGGAATGTTCTCATAGTAAGCTGTGTACCAGGCTCACCGATTGACTGGGCTGCGATAATACCAACAGCTTCACCAACCTGAACAGTCTGACCAGTTGCCATGTTAGTTCCATAACATTTAGCGCATACACCAATGTGTGAACGGCAAGTAAGGATTGTTCTAATCTTAACCTTATCAACACCAGTCTTAATAATATCTTCTGCTCTCTTAGGAGTTACAAGATGGTTAGCTTCAACAATAACCTCGCCTGTAGCCGGGTCAACAATATCCTCAGCTAAGTATCTTCCTGTAATACGCTCCTGTAATGGCTCAAGGATATCTTCCTTGGCATCACTTGAGTTAGTAGCTCTGTTATTAACAAATGAGTAAACATACATACCAGGTATCTGCTTACCTGCGCTACAATCTGTCTCTCTGATAATAAGATCCTGAGAAACATCAACAAGTCTTCTTGTAAGATATCCTGAATCGGCTGTACGAAGGGCTGTATCTGAAAGTCCTTTACGGGCACCGTGAGCTGAAATAAAGTATTCCAGAACATCAAGACCTTCACGGAAGTTTGACTTGATTGGAAGTTCGATAGTTCTACCTGATGTATCTGCCATGAGTCCACGCATACCTGCTAACTGCTTAATCTGCTGGTTAGAACCACGGGCACCTGAGTCAGCCATCATGAAGATGTTGTTATATTTATCAAGACCCTGAAGAAGGGCATCCTTAATCTTATCATCAGTCTCCTGCCATACGCGGATAACATTCTTATGTCTTTCCTCGTCAGTAGCCTGACCTCTGTTATATTTAACAGTAATCTGTTCAACTTTCTTTTCTGCCTCAGCAAGAAGCTGCTTCTTAACTGGTGGCACTGTCATCTCAGAAATAGAAACAGTCATGGCAGCTCTTGTAGAGTACTTATAACCCATAGCCTTGATATCATCAAGAACTTCTGCAGTTGTTGTAGTACCATGAGTATTGATAACATGCTGTAAGATATCCTTAAGCTGCTTCTTTCCTACATGGAAATCAACTTCTGGAAGTAATAAATTCTCTTCCTTGCTTCTGTCAACATATCCTAAATCCTGAGGGAGAATCTCATTAAATATAAGTCTTCCAAGTGTAGACTCAATATTACCTGAAAACTCTTCTCCGTTAACATTCTTAGTTACATGAACCATAATCTTGGCATGTAATGTAATTATACCATTCTCATAAGCAAGAACTGCTTCATTAATGCTCTTGAAAATCTTGCCCTCACCCTTTGCACCTGGTCTTTCCTGTGTAAGGTAGTAAATACCAAGTACCATATCCTGTGAAGGAACGGCAACAGGACCACCATCAGATGGCTTAAGAAGGTTGTTAGGTGAAAGAAGCATAAATCTACACTCAGCCTGAGCCTCAACAGAAAGCGGAAGATGGACAGCCATCTGGTCACCATCGAAATCGGCATTGAACGCTGTACATACAAGTGGATGAAGCTTAATAGCCTTACCTTCTACAAGGATTGGCTCGAAAGCCTGAATACCAAGTCTGTGAAGTGTAGGAGCACGGTTAAGCATAACTGGATGCTCTTTAATAACGTCTTCAAGTACATCCCATACTTCTGGCTCAAGATGTTCTACGCTCTTCTTAGCTTTCTTAATATTATCTGCAAGATTACGTCTTACAAGCTCTCTCATAACAAATGGCTTGAATAACTCAATAGCCATCTCTTTAGGAAGACCACACTGGTAAATCTTAAGTTCTGGTCCTACTACGATAACTGAACGTCCTGAGTAGTCAACTCGCTTACCAAGAAGGTTCTGTCTGAAACGTCCCTGCTTACCCTTTAATAAATCTGATAAAGACTTAAGTGCTCTGTTACCAGGACCTGTTACTGGACGACCATTTCTACGTCCATTATCGATAAGAGCATCAACAGCTTCCTGAAGCATTCTCTTCTCGTTACGTACAATAATTTCAGGAGCTCCAAGCTCAAGAAGTCTTGCAAGTCTGTTATTTCTGTTAATAATTCTTCTGTAAAGATCATTAAGATCTGAAGTTGCAAAACGTCCACCATCAAGCTGGACCATAGGTCTTAAATCTGGTGGAATTACAGGGATTTCTGTAAGAATCATCCACTCAGGCTTAGTTCCTGCATTCTTAAATGCTTCAACAACTTCAATTCTCTTTATAAGTCTGGCAGCCTTCTGAGAAGTAGTGTTAGCAAGTTCTTCCTTAAGTCTTACTTCTTCTTCTTCAAGGTTAACCATCTGGAGGAGCTCGAGGATTGCCTCAGCTCCCATACCAACACGGAAAGCCTTGCTTCCGTACTGCTCACAGAGTTCTCTGTATTCAGTCTCTGAAAGAATCTTCTTGAAAGGAATATCTGTTTCACCTGGATCAATTACAATATATGAAGCAAAATATAATACCTTTTCAAGGTTCTTAGGACCAATATCAAGAATGAGATCCATGCGGCTAGGAATACCCTTGAAGTACCAGATGTGAGATACTGGTGCAGCAAGATGGATATGACCCATACGGTCTCTTCTTACGCTGGCCTTAGTAACCTCAACACCACATTTATCGCAGACAATACCCTTGTCCTTAATCTTCTTATACTTACCGCAGTGGCACTCCCAGTCCTTGCTAGGACCAAATATTCTTTCGCAGAAAAGTCCGTCCTTTTCTGGCTTAAGTGTTCTATAGTTAATTGTTTCAGGTTTGGTAACCTCACCATGAGACCACTCCAAAATATTCTCAGGAGAAGCAAGCTTAATCTGAATCTTATCAAATTTCATTGACTTATTTGATTTAATTTCTTCTGCCATTATAGTGCTCCCTTCTAATTAATATTCATCTGAATTGCCATCGCCGTAATCGTCATCAAAATCATCGGCCATATCAAAATCAGCACCATCATCTGAATCTACAGCATCTTCTGTTCCATCTTCATTAAGAGTAACTGTTGACATACCGCCAGCCTTGTACTCTGCCTCTTCCTCTCTGCTGTTTCTTCTGTATCCATTACCTTCATCAAGAACCTTCTTGAAATCAGTAACTTCATATTCAGAACTCTCAAGAAGTCTGACTTCATTGTTGTCCTGATCAAGAACTCTAACATCAAGTGCGAGTGACTGAAGTTCCTTAAGAAGAACCTTGAATGATTCTGGAACTCCTGGTTCAGGAATATTCTCACCCTTAATAATAGCTTCGTAAGTCTTAACTCGTCCTACAACATCATCAGACTTAACAGTAAGGATTTCCTGAAGAGTATAAGCAGCACCATAAGCCTCAAGTGCCCAAACTTCCATCTCTCCGAATCTCTGTCCACCGAACTGAGCCTTACCACCAAGTGGCTGCTGAGTTACAAGTGAGTAAGGACCAGTTGAACGTGCATGAATCTTATCATCAACAAGATGATGAAGCTTTAAGTAATGCATGAATCCGATAGTTACAGGGCTGTCGAAGTACTCACCTGTTCTACCATCTCTAAGTCTTACTTTACCATCACGGCCGATTGGAACACCCTTCCACTCAGCTCTGTGATCTCTGTGTTCTGAAAGGTAATCAAATACCTCTTTATTAAGAACATCTTTATACTGTGCTGTAAATGTAACCATATCCTCAGGATATTCTTCGCCATTCTTCTCAGCCTCAGCCTTCTGGGCTGCAAGCTCTTCATCATCGAATGGATGGTTAGCATAAGCATTTGCCATATCAAGAGTATCCATAATATCATTCTCATCTGCACCATCGAATACTGGTGTAGAAATGTTAAATCCAAGTACCTTGGCAGCAAGACTTAAATGAATCTCAAGGACCTGTCCAATGTTCATTCGTGAAGGAACGCCCAGTGGGTTAAGTACGATATCAAGAGGACGGCCATTAGGAAGGAATGGCATATCTTCAACAGGAAGTACTCTTGAAACGACACCCTTGTTACCATGACGACCAGCCATCTTATCACCAACGCCAATCTTTCTCTTCTGTGCAATATATATACGAACAGATTTGTTAACTCCTGGTGAGAGTTCATCTCCGTTCTCTCTTGTAAATGTCTTAACAGCAACGACGATACCATAAGCACCATGAGGTACCTTAAGTGAAGTATCTCTTACTTCTCTTGCCTTCTCACCAAAGATAGCTCTAAGAAGTCTCTCTTCAGCAGTAAGCTCTGTCTCTCCCTTAGGAGTAACCTTTCCAACAAGAATATCTCCGGCTCTTACCTCAGCACCAACGCGGATAATACCGTTCTCATCAAGATCCTTTACAGCATCTGAACCTGTTGAAGGAAGATCTCTTGTAATCTCTTCAGGTCCTAACTTAGTATCTCTTGCTTCTGTCTCATATTCTTCAATATGAATAGATGTATACACATCATCTCTTACGAGACGCTCACTAAGAAGTACAGCATCCTCGTAGTTATAACCTTCCCAAGTCATGAAACCGATAAGAGGGTTCTTACCGAGGGCAATCTCACCATTAGATGTAGATGGACCATCAGCAATAACATCTCCTGCCTTAACCTCATCACCCTTGAAAACAATAGGTCTCTGGTTATAGCAGTTACTCTGGTTACTTCTTGAGAACTTAGTAAGCTTGTATTCGCGCGCCTTGCCATCCTTTTCTCTGATAACAATCTTGTTAGATTCAGAAGAAAGAACAACACCATCAGCCTCTGCAACTACACATACACCTGAGTCAACAGCAGTCTTATTCTCAATACCAGTTCCGATAACAGGAGCTTCTGTCATAAGAAGAGGTACGGCCTGACGCTGCATGTTAGAACCCATGAGGGCACGTGTACAGTCATCATTCTGAAGGAATGGAATCATTGATGTAGCAACTGAGAACACCATCTTAGGAGATACATCCATAAGATCAATCTGGCTCTTATCGAACTGAGAAGTTTCTTCTCTGTAACGTCCAGATACAGTATTTCTTACGAAATAACCATTCTCATCAATCTCAGCATTAGCCTGTGCTACATGGAAATCATCTTCCTCATCAGCTGTGAAGTAACGCACTTCATCAGTAACTCTTGGATTCTTAGGATCAGACTTATCTACAATACGATAAGGAGCTTCAACGAATCCATATTCATTAATTCTTGCATAAGATGCAAGAGAGTTAATAAGACCAATGTTAGGTCCTTCAGGAGTCTCGATAGGACACATTCTACCATAATGAGTATAGTGTACATCTCGAACCTCGAAACCTGCACGATCTCTTGAAAGACCACCAGGACCAAGGGCTGAAAGACGTCTCTTATGAGTAATCTCACTAAGAGGGTTATTCTGATCCATGAACTGTGACAACTGCGAACTTCCGAAGAATTCCTTAATAGCAGCTGTTACAGGCTTAATATTAATAAGTGACTGTGGAGATATTCCGCTAAGATCCTGTGTAGACATTCTCTCACGGACAACTCTTTCCATTCTTGAGATACCAATTCTGAACTGGTTCTGAAGAAGCTCTCCTACAGCTCTGATACGTCTGTTTCCAAGGTGATCGATATCATCCTTAGTACCAACACCATATTCAAGGTGCATATTATAATTAATAGAAGCAAGAATATCTTCTACTGTAATATGCTTAGGAATAAGGTCAGCTATATTCTTAGTAATAGCTTCCTTAATATCCTCTAAAGATTCATTCTCAGCAAGAATCTGTGCAAGAACAGGATAGTATACATACTCTGTTACACCAAGCTCCTTAGCTTCTTCTTCGCTGATATCAACCCATTTAGTAATATCAACCGCACGGTTAGAAAGAATCTTAACAACTCTGTCAGATACTGTACCATCAGCTGCCTTAACTTCTACAGTAATGAATACTGAAGGAACAGCTGCATCCTGAATAGCCTGTGCTGATTCTCTTGTAAGCTTCTCACCTGCTGTTGCAATAACAGTTCCGTTCTCATCAACAACATCCTCAGCAAGAACCTGTCCTGTAATTCTGCTCTTGAAAGAAAGCTTCTTATTAAACTTATATCTTCCTACGTGTGCAAGATCATATCTTCTTGGGTCAAAGAACATACCTGAAATAAGTGCTTCAGCACTCTCTACAGATAATGGTTCTCCCGGTCTTAACTTCTTATAAAGTTCAAGAATACCTTCCTGATAGTTAGTAGAAGTATCCTTCTCCATAGTAGCAAGAAGCTTAGGTTCCTCGCCAAAAATATCAAGAATCTCCGCATTAGTACCAAATCCTAATGCTCTGATAAGAACAGTAATAGGAACCTTCTTATTACGGTCAACCTTAACATAGAATATATCATTAGCATCTGTTTCATACTCTAACCATGCACCTCTGTTAGGAATTACCTGACAGCTGTACAAGAAAATCTTACCATACTTATCTTTCTGTATATCATAATAAATACCAGGTGAACGTACCAACTGGCTGACAATAACTCGTTCAGCACCATTAATTACAAATGTACCTGTCTTAGTCATTAATGGCAGGTCTCCCATGAAAATCTCATGCTCGCTGATGCTTTCTGTCTCTTTGTTATGAAGTCTTACTGTAACCTTAAGAGGCGCTGCATATGTAGCATCTCTTTCTTTACACTCTTCAATTGAATACTTAACTTCGTCTTCACATAACGCAAAATCTACGAATTCCAGACTTAATCTTCCATTATAGTCTGCAATTGGAGATATGTCATCAAAGACCTCTTTCAAGCCTTCATTCAAAAACCACTGGTAAGAATCCTTCTGCACCTCAATAAGGTTAGGCATCTCAAGAACTTCTTTCTGTCTTGAGAAACTCATACGCATTGCCTTGCCCGACGTTATTGGGCGTAATCTGTTTTTCTCCATTGACGTTTCACCCCTTAGTTTTCTTCACATTAATATATTACATTATCAGTAAATGCGCAAAGAATAAGCACAATTTACCACAATAGTGCATTGTCCATAATACATCAAAGATATATATATGTCAAGGGATTTTTAAAAAATTTCCATGAATATATAGAATTGTATAAAGATAATAGTATTTATGCCATAGCTGGCATAATAAAATAAAGATGTGATTTATAGAAAAAAGAAAAGACAGGAGCCGTGAAGGCCCGCTGTCTTTCTTATTATATTCATTAGAACAATCAAGTGAATTACTTAAGAGTAACCTTAGCTCCAACTTCTTCGAGCTTCTTCTTGATTTCCTCAGCCTCTTCCTTAGAAGCCTGCTCCTTAACAACCTTAGGTGCGCCATCAACAACGTCCTTAGCTTCCTTTAATCCAAGACCTGTGATTTCACGAACAACCTTGATAACCTTAACCTTCTGATCTCCAGCTTCTGTAAGCTCTACATCAAATTCTGTCTTCTCTTCAGCTGCTGCTGCGCCAGCACCTGCTGCTGCAACTACAACGCCTGCTGCTGCAG
>OLGB01004925.1_pt1 | contig 10865 bp, 7 predicted proteins | sample 1605691 | NCBI WGS metagenome assembly OLGB01 (sample SAMEA3888925, study PRJEB22519) | human gut metagenome | biome: human gut; feature: human-associated habitat; material: faeces | place: Denmark | collected 2010
TGATACAGATATGCTGCTCCGGACTCATCAAAGCTGCCGGACTCCTCTGATATTTTACCACTCTGTATTGCATGGTTCACAACTTTTTTAACGGCATCTTCCGGCATGAAGTCTGTATTCATAACCAGATTATAACTTTTTTCAACGATATCGCTTTTTCTTCCTTCTGCGATCCGTATGAAACGAAAAGTCGATTTTCCCAAAGGCATGGGAATCGGTCCGGAATATACGGCAGAATTCTGCGTAGGATCGGAACCGTCCGTCGTATAATAGACATCATTTCCATCTGTCACTTCAATGTTGATCGGGAACTCATAGTCACCGCTGACAGTCGTGACCTCCGGTGCGCTCAATTCATCAATTTCAATATGATAATTTTTGGTCACCACCGGACTTTCAATTCCGTTCTCATTGATGTATATTGCTTTAATACAATAATCCCCATTTTCCAGCAAAATAGGTGCGGTATACAGGGAACTGTTCTCTCCGGGCATGCTGCCGTCCATGGTATAATAAATTTTCCCGCTTCCGAAAGTAGTCAATTTCAGCGGCTGAATACTGGTATAATATCCCTCCTGAAGATTGAATTCCGGTTCCATGGCCATATAACTCTGGTACTTACTCATAATGTTTACATTACCGCAGCTTTGCAGAAGATCATTTATGGTTTTATAATCTTCTCTGGCCGCATATATGGCAATCAGTTTTCCGTAAGCAGTCTCCAGCTGTTCGGAATTAGCCTCGGGATCTGCCACGATTTCCCTGAGTAAATATTCGTACTCTATCTTATTGTTTTTCCGGAAGTAAATATCTGCCAGTTCAAATTTAAAAGTAATGTTTTCGGGTTCCAGTTCCAGTGCTCTTTCATAACAGGCGACCGCCTGATCATATTCCTCTAATGAAACATAATCTTTGGCGCATTTTGCCTGATAGTCTGCGGAATGATAATGGGAATAAGAAATCCCAAAACCGGTACATACCACAGCAACCACCAGCAGAACCAGCACAAGGACTATAAATTTCCATCGAAATGGGTGCTGTGAAACATGGCTTTCCGGGAGTTCATCCCAATCCTGTGATTCGGAATGAACAGGTTCTTCCTCCTCCGCAGGTTCCGGCTCCATTTCCTTCGCGATGTCACTCAGCGTCTGTTCCATATTGTATTCTACTTCCGGTTCAAAATCAGGGACAATATGAATATCTTCACCGCAATGCTCACAGTAAAGCTTTCCTTCCTCCATCTCTGCCCCACAATTCGGACACTTCATACGATTATCCTCTTATTGCCTGCAAAGAAACGGATTCCAGACAATTATTCATCAACATGGCTATGGTCATGGGGCCTACGCCACCGGGAACCGGGGTGATCGCTCCGCATACAGGCTCCACACTGTCGAAATCCACATCGCCACATAATTTATTCTGTTCGTTCCGGTGAATGCCGACATCGATCACAACGGCACCCTCTTTGACATAATCAGCGGTGATCATTTTCGGTCTGCCTACAGCAACTACCAGAATATCCGCCCGCTTTGTCACTTCCTTCAGATCCTTTGTGCGACTGTGAGCCACGGTAACCGTACCGTTCTCCCGCAACAATAAAAGTGCCATCGGTTTACCTACAATGTTGCTTCTGCCAACAACAACACATTCCTTACCGGCAATCTCAATGCCGGATCTCTTAAGGAGCTGGATCACACCGGCAGGTGTACAGGATACAAATCCCGGTTTGCCGATACAGAGCGCACCGACATTCTGCGGATGGAATCCGTCCACATCCTTTAAAGGAGAAATGGCATCCAGTACCTTTTCCTCATCAATGTGTTTGGGTAACGGCAGTTGCACCAGAATGCCGTTCACATCCGTTCTGTCATTCATTTCTCGGATCAGCTCCAGAAGCTTTTCTTCTGTGGTCTCCTCCGGAAGTTCATACGCCAGAGAACGAACCCCCACGTATTCACATGCTTTTTTCTTATTTCGAACATATACGGAAGAAGCCGGATCGGCTCCTACCTGAATCACAGCCAGAGTCACTTCACGCCCCTGCTCTTTTAAAGCTGCAACTTTTTCTTTTACTTCCTCTTTGATCTGTGCGGAAATAGCTTTTCCATCTATCAACTGTGCCATGGGACACCAGTCCTCCTTACTAGAATAATCCTGTGATCTTCCCATTGTTATCCACATCAATATTGTAGGCAGCAGGTGCCTTGGGCAGTCCCGGCATGGTCATGACCGCACCGGTGAGTACTACGACAAAACCGGCGCCGGCAGATACATAAGCCTCTCTTACGTTTAATTCAAATCCGGAGGGTCTTCCTAACAGTGTGGGATCATCCGACAGGGAATATTGATTCTTCGCCATACATACCGGCAGATTACCGAAGCCCAGCTCCGTCAGTCGTTTTAACTGCTTTACAGCAGCAGGTGCAAAGTTTACGCCGGATGCACCGTAGATTTCCTTCGCGATTTTTGTGATCTTATCCGCAAGAGGCATTTCATCCTCATAGAGGACATGGAAATCATTCTCTTTCTCTTCCATTGCCTTTAATACTTTTTCAGCCAGAGCGATTCCGCCTTCGCCACCCTTCTCCCATACTTCCGAGAGTGCAAACTCACAACCTCTTGCTTCACAGAAATCTCTGACATAAGCAGTCTCTGCCGCACTGTCCGTGATGAAGGAATTCAGGGTCACAACTACGGGTACACCATATTTCTGCAGATTCTCAATATGTTTCTCCAGGTTGACAATACCCTTTTTCAGGGCATCCAGATTCTCTGCACCCAGATCCGCTTTTGCTACACCGCCATTGTATTTCAATGCGCGAATCGTTGCTACCAGTACAACCGCATCAGGGGTAAGTCCGGCTTTACGGCACTTGATATCAAAGAACTTCTCCGCACCCAGATCGGCGCCGAAACCGGCTTCCGTAATACAATAATCCGCCATCTTCATGGCAGCTTTGGTCGCTCTGACAGAATTACATCCATGTGCAATATTGGCAAACGGTCCGCCGTGCACCAGCGCAGGCGTATGCTCCAGTGTCTGGATCAGATTCGGTTTTATAGCATCCTTTAACAAAGCTGCCATAGCGCCTACTGCCTTCAGCTGACCTGCCGTTACCGGTTCTCCCTGATAGTTATAGGCCACCACGATACGGGACAGACGATCCTTCAGATCCTTCATATCGTCAGCCAGGCACAGAATTGCCATAATTTCACTGGCCACAGTGATGACAAAATGATCCTCTCTGACATAGCCGTCTGTCTTATTGCCCAGCCCCACTACGATATTGCGCAGGACACGATCATTCATGTCTTCACAGCGCTTCCAGACAATCTGTCTGGTATCAATGCCAAGTTCATTGCCCTGCTGGATATGGTTGTCCAAAAGTGCTGCCAGCAGATTGTTTGCAGAAGTAATTGCATGAAAATCTCCGGTAAAATGAAGATTCAGTTCCTCCATAGGTACTACCTGTGCATATCCACCGCCGGCTGCACCGCCTTTGATACCGAAACAGGGACCAAGAGATGGCTCTCTGAGAGCGATCACTGCTTTTTTCCCCATTCGTCCGAAAGCTTCTCCCAATCCTACCGTGGTGGTCGTCTTGCCCTCTCCGGCGGGAGTCGGGTTGATTGCTGTTACCAGAATCAATTTTCCGTTGGGACGAGCTTGTATTTTTTCCAGAAATTCCTCAGAAAGTTTTGCTTTGTACTTGCCGTAAAGCTCCAGGTCATCTGCATCGATGCCAATACCTGCCGCAACGTTCGTGACCGGTTCCATGACCGCTTCCTGTGCGATTTCAATATCTGTTTTCATATTTTCCCTCCGTTTATTCAGACAGTTCTCCATGTCAGATTTCCTCTAACAACTGTTCAAACTGTTCCATACTCATAAGTACCTTTCTGGGCTTTGTGCCTTCTTCTTCGCCGACCACGCCGTACTCACACAATTGATCCATGATCCTGGCGGCACGGTTAAAGCCGATCTTAAGCACACGCTGCAGCATTCCGATGGATGCCTTATCCTTGTCTATAATAAAACGCGCGGCTTCCTCAAAATATTCGTCTCTGTCGTTGCCACCGCCGGATCCGCTTCCGGAAGAGCCTCCCGATGAGCCGATATTTTTAATCTTTTCTTCTATATCCTCGGCATAGCTGTTATAGACATTGCCAAGGGTCTGATTTTTCAGATAATCCACCACATCGGATACTTCCTTATCCGATACGAAAGCTCCCTGTACACGGGCCGGCTTCGAATAGCCCTGAGGGTAGAACAGCATATCTCCTTTTCCCAAAAGTTTTTCGGCTCCGTTCATATCCAGGATTGTACGGGAATCCACGCCACTGGACACGGAGAATGCCACACGGCTGGGCATGTTCGCCTTGATCAGACCGGTGATGACATCCACGCTGGGTCGCTGGGTAGCAATGATCAGATGGATCCCTGCCGCTCTGGCAAGCTGTGCCAGACGACAGATGGATTCTTCTACCTCGCCGGGACATACCATCATCAGATCCGCAAGTTCGTCTACGATAATAACAATCTGCGGCATCTTCTTAGGCCGTTCCTCTCCCTCGCAAACAGGCATGGTCTCTATCTTTTTATTATAGCCCTTCAGATCACGGACATTATAATCCGCGAACTTCCGGTAACGGTCTTCCATCTCACTGACACCCCAATGCAATGCAGCAGATGCTTTCTTGGGGTCTGTCACTACCGGGATCAGCAGATGAGGAATGCCGTTATAGACACTCAGTTCCACGACCTTCGGATCCACCATGATCAGCTTCACATCATCCGGATGCGCCTTGTACAAAATACTCATGATCAGCGTATTAATGCATACGGACTTACCGGAACCGGTAGCTCCGGCGATCAGCATATGAGGCATCTTGGCAATATCCGCCACCACAGTCTTGCCCGCGATATCCTTACCTACGGCAAATGCAATATTGGAATTAAACTCCTGAAACTCTTTGCTCTCTAACAGATCCCGGAGTGCTACTGTCATGTTCTCTTTGTTCGGGACTTCGATACCGATAGCTGCCTTTCCGGGGATCGGTGCCTCAATACGAATATCCGTTGCCGCCAGATTCAGCTTGATATCATCTGCCAGGCCTACGATCTTGGATACCTTTACGCCCTGTTCCGGCTGTAGTTCATAGCGGGTAACACTGGGACCCTGGCTGATATCGGTAATCGTTACCTTTACACCGAAAGTATTTAACGTCTGCTGCAAGCGCATGGCGGTCTCTTTTAATTCTCTGGAGGAATCTCCTGTAGCTGCTTTTCCCTTCTGTAACAGGCTCAGAGGAGGAATCCGGTATTCTGCCGGAGGCTGTTTGGCCGCTTTCGCAATATCCTTATGTATCTGATCCTCTGCCGGAGAATTACCCTTTGGCGGCTCCGGTGCCGTGATTTTCGGTCGTATGCGGTTTTCCGCCGTTGCTGTCTCTGCAGGTTCCCGCACGACAGGCTCAGTCTCCGGGATATCTTCCTTGTGAATCCGGATAGATTCCGCCTGAGGTGTCAGGAGTGCTGCCTCCTCCTGCCAGGATTCTCTGCGCTCAAAAGGTTTTTTGAAGGTAGCAGCACTGGTCACTTCCTCCACGGGGATCTCCTCGTAAGGTTCTTCTGCTGCGGCCTCCTGCATGGTCACCTGATGCATTCCCGTTACCTTGATCTTATCAAAATCGCTGGAGGTCACTCTGGTCTCTTCCACAACAGGAATCTCCTGTGCATCCTCTTCATAAATGATCTCATGAATATCTTCCCGTCTTCCCACAGGCTGTGCCTCCTGCTTTTTCAGGGAAGTGTCCATCATAACACCGCTGACTTTTTTCTCTCTGCGGGGAATGGCGTTTAAGATCTGCTCATTCTCTTTCTCTTCCGCACGGAGTCTGCGCTCTTCCTCACGGATCCGTCGTTCCTCTTCCCGGATACGACGGGCTTCCTCTCTCTGGGAATTACGTTCCTCCTGTTCCTGTCTGCGGATCTGTGCATTTTCCCGTCTGCGCACTGCATCCTCTCTGGACAGTTCCCGGATCCGGTCACCACCGTTTCGCATACTGTTTAAGAAAGAACGCTCCGTCACCAGGATCAGACTGATCACAGAACACAATAAGACCACCAGAACCGTTCCTACCGTCTCCAGATAATGCAGCAACAGATAGCAGATACTTCCTGCCAGAATACCTCCGCCCTTTTTACCGGTACTGCAGTTTGTATATAACAGTTTGATATCATACTGTTCCATAGAGCCGGCAGTCCTGGCGATCAGATCACAGATCACACCGAGCATCAGAAACAATACGACACCTGCAATCATTTTGCGTACAGCGGTAGGGTTCCCCTCATTGGCGAACCAGAAAGCCACAGCCAGAAATATCACAATAGGTGCTATATATGCAGTAAATCCAAAGATACCGAATAAGACCCCGCTGATCGCATTGCCGACCGGGCCGATAATACCAAAATTACAACAAAATAATATCACCATTACCACAAACAAAACGATCAGACCGATCTCATGGAACAGTTCACTGTCCTGTGCTGTTCTCTGCGCCTGCCTGCTGCGGCTGTTTGTGGTACTTTTTCTCGTCCTATTGGAAGATGATGTTCTTTTGCCTGATGAAGATGCCATGTCATCATACTCCTAACTTCATTATAGTCATAATTAGAAGTATATCATTTTTCCATGGCCTTGTCATCCCTTTTTCTGTTCCCTTCGATCATCTTCCGAAGCCTGCAGATGGCCTGGTCGATACCTCCCACTTCGTCAATAATACCGTGGTTCACCGCTTCTTCTCCCACCAGAATGCTTCCCACATCCTTCGTTAAGAATCCGGTCTCCATCATGAGTTCTTCCAGTTTTGTCCGGCTGATTTTACAGTGTTTGCATACAAAGCCCGTGATCCGGTCCTGGATCAGTTTAAAATATTCAAAGGTCTGGGGCACACCGATCACCATGCCATTCATTCTTACCGGATGTATCACCATGGTTCCAGTGGGTACGATGAAGGAATAGTCACAACTCACCGCAATAGGCACCCCGATGGAATGACTGCCACCCAGCACCAGGGATACGGTGGGTTTGCTTAAAGATGCCAGCATCTCTGCAATAGCCAGTCCCGCCTCCACATCTCCGCCCATGGTATTTAAAAGTACCAGCACACCGCCAATTTCTTCACTGTCTTCGATGGCTGCCAGTTGTGGCAGGATATGCTCATATTTCGTAGTCTTCGAATTACCGGAGAGATTATCATGCCCTTCGATTTCACCGATAATGGTCAGCAGATGGATCTTTTCCCCGGATGCCGCATCCGACAGCGTCAGTTGTCCCGTTTTTTCAATTCTTTCGTCTCTGTGTTCTTCCGCCTCGGTCTTCGGCGCTTCATTCTTGTTTTGATCGTTATCTTTCTGATTCTGCATGGCCTGTTTCCTCCCTGTTCCGATGATTATAAAAACAAAAAGACGATACCCGGGCTTTTGCCTTTCGTATCGTCTTTTAGTATATCCGCTTTTTTATTGTTTATGTTTAATGATCAAAATCATCGTCATCCGCTACTGGATAATCAAAATCACTGTCATCATCACCGTTCAGCTTATAATCCAGTACCTTAGGCACATGCTTTTTCGGCAGGGGCAGTGGATTTTCGATCAGCTGTATTTTTTCCGTTTCTACAGGTCCTTCCTGGAAATCCGCTGGCTCTTCCTCCGGGAATTCCTCGGTCTCCAGATCTTGTACTTTCAGTCGGCGTTTTGTGGATGCAGCTCCCACAGGAACTGCCTCAACGGTCTCAGGCAGCACCCCTTTGACTTCCCGCAGCAGTTCCATTTCGTACGGTAGAATCGCCTGTACTCCTGCGCCGGCAGCCACTGCCAATAACAGATACAATAACGTAAGTCCCGGCATATCTTCACTCAGCATTCCGCAGCCGTTTAAGATTCCAAGTGCCAGCGCCAGAGCAATCCACACGGACTGTCTCTCGTGTTCTTTCCTGCACCAGTAACTGAATGCGCCGCATGCAAGGATTGTAACCATAACGGCAACTATAATGACCGCGGCCACCTTATCAGGCACATATGTGTGAACTGCCGGCTGTTCATAGAGAGCGATCCATGTGAATCTTCCCGGGGAAAAGACTTTCCACCATGCCAGAAGTATATTTCCCATCTGCTTTCCGCTGCCCACGGCATCCAGAGCGATGCAGACAAAAAATGCCACCACTGTACCAAATAATCCCAATGCTCCGGCACAGATTCTGCGCATCCATTTTACCTGTTGCTTTGTCTCCAGAAAAAGTGCAGAAAACACTACGAGTAGCAAGAGCAGTCCTGCGACATCCAGGTAGCCCAAAATTCCTATAACAATACCGCTTAAGAAAAATCCACCCACGGAACGGATACCGGGGGTGTCTCCCCGCCCCCTGAAACTATCCAGTGCTTCCACGCACACACACAGACCAATCATCCACAATAACTGATATAACGGTTCCGGTCCCAGAATCACTGATCCAGACAGAACAGGGCATAACATCCAGTACGCAAGAGATACCACTGCAGCCACCATACCGGTCAGTTTCCGTACCGCAAAATATAAAAAGATTCCGGTCAGGATCTGCAGCACAATCTGCAATACCAGCGCCGCTGTCATTTTATTACCCAAAAATACCAACAGCCCGTGCAGCACCTGCAGATAAAAGTATACCGCACCGTGTACCACCTGAGGAATCCGCGTGGTCTCGGTGACTTTCACCGCATCGAACCAGATGTTACCGGCCGCCCCGGAGATATCGTACTGCATACTCTCTCTTACACGAAGTGTGATTCCCACAGCAATCAGAGCTACTACAGCCAGTCCCTCGATAATCAGTTTCACCTGCCCTGAGCCTTCACCGTTTTGTGCCCATTTTACCCACAGAAATCTATGTAACAGAAAAACAACCAGCCCTGTCATCGCAAGCCATACACCTGCGATAACAAGGCCGATTGGGCGGGAACCACCTTCCGGCAGGAGCATGACCATTGTCGTGCCCACCAGTACGGTTCCCGCTGTCAATGCATAAATGAACCACAATATAACACTTAAAATGCCTTTTTTATAATTCATTATTTCAGTACCTTTTCGATGTTATATCTGGGACGATGTTTTACCTCAATGTAAATCTTGCCGATATACTGGCCCACCAGTCCGATGGCCATCAACTGAATACCGCCCAGGAACCAGATGGACAGGATCAGGGAAGTCCAGCCCGGTACCACATGTCCGGTACAATAAGAGATCAGCGCATAAATAGCTGCCAGAAGGCTTAAGGCCACAATGATCATACCGGCACCCAGGATCATACTGATAGGCTTCACACTGAAGGAAGAAATACCGTTGAATGCCAATGCAAGCATCTTCTTCAGAGGATACTTGGACTCACCGGCCACTCTTTCCTTACGGTCATAGTATACACAGTCCGTCTGATAACCGATCAAAGGCATCATACCTCTTAAGAACAGATTGGTCTCCTGATACTTGGAGAACTGTTCTACCGCGCGCTTGGACATCAGTCGGAAATCCGCATGATTGTAAACAGTCTTGACCCCCATCATTTCCATGACTTTATAAAATCCCTGCGCCGTGGTACGTTTGAAGAAAGTATCGGTCTTACGCTCCTTACGGACACCGTATACGATATCACAGCCGTTGTGGAACTTATCGATCATTTCCTCGATCACAGCTACATCATCCTGCAGATCTGCATCAATGGAAACCGTCACATCAGACAGATCCATGGCAGTGATTAGTCCGGCAGTCAGTGCGAACTGATGTCCCACATTGCCGGCCAGCTTTACACCGCATACCTGCACCGGATGTGCCTGATGCTCTTCTTCGATCAGCTCCCAGGTACGATCCTTACTGCCATCATTTACAAACAGAATAAAACTGTCTTCCGCGATCTTTCCCTTATGGATCAGATCATCCAGCACACCCCTCAGTGCCTCGGAAGCAATCTTTAACACCTCTTCTTCATTATAACAAGGAACTACAATTGCAAGTTTCTCCATGCTGTTACCCCTAACCTTTCAATTTATTCGTCCCAGTTATGATATACTGCCTGAACGTCATCATCATCTTCCAGCAGTTCCAGGGTTCTCTGTAAGTTCTTCACTGCAGTCTCATCGGTCAGTGTTACATAATTCTGAGGAATCATGGTAACTTCTGCACTGATCATGGGAATTCCGGCATCTTCCAGAGCCTTGCGTACCTCTTCGAAGTTATCGGGATCAGTCAGGATCTCGAAGCTGTCATCCTCTTCGGAGAAATCTTCCGCTCCGGCATCCAGAGCGATCATCATCAGATCGTCCGCTTCCATATCACATTCTTCCTTGTCCACGATGATCTGTCCCTTCTTATCGAACATAAAGGATACACATCCGGGAGTACCTACATTACCCTGTCCCTTGGTGAATGCGCTTCTTACGTTGGCAGCGGTACGGTTGGTGTTGTCGGTAAGTGCATCTACGATGATGGCGATACCGTTGGGGCCGTAACCTTCGTAAGTCACATACTTATAGTTTACATTGCCCACATCTCCGGCTGCCTTCTTGATGCCGCGCTCGATGGTATCGTTGGGCATGTTGTTGGCTTTTGCCTTGGCAATAACGGTTGCCAGTTTGAAATTGTTGGCGGGATCGGGACCGCCCTCTTTTACAGCGACTGCGATCTCACGGCCGATAATGGTAAAAATCTTACCCTTTGCAGCATCGTTCTTTTCTTTTTTATGCTTAATATTAGCAAATTTGGAATGTCCTGACATTTTTGTTACTCCTTTGAACTTAAAGTTTCTTTCTCTTTGTATGCGCAACGCCTGCG
>OLGB01004927.1_pt1 | contig 10860 bp, 5 predicted proteins | sample 1605691 | NCBI WGS metagenome assembly OLGB01 (sample SAMEA3888925, study PRJEB22519) | human gut metagenome | biome: human gut; feature: human-associated habitat; material: faeces | place: Denmark | collected 2010
GTGAAAAAAAGCCCCTCCGCGAGATCGTGGAGGAGCAGCGGCCGGACATCGCCCTGGCGGCGGCCTTTTACAGCCCGGCCAAATGGGCGCCGGTGTGCCCGGTGAAGGCGGACGGAGAGGTCCTGTGGAGCTCTCCCACGGACCACTACTGGGCGCTGGCCTGGGATACCGGCCCCGACGTGTCGGAGGCGCTGGTGCCGCCCGGGGGCAGCTGCGGCCGGGTCAACTACGTGGCCAACTGCCTGCTGGTCCGGGAGGGGATGCCCCAGCCGGAGCTGCACTACAACGCCGACGTGGGCGGCCGCAGGGGCCGGGTGGCCGTGGGCCTGACGGATACCGAATGGATCACCTACGGCGCCGCAGACGGCTCCGGAGGGGCCTGCACGCCGGAGCAGCTGCGGGACTGCATGGCCGGGCTGGGCTGCCGGTTCGCCGTCATGATGGACGGCGGGGGAAAGGTGAACGTGTACGTGGCGGCAGCGGGGGTGCTGATGGAGGGGAGGGATCCCAGCCAGACGCTGATCCTGCTGTGGCTGAATACGGATGAGGAGGATCATGCGATGGGTGTGAAAACCTATTCTGTCAAAAGCGACGGCAGCAAGTATCTGTCGGCGAATTTCAAAGTCAGCGAATTCAAATGCAACGACGGCTCCGACGCGGTGAAGATCTCCGACGAGCTGGTGGACCTGCTGCAAAGGATCCGGGACCACTTCGGCACGCCGGTCGTCATCAACTCCGGTTACCGGACGAGCAGCTATAACGCAAAGGTCGGAGGCGCCTCCAGATCGCAGCATCTGCTGGGCACGGCGGCGGACATCACCGTCTCCGGAGCGGCCCCGCTGGAGATCGCCCGGTATGCGGAGTTTCTGATGCCCGATTCCGGCGGCATCGGCGTGTACCAGACCTTCTGCCATGTGGATGTCCGCTCGACCCGCAGCCGGTGGGACAGCCGCAGCGGCAAGGAGGTCGTGGTCAGCGGGTGGCCGGGCTACTCCGAGGAGACGGAGCTGGACAAGGCCGTCGCGTGGATCACCGGGGCCGGGATCATGCAGGGCGGCGCCGACGGGGATCTGATGCTGGATCAGCCGCTGACCCGGAAGCAGTACGCGCTGATGGAGTACCGGAAGCATCTGCTGGATGAGAATTGAGGTGTGAGGAATGGCAAATCTGAAGAAGGATCCCTCCGGCGCATACGCAAAAAACGAGGCCCTTGCCGGGAAAACGGTCTATGACTCGAATACCGGTCAGAACGTGACATTCAATGACCGCGGATATTTCGAGTCCGCCCGCAACCCCAATACCACGGGCGGGACGAGAGCGCCGCATGTGGACAGCGTGCTGAGCTCAGACCGGGATCAGTACGGCGGGTCCCAGTACGACAAGACCTACCTCTCCGACAAGGCCCTGGCAGCCATCGACAACCTGCGGGCGCAGGCGTCCAGGGGGGAGATCTCCTGGGAGATGGCGAACTGGCAGGCAAACCTTCTGCGCTCCCAGTACGGCTATACGGGCGGGGACAAGGGCGACCAGTACATCCCCACCGACACGGACACGTTCCTGGGGATCGGAACAGGGGATCGGGGCGGGAGCTCCTACGGCGGCTCCGGGAGCACGGGCCAGCAGATGCCCCAGGTCGACATCCCGGATTTTGAGGAGTTCCTCTCCCAGATGGGGTATGACCGGTACACGGAAGCCACCCAGCAGCGCATCCAGGCGGCGGTGCAGCAGGCGGTGAACGACTACAATGCCCGGATCCAGCAGACCAACAAGGACTCCGATGAGCTGGCCAGGCAGGCGTATGTGGCCAAGATGCTGGGACAGAAAAATCTGGACCAGCAGCTCAGCGCCGCCGGATATGCCGGCGGCATGGCGGACAGTCAGCGCATCCAGACGCAGACCAACTATGAGAACAATCTGCAGGATATCGAAAACCAGCGCCAGCTGGTGGTGGCGGAGCTGGAACGCGCCATCCAGGACGCGCAGCTCACCGGAGATCTGCAGGCGGCTCAGGAGCTGCAGACCTATCTCCAATCCATGCAGTCCAGCTGGCTCAGTTATGTGCAAAATCAGCAGCAGATGCAAAACAGCAACTACTGGAACCAGCAGCAGATGCAGGCCAATCAGCAGCAGATCGATGCCGAGCAGACCGCCACCGCGTACAACCGGGCGCTGCAGCTTCTGGGCATGGGCATCATGCCCGGAGCGGACCTGCTGGCCCAGGCTGAGCTCAGCCAGCAGGAGGCGGAGGCCATCCGCGCCAGCGTCCTGGCGGAGACGGGAGGCGGGACGGCAGCTTCCTCCGCGGATTCGTCCCGTACCTCCGGCGGGGCGTACGACAACGGCAGCCTCTCCGCCGGCCAGGTCCGCCAGATGCAGCAGGCTCTGGGCGTGACCGCGGACGGTATGTGGGGGAAGAACTCCGCCAAAGCGGCCGGAGGCCTGACGGCGGACGAGGCGTGGGCCGCGATGCAGCGATCCCTTCCCGCTTCCGAAAGCGGCAGCGGGTTCAGCGCCATGGCGTACAGCTCCTACCTGTCGCGGGGGCAGCTGGACAAGGCGGACGAGTACCTGGCCCGCTACTGGGGGTCGATGACCGACAGCGAAAAACAGACAGTGAACAGTCTGATCAAATCATACGGCTACTGATCGGGGGAGGGGACTATGGCAGGAATGGAAATGCCGGTGCTCAGCAGGCAGCGGAAGGACCTGGAGGACATGCCCAGGGTGGGCGGAACGCAATCGCCCGCTTCTTCCGAAGCGCCCCGGACTTCCTCCGGAGGCGAAACGGCTGCGTCTGCGCCAAAGCTGGCCTCCTCGGGAAACTGGAGGACCAAGACCGTGCAGAAGGCGGTAGGGGGGCGCAGGGGCGGCGGCGTGGAGTACGTGGAGGTGGAGGTGCCCACTCTGGCGGGGCGGGTGGCCTCAACGGTCTCCGGCGCCGTGAAGAGCGCGGTATCCGACCTTTCCAACATGGCCGCCACCCTTTATGAGTCGGGACAAAAGCGCCGCAGCCAGGAAAACGAGTCTCTGCTGCAGCAGTACACCCGGGAGCTGGAAACGGCGCAGCGGGACCTCCAGGAGATGCGGGAAATGGGGATTGCGGAAGCCGGTCTCCAGGGGCAGCGGAACATCGTGGAAGCGGCGCAGCGCAAGGTGGACGCGATGCGGAAAGTCACCGGAGAGAACGTGCAGCAGGCGGCCGCGGAGGCCGCTCATGGCGCCGTGGAGCAGCTGGACCGGTCGGCGGCAGAGGACCTGGACCTTGCCAAGCGGGGGCTTGGCAAGGTGGGGACCACGCTGGTGGATGCCGGAGCCGCCGGCGTGCAGATGGCCGGAGATATCGCCCTGGGCGCCGTGACGGGCGGCGGCGCGCTGCTTCCCATGGCGGCCCGCGGCTTCGGCGGCGCGGCCAAGGAGGCCCGGCAGGAGGGGGCTTCCCTGGGGCAGCAGCTGGGATACGGCGCGGCATCCGCCGCTTTGTCGGCGGCCACGGAGAAACTATCCAACCTGGCAAAGCCCTTCTCCGCGGCGTTCGGAAAGGGCTTCGCGGATGATATGACGGAGGAGATCATCGGCCGGGCGGTGGACAAGCTGGCAAAGTCGGCGGCCGGAAAGACGGCGATCAATGCCCTGCTCCGCACCGGGGCCTCCGCCTCCGGAGAAGCCATGGAGGAGATGGCGGAAGATGTGCTGTCGCCTGTGCTCAGGCTCATCTACCAGAGCGACAGCCGGGAAACGGCGCTGGAGAACCTGAAGCGGACCTACGGAGAGAACTTCGACGTCTCGCAGATGCTCTATGACGGCCTGATCGGAGGGATCCTGGGCGCTGTGGGCGGCGGCGTGGACGCGGCTGTGACGGCCCGCGGAGATTACCGCGGATACCGGCAGAGGCAGGCCGGAGAGGCCGTGGACACGGCCTATGACACCATGGCCCGGGAAGGGATGTTCTCCCCGCAGGCCCGGGAGGCCGTCCGGCAGGCCCAGAGGGCCGGGGAGGCGGTATCGGGTTACGACATCACGCCCAGACTGGACGCGGGGATCAGCGGAAGCGAATTCCCATGGAGATCCAATACCAATGCCGCGTCGGAGCCGGAGGTCCGAAGCCAACAAAAAACTGCCGCTCCGGTTACCGGAACGGCAGTCAATGAAAATGGCTTAACAGCGCTAACGGAGCAGGAAAAGATCAATTTATCCAGCGGAAAGAAAAATAAAGTTGTCTCCACCTTCTCCGATGCAGTCGCTTTTATCAAAAATGCTCTGTCCGACAAGAACAATGTCGATCGAGCATATTTGGGAAAAGTGCCGGATGCCGTTTCGCAGAAGATCCTGGCAGACACGGGATTGAATATCAGCGGATACACTGCCGTCATCCATGGGGACTCCGTACGTCACATGTTCAAAAACCATGGTGATGCGCAGGCAGAAGCTGCAAGGGGACAAGTAGCCCTGACACCCGAGACGGCCGCCAGTATTCCGCGGGTGCTATCCTCTCCGGATCGCGTTTACCTTTCAGAAAAGTCAGATGCCCGAGGTCTCCCAACGTTGATTTTCGAAAAGCAAATCGGGGATCATTATATCACGGCACAGGCGGTAGCGGATGGCACACATTCCCTTCAGACGGATACCCTGTACATAAGAAAGAAGGGCCCGCAAGATACGGTGTCCAATACCGACGATACCGCCAGCCCTGAACACAACGTCCGAAACGTCCCGCCGCAAGGTCCTTCTATTAATTTTACTATATCACAAGGGTCGGATCCCGTCAATCCGGGACAGAGCGCCCGGGGCAGCGGCGCCCTGGACACGCTGGGCGTTCACGTGGCCGGAGATCTGGGAGACTATACCGCTGCCTTGTACATGCGGAGCCGGGAGGAGGGAAAGAAAAAGACCGCTCAGGCCCGGCGCCAGGCGGAGCGGCGGCTGGCCCCCACCCGGGGCGAGAAGAATTTTGCCCGGGGCATCGCCCAGGGAGACTATACGGCGGCGGATATCCCCGCCTCCATGCGGCGGCCGGTGGTGGAAGAGCTGGCGGACTATTACACGGCGGAAAACAGCTTCAAGGCTGTGGACGGCGTGAAGATGCGCGGCCAGGAGATCCGGGAGGAGACGGAGGACCTTGCCCGGGAACTGCTGGGAGAGGATACGGCGTACCGCCCCATCCCCATGCTGCTGATGAACGAGAAAACCCCGGAGCGGGTCATGCGCGCTCTCTTCGGAGACAGCCGGGGCGAGCAGATGAACCAGACGTACATCTATCCGGTGCAGCGCAATGAGGCAGAGAAGCTCCGTTTCATCAACCGGATGCTGGACCAGGTGCGCACGGTGCAGGACCAGTCCGGAAACCGGAGCCCGCTGACCCGGCAGGAGCGGTCCGTTGTCCAGCAGATGCTGGAGGACCGGTTCGTTGGGGAGACGGTGGCCTCCATGGAGACGGCGGAGAGCATCCGCAATGCCGCCGTGAATATCAGGAACGGAAAGGACGTGGGGGATTCCGCCAGGGAGTTCAGCCTGCGGGGAGAGGAAGTGGATCTTGCCCGGCGGCTGGCCCGCTGGATGGGCAATCAGGAGCTGCTCCAGTCCGGGCAGCTGGACAGCGTGAAGATCGGCAACGCCGTGGACGCCTATTCCCGTCAATATGATCTCTTCTATGACGCCATCAACGATTTTCTCACGGCCCACGGATACAGCACCATCGGCTTCATCAAGGGCTACGCGCCCCATATGCAGAAAACGCAGACCCAGAACAAACTCAGCTCCGCCCTCCAGTCCATGGGCGTCAACCTGGACGCCGGCGCGCTGCCCACCTCCATTTCCGGCCTGACGGCGGACTACAAGCCGGGAAAGCGGAGGAACCCATTCTTCCAGACCCGCCGGGGCAGCAGCACCGATTACGACGCGGCGGCGGGATACGAGTCCTACGTGTCCCATCTGGCGGATATCCTCTACCACACCGACGACATTGCGCGGCTCCGCGGGCTCTCCCGGTATCTGCGCAAGACCTACGGCCCGGAAGAGATCTCCGACGCCATCGACCATGCGGAGGGACTGCGGAACATGGACGCCGCATCCCAGATGGAGGTGCTGCGGGACGCCGGGCGGATCTCACAGGGGACCACCCTCACCGCCCAGGATGCCCGGACAGAGCTGGAGAGCTATATCGATTCGCTGTATGAGGACATCAAGAACGTCTCCCGGTACAGCGAATTCGTCAAGTACATCGACAACTACGCCAACATCCTGGCCGGCAAGCAGTCCATGGCGGACCGCGGTATGGAGTATACCGCCGGGCGCACCAGCCTGAACGCGGGAAACCGCCTGGTTTCTGCTTTTGCCAGGGCCCAGGTGGCGGGCAATCTCTCCTCGGCCCTCAATCAGAGCGCCCAGATGGCTCAGCTGCTGGCGGAGGTGGACGGGAAGTCCGTGGTCAAAGCGGCAGCGGAGCTGGTGCGCTCCACCGGCGGAAGGCTGTGGAACATCAAGGCGACGGAACTCTTTGACCAGAGCGACCTTCTGACCAGCAAGAAGGGCATCGAGTACCTGACGGCGGACGACAGCGGGATGGACCGCATCGTGACGGCGCTTTTCAAGCCGGCGGACATGATGGACAGCCTGATCTCCGCCCTGTGCGTCCAGAGCAAATATGAGCAGCTGCGCGCCCAGGGCCTGGAGCACGGGGCGGCCATGGATGAGGCCAACCGTTTTGCCACCTCCATCATGGCCTCCCGCGCCAAGGGCTCCCGGCCGCTTTCCTATGAGAGCAAAAACCTCATCAGCCAGATGCTGCACATGTTCCAGGTGGAGGCGGTCAACAGCTGGGATCACATCGTACAGGATCTGCCTAGGCAGATCCGTCAGGTGACGGCGGAGCACGGCAAGCAGGCAGGCGCCCGGGCGGTGGCCACAGTGGCTGTCAAGGGGCTGGTATCCGCGTTTTTGCTCAACCGGATCACGGAGGCGGTCTACGGCGGCACCCCGGCGCCCTTTGACGTGCTGGGATACGTGGCCAACTTCGTCGCGTCCGGCTCCGGCATGAGCACCAACGCCTGGCTGGGACAGATGATCGACACCGGGTGGGAAACGCTCTTCGGGGAGCCGCTCTTCGGAGGCGGAGACGACAGGGAAGAGGAGGAGCAGCCGTTCAAGCTGGGACAGGCCACAGATGATCTGGTCTATAACCTCCTCAATGATATTCCCTTTGTGCGCAATGCGGCAGGGCTGCTGGGCCTGGGAGACCAGACCATGCCCCTGACCAACATTGCCGAGGCGGTACAGGGCGTGGGGCAGGCTGCCGTAAATTCCGGCGTATTGTCCGGAGAGACCGGCGGCGCCCTTTTGACGATGGGCGCCTCCATGCTGCCGGGAGGACGGCAGCTCCAAAAGACCGGACAGGGAATACAGACGATCTGGGATCAGGGCCGTATGTATGGCTATGGAGACAACCAGCGCCTGCAATATCCGGTGGAGCGGGACCCCTTCAACATCGTGCAGGCGGTGCTGTTCGGAAACAGCGGCCTGGCAGAGTCCCGGGATTTCTACGCCTCCGGAAATACCGGGCTGTCTGCAAAGCAGACCCAGCTGGTCAAGGACATGGGAGAGGCCGGCGCCGACCGGACCGCGGTGTACGATGCGATCCAGGGGATCCGAAACGGCGCCGGCACGGAAGAAAAGATCCGCGCTTTGACCCGGGCGGATCTCAGCGATGAGGAGAGAGTCCAGGTATACGCCGGCGTGATGGCGGGCGCAAACAGTCAGCATACGCAGGCCATCCGCTCGCTTTTGGAGTTGGGAGTTGGCTGGGAGCAGATCGCTGAGACCTATCCTTTTGACTCGGTATCTGCCGCCCGGAGGTATACCGGTTACGTCGAGAGCGGGCTCTCTCCGGAGGATGCCGGGGGCCTGAGCGCCGAGATGGAGGCGTTGGAGCCTGCCGCCGGAAAAGACAGTGTCACAGATCTCCAGAGGTATCGGGCGGTGGTGGACTACGGGCTTTCTCGGCAGGAACAGCTGACGGTGCTCCAGGACATGATGGAGGATTCCGAGTATGAAAATCTGATGAGCGCCTGTGAAGAGGGGATCACGCCGGAGCAGTTTATCACCTTCCGGGAGGGGATCTCCGGGCTCAGCGCCGACAAGAACCTGGCGGGCAAGACTATCAGCGGCTCCAAGAAGCGAAAAGTCCTGGCGTACATCGACGGCATGGATCTGAGCAACACGCAGAAAACAGCGCTGTACTATGCGGCCGGATATGCGGCCAGCACGCTCTCCGACGCGCCCTGGTACGGGCGGGCGGAAAGCCGGTGGGATATCATACCGAAATTGAACAGATAAAAGGAAGCGCCCCGGGGCTCCGGGGCGCTTCCCTTTTTATAGTTTATTGATATATGGCCCGCCGTACTGGCTGATGATGAGGGCCGCCAGCTTGGGGTTGGTGTTCTTGATCTTCACCGGGTACTGCAATTTCTTCTCATAGACGAACATCAGGCATTGCCTCCTTCCTCCCAGGGCCACGGGTCTTTCAGCCAGGCGTAGCCCGCCTCCGGCGTCAGATCCGTCTGCAGCAGGGGTCCGTACATCTGCTGGTACTTTTCCCGGCCCTCTTTGGCCAGCTTGATATAGGACCAGTAGAGGTTCAGGGCCTCCTGGTCCTCCGCGTGGGTGGTGAGGTAGAGCCCCAGCTCGTCAATGGCAAAGTCCAGGGCCATCAGTTCCACCAGAGCGGTGTTGGCGAGCTTCGTCTTGGCCTGGATGGCCGCCTTGAAGGGCAGGTCCAGCCCCGGGAACAGCGTCCCGGTCTGGAGGGCCTCCATCCGGCTGTACCGGACGGGGTTTTCCTCCTGCATGGGGATATAGGGAAATGCCAGCGCGCCGCAACAGCCGGGCAGCTGCCCCTGGCCGGGGCCGCAGGGCTGCGGAGCGGGCAGATCGGGCTTGTTGGGTTTTTCCATCCTTGGGATTCCTCCTTACGTTCACATGACGCGGGGAGCGTCCCCGCGCCCACTCCATCCTATGCAGCAGGGGAGGGAAGGGCGACTGCCCTTGATTTTGGACCCGGCGGCGGCTATAATGCGGTATATGGGATAAGCAGGTCCTCATAGGCTCCCACCGGGGGTGGGGACGATGATGATCGTACTGCATAAGCGCCATCTGTACCTGGCGGGGCTGTGCCTCTGCTTTCTAGCCGCGCTGGGTGCGGTGCTGTGGCAGGGCAGCGGCGCCTATACGGCGGCCTTTGCCGCCGGCACCGCGGCGCAGCGGCCCACGGTGGTGGTAGACGCCGGACACGGCGGGGAGGATGGCGGCGCCGTGGCCGCCGACGGCACGGTGGAGGCGGGGCTGAACCTGGCTGTCGCCCTGCGGGTCCGGGACCTGCTGGCCTTCACCGGGGTGGACACCGTCATGACCCGCGCCGGAGAGGACGCCATCTACGATCCCGGCTGTTCCACGCTGCGGGAGAAAAAGGTGTCGGACCTTCGCAACCGGGCGGCGCTGGTGGAAGCCACGGAAAACGCCGTGCTGCTGAGCATCCACCAGAACAGCCTGCCGTCCTCGCCGTCGACCCACGGGGCCCAGGTGTTCTTCAACGGCGCCGAGGGCGCGGCGCCCCTGGCGTCCGGCGTCCAGGAGGCGCTGAACCAGGCGGTCAATGAGGGGAAGGCCAAGAGCCCGGCGGCCATCGGCGCGTCGGTGTACCTGATGAAGCACATCACAGCCCCCGGCGTGCTGGTGGAGTGCGGCTTTCTCACCAACGAGGCCGAGGCGGCAAAGCTGAAAACGCCGGAGCACCAGCTGCGCCTGGCCGCCGCCATCGCGGCGGGGCTGCTGGGCACGGAGTAAAGGACCGGCGTGCTGCGCAGCGGCCGACACCCAAGGCTTTCCCCCGGGGGAAGCCGGCGCGCAGCGCGGCTGATGAGGGGGGCGGCGTACGGAGGTCTGGTCCGAAGCAGGCCCCCCATCCGGCACCTTCGGGGCCGCCTTCCCCCTTGGGGGAAGGTTTTCAAAGGCCCGGCGGCCGCCCGGGGACAGGCCCGCCAGGCGCTCCGCTCTTTTTGGGAGGTATTATGAAGCAAAAAACGCTCTTTTACTGCACGTCCTGCGGCAATGAGACCGCCAAGTGGGCGGGGAAGTGCCCGGCCTGCGGGGCCTGGAACACCATCGTGGAGCAGCCGGAGCAGCCCCGGACGGCGGGGAAGATCCCGCCCTCCCGCTCCGCAGGCGGACCGAAGCGCCGGGCCTGCCCGGTGACGGAGCTGCGCACCGACGAGGAGATCCGCTTTCCCACGGGCATGGGGGAGCTGGACCGGGTCCTGGGCGGCGGCGCCGTCAAGGGCTCGCTGGTGCTGGTGGGCGGCGCCCCGGGCATCGGCAAATCCACGCTGATGCTCCAGATCTGCGACCAGCTGTGCAAGTCCTCCCGGGTGCTGTATGTATCCGGGGAGGAGTCCGAGCACCAGCTGAAATTACGTGCTAAACGATTACATGTGGACAGCCCCAACCTTCTGGTGCTGTCGGAGACCAGCCTGGGGGAGGTCCTGGAGGCGGTGACGGCGGAGGCGCCGGAGGTGCTGATCGTGGACTCCATCCAGACCCTCTGGAACGAGGCCCTGGACTCTCCGGCGGGCAGCGTCAGCCAGGTAAAGGACTGCGCCATGGCGCTGATGCAGGTGGCCAAGGGCCGGGGCATCACGGTGTTCGTCATCGGCCACGTCAACAAGGAGGGCTCCATCGCGGGCCCCAAGGTGCTGGAGCACATGGTGGACTGCGTGCTGTACTTCGAGGGCGACCAGCACGCCGCCCACCGGATCCTCCGGGCCGCCAAGAACCGCTTCGGCGCCACCAACGAGATCGGCGTCTTTGAGATGC
>OLGB01004928.1_pt1 | contig 10856 bp, 3 predicted proteins | sample 1605691 | NCBI WGS metagenome assembly OLGB01 (sample SAMEA3888925, study PRJEB22519) | human gut metagenome | biome: human gut; feature: human-associated habitat; material: faeces | place: Denmark | collected 2010
AACACAGCTGCTACCGCTTCGAGCGAGGTTGCAACTGTGTCAGAAACACCTGTAGTCACCTCTGAAGTGGCTTCAACAGAAATTGTTTCTGAAAAACCAAGCTCTGAAGTCTCAAGCACAGCTAGTTCAGAAGTAGCTAGTCCGGAAACTACACATTCTGAGGTAGGTGCAACGACTAGCGAGAGTGTTACAGCTGAGAATGTGTCACCAACAACTAGTGATACTGATACCCCTAATTCTCAAGTTCCCTCTGCTGAAAATAATATCACTGGCGGTCACTACTACAGTGATAAACAGGGGAATTGGTACTATGAAGATGCTAATGGGAAAAAACTTACTGGAGATCAAACGATTGATAACGTAAGAGTCTCCTTCTGGGAGGACGGAAAACAAATTAAAGGACCACAAATCGTAAATTACAAACTATACCGTTATTTTGATGATAATACTGGTCAACTACAAACCAAACGGTATCTAGAATATAAGGGAAACTGGTACTATGTTGACAAGGATGGTATTCCTCTCAAGGGGGAACAAACCATTGATAGGCAAGAAGTTTATTTTGATTATGACGGAACTCAAGTCAAAGGAGACTTTAGTGAAAAGTATTCTGGTAATCTTGATAAGATGCACTATTATGACCCTAACACCGGAGCTAGAGTTAGAAAAGAAGGTCTCGTTCAAGATAAAGAAGGAAGAACCTTTTTTATCAATAATGACGGTTCTAAATATACAGGAACTCGTATGATTGATGGTAATCTTTATTATTTCGAAATCAACTCTGGTGTCATGCAAAAAGGAATCAGCATAGAGCTAGAAGATGGAAAGACTCTTCCAACTTCTAATAAATATGGAACGCCCACAAACATTACCCGTCGTTACTATTTTGACTCAGAAACCGGTCAGTTAGTCAAAAAACAAACAATTAAAGAACATGATAAATGGTACTACTACGGTGATGATGGAAATGCTATTCGTCCTAAAGATGGGGAAACCCTTATTAATGGACAAATCGTCTATCTCTACTCAAACGGCCGTCAAGCTAAAGGAGAACTTGTTCTTGATAATGGGGTCCTCCGTTACTATGATCCTGATTCTGGAGCTCGTGTTGTAAATACAAGCCTAACGATCAATGGGATGACTTATAACTTTGATGAAAATGGAATTGGTAAAGATGCTCCAAACCCTAACGGCTACTATAGCGATGAACAGGGTAACTGGTATTATAAGAATGCAAGCGGAGAAAACCTTATCGGTTCCCAAATCATTAAGGGACAAAGAGTATTCTTCCGGGATAATGGACAACAAGTCAAAGGGGCCTATTTAGATATATATAATGACCTTAAAGGTTACTACGATATCAATACAGGAAATCTCGTAACCAATCGTTACGTTGAAGTTAATGGTAATTGGTACTATGTTAATAAATACGGTAGCCCACTAAAAGGGGCCTACATTATTGATGGACAAGATGTTATGTTCGATCCCCATGATGGTAAACAGATTAAAGGAGGATTTGTAAGAGATCCGAAGTTTATCTCCAAATATTATTACATGCCTAAGTACTACTATGATAAAGACAATGGTTGCAAAGTAACCCATGCAGGCTTTGTTAATGAAAATGATTCAACCTACTACCTTGATGATAAAGGACAAATAGTTCTTGGACTTCAGGAAATTAATGGCGATTTCTATTACTTCCGTCCAGAAAATACGTATAAACAATATGACATTGGAGAAATGTTACGAGATCGTTTTATCTATGAAAATAATAAGGTCTATTATGTTGATCATAGTGGTAAAGTCTTGAAAAATCGCTTTTTCGAATGTAATGGAAGATGGTATTATTTTACAAAAGATGGTACAGCTGCAACAGGAGAAGTTGAAATTAATGGTCAAAAACTATACTTTGATAATCCTTGGGGTTTTCAGACCAAAGGAAGGGTTGCTGAAAACGGTAAATTCTATGACAAAGATTCTGGTGAACTAGTGACCAATACTTTTAGAGAAGGATTGACTTCCGTTGGTAGTACCATATATGGCGAAACTATATATGCAAAGGACTGGTATTACCTTGATAGGGAAGGCCGACCACTAAAAGGACCTCAAACACTTGATTATGTCAAAATGTACTTCTTCCCTAATGGAGCACAGGTTAAGGGACGTTTTGCTCCTGATGGACACTACTATGATAAGGATACTGGTGCACTTGTAACAAACCGTTACGTCCATATCTATAACTGGAAATTTCAAGATAAATACGGTAATCCTGTCGATAACTTTTTTATCCAGTACCCACATAATTTTATTCTTGATCCCAATGATAAAAAAATACCAGTAGACATTAGTCACTACCCACTTTCAAGCAAAGACTTCGATTGTGAGGACTATTTCTACTACGTTGATGTCAATGGTGATAAAGTTACCGGTGAGCAAACCATTGACAATGTTCCTGTCTACTTCCACAGTAATGGTAAACAAGCTAAAGGGGAACTAATCACTGTCGATGGTAAAATCCACTACTACGATGCCAACTCAGGTGCCCGTTTGTCAAATATTGACATTACTATTAAAGGGGAAACCTATCATTTTGATGCGGACGGAAACGGAACACTCATTAGTTAATGAAGTTATAGAGACTCCTTCTCAATAACGACAGTTTAAAATGAAAGGAGAATTATCATGGAAAAGAAAGTACATTTTAAACTTCACAAAGTTAAAAAACATTGGGTAACTATTGCAGTGACAGGACTTGCTTTGGGATTGAGTTTTGCAGGCCTCAACTACGCTTCAGCTGAAGAACAACCTACCCCTGTTAATGAAGCAACTGTTGAAGCCATCATCAAAGAAGGCGCTATTGACGTCGATGCTCCAGCAAGTAATGAAGCCACAGCTAAACCTGCAGAAAACACAGTTGCTACCGCTTCGAGCGAAGCCGCCACAGTATCAGAAACACCAGTAGTCACCTCTGAAGTTACTTCAACAGAAACTATTTCTGAAAAAACAAGCTCTGAAGTCTCAAGCACATTTGTTTCAGCCTCTGAAACACAAAATTCAGAATCTAAATCATCTGTCGCAACAAGTGTGACAGAAAAAACTGCGGAAGAAACTGCATCCCATGAAGACCGTACTATAGATGTTACCGACAGAGGTATTTACCCACCTCCACCATGGTCTTCTCGAGTGGAAAATGTTACAGGTGGTGAGTATTACACTGACGATGATGGTTTTTGGCATTATAGAAATGAAAATGGCGATGACTACATTGATGGTCATACTATCGATGGTGTTAAGGTTTATTTTGACTATAAAGGTAGACAAGTAAAAGGAAGATTTGGCTTAGATCAACACTTTTACGATAAAGATTCTGGTGCTCTAGTTACGTCCAGTTATGTCAATGATGGCTATAACACCTACTATGTAAACAAAGAAGGGTATAGGCTTATCGGTCATCAAAAAATTAATGGAGAGTGGACTTACTTTAACGATTCTGGCGCCCAGTTAAAAGAGTCATTCGACCCTGAAGGTCGTTATTATGACGAAAATGGTCGACGGACTGACCTCGGTACTAATCACTATTTTCAATTACATAATAAGTGGTACTACATCGGAAATGATGGCAAGATTTTAAAAGGACCTCAAACCATTGATGGCGTGAATGTATATTTTGACACTGATGGCAAACAAGTTAAAGGGCACTTTGCAGCTGATAACCGTTTTTACGACAAAAATAATGGTTGGCTCGTCACCAATCGTATTGTGAATATGTATGGTGATAAAACCTATTACATTGATGAAAACGGCTATAAGTATACTGGTGTCAAAGAAATCAATGGGGCATTGTATTATTTTGAACCTGAACAAGTTTTTAATAAATTTGCCGAAAATGGTCGTTATTATGATGATAAAGGTAAACAAGTTGATTTCGGAACAAACCGCTTCTTCCACTTAAATGGATATTGTTACTATGCTGGAGATGACGGCACAATTTTAACAGGCAGACAAACGATTAATGGTATGGATGTTTACTTCGAGAACACTGGTGTCCAAGTCAAAGGCAGATTCATATCTGATTATTCAGGTAAGAATTTCCGCTATTATGATAAGGATTCCGGTGCCTTAGTCAAAAATCAATACGTTATTGCCTATAATGGTACTACTGGTCAAAACGAGAGATATTATCTGGATAATCAAGGACAACCATTAACCGGACCTCAAACCATTGATGGAAAGCAAGTGTACTTCCACGAATTAGGAAATTACTCTAACAATTACGGTGGTTGGCAAATATTCGATAATTTTGCTGAAGGACGGTACTATGATCAAGATGGTAATCTCGTTGACCTTGGTAAAAACCGTTACGTCCAAATCAAAGAAAATTGGTACTATGTTGGTAATGACGGAAAAATCTTAACAGGATACCATACAATTGATGGTGTTGATGTCTATTTTGATAACAATGGTGTACAAGCAAAAGGAACATTTGACTCTAATGGCAGGTTCCACGATAAAGATACTGGAGGATTAATTTATAATCAATTCATTACAGTCAAAGATAAAACGTACTATATCGACGATGAGGGTAGGCCCGTTGAAGGGTTAGCTGTTATCAAAAATACCGAGTACTTCTTTGACAAACAAAAGGGAGCTCAGATAAAAGGTGACTTCGCTGTGAATGGCAAATACTATGATGGTATCACTGGAGCTCTTGTAACCAATAGCTATGTACGAGTCGGATCAGATTGGTACTATGTAAATAGTAAAGGTAAACGCCTCAAAGGAGCTCAAATCATTAATAATGTAGCCGTTTACTTCAACCCTCAAAATGGTAAACAACTTAAAGGTGGATTTGACGAAGACGGTTACTTCTACGACAAAGACTCCGGTGCCAAGACTGATTTAGGAAAGAATCACTATGTGCAAATCAACGATGCTTGGTATTATATTGGTTCTGAAGGTAAAATCCTAAAAGGAGAGCAAACTATTGATGGTGTACAAGTCCATTTCGACACTATTACTGGTGTTCAAGTTAAGGGTAACTTCATTACTAAAGATGGACGATTAATTACTGAAAAGGATCATGCTAGCTATACTCCGGCTGAAAAATTCTTCGATAAAGATTCTGGCGCCCTAGTCAAAGGTCGTTACTTTACCCATAAAGGCAAGTGGTATTATGCTAATGATCAGGGAATCTTACTAAAAGGGTCTCAGACCATCGACGGTGTAAATGTCTACTTCCACCCTTACTACTTCGGTGGTCAAGCTAAGGACCTTGTTTTGGACGGCTATTACTATGATAAAGACACTGGTGCTCGGCAAGAAATCCCTAAAAATACATTTTTCAAGGCCGGAAACAAATTATACTACTTTGATAGTAATGGGGATTTCGGTAGAATGACAATAGATGGAAAAGACTATTGTGTTTATTCTTGGGGTGAAGTTATTCGAGGTGGATTAGGACCCTACAACACTCTTCCATATTATGATGAAGAAACAGGTGCTGCTATCCACAAAACCGGTCTCATAAAATCAGGCAATAATTGGTTTTACCTTGATGAAAACGGTCGAAAAGTCAAAGGGCTACGAGAGATTAATGGTAAAATCTATTATTTCTCTGATGGACCAGAATCAAGATATGGGCATTATTATGATCAGGTCCGTGGCTTATTAGTTAACCCTTATAATGAAAATTACTATAATAGCACTTCAAAAGCTGCACCTACATACTTCTTTGATGCTGAGACAGGTGCTGCTTTAACTAACCAATTCTTTAACTGGGAGGGAGATTGGTACTACTTTGGTCCTGACGGAAAAGCGCTTATTTTCGATCAAGTTATAAACGGACAACATCTCTACTTCAGAAATAATGGTAAACAAGTCAAAGGACAATTTATCTCAGATTATAAAGGAACTCGCTATTATGATGAAAATTCTGGCGAACTTGTTACTAATCAGACACGTACCATTAACGGAGTAACCTATCTCTTTGATGAAAACGGACGTCCTACTCAATTGTGAGATTTATCTTATTATAGTAAGTATGTTTGTCTAAATGTTCTTTAAAAAAACACAAAAGGAAGTCGACAGTTGGTCAACTTCCTTTTTCATATAATCAATCACTGTCATTCAAACAGAACCCAATTATGACATTTTTTTAACATTTACGATTATCTTGTAAAAAAACTTGTTTGTAATTAAAAAAGTATTATAATAAAGATAGGTGAGCATGTAAGCGTTTTACCAAAACGTTGAAAGTGTACTACAGAGGGATTAGGATTAGGAACTTGGCTTTAGAATTCTAACGTCAAAATAATTTTTTATGCATGAAAACTGGTCCTTAGGCACTTTGGCATGATAATCTAAGGCTCTTTTCATACACACATCTGTCTATAATACAAAACTAGAGCTTTAGAGAGAATGTTTCAAACTAAAAGTTCTAGTTTTTTGTATTTAAAGACATATGCCATAGGCTGGATTCAATAATAAAACGAAAGGAGAGAAATAAAAGTATTAGGATAAATAAGTGAAGACACTTGTTTCTAGATATGAATTACACAGCATAAGCATATTCTCCTTGCCACACGTTTGACGTGCTCCCCTATAAAATCTTCTTATGGTCATGACATGAGAGATTTAGATATGGGACTCAGTCGTTTTAACAGATTTGCCTACTTTTAACACTATTTTAACGGCGAGCTCCTTTATAACCACCCAAACATCGGTGTTCATTTTATGAAAGGAGTCTATCATGAATACTGAAATGAATTATCCATGGCACGTGTACAAGAAGCACCTTGTGGCACTTTCTTGTGTAACCGCACTAGCTGCTTTTTCCCTAGTTGCTCGCCCTGCATTTGCGGAAGAAGTAAAAGCATCTGATACGAATGCTAAGACCGAAGTTGTCGCACCTGCTATAGAAAATGTAGTGGCTACTGTTGAGACTAAGACACTTGATGAAAATCCAACAGCAACTACAACAGATGCACCAACAGGCACAAGCATTATCACCAGCGAAGCTACAAGTGTTACCACTGATACTACAGCTATTCCTGAAACACCTAAACCCGCTTCAGACGCTTCAAGTACAGTTATCTCTGAAACAAATTCAACAAGATCAGAAATACCTACTTCTAAAACAGGAGCTACAGTAAGTGAAACTGCCAGTATGGAAAACGCTAGATATGAGGACATCTCAGAAAATCGACTTAAGACTGATGTTTCTTCCTTCAATAACGATGAAAACACAGAAATTCAAGACGAAGATCCTGAAGAAAATATTACAGGTGGTCAATGGTATAGTGACGTACAAGGTAGTTGGCACTACAAAAAAGACGGTAAAGACCTTATAGGTGCACACGTTGTTGACAATCAGCACGTGTATTTCCATGAAGATGGTAAACAAGCCAAAGGTGAGTCTGTCCAACGTAATAACCATTATTATTTCTACGACCAGAATCTAGGGCATAGGATAACTGAACAGTTTGTCAAGGTAGCTGATTTTCCTCACGATGAATACCGTTACTTTGGTAAATATGGTGTAGCTGTAACAGGCTGGCAAGATATTAATGGAAACCGTTACTATTTCTATCCTGACACTGCGTATAGAGTCTCCATTCCTTGGTACCAAGGAGATTGGGATGACTTCCATAAAGTTTACATTGATAGCAAGCCATACTACTTTGGACATGATGGTGAACTTTGGCGAAACCGCTATGTCAGATCTCTAGGGGGAATTCCTGGTGGCTATAAGAGCATGGATTTCGGAACATTTTACCTCGGCGATGACGGACAATACGTTACAGGCTGGCAAAAGAAAGGCGAAAAAGAATATTATTATTTTGAATACGGACGGCAAGCTCGAGGAATCGGATTCAACAACAATGACAGCCAAACCAATGTTATGGGGCAATTTATTAGGTTCCCAGAAGGTATCCGTTACTTTGAACCTTATACTGGTGAACTTGTCAAAAATCGTATGATTTATAACGACAAGAATATGCTTTTTGAATATTCACATGGTTATATTCCTGGATGGCTCTATTTCGATAAAGACGGTATTGCAGTAACTGGACTTCAACAAGTTTGGGGTGAATACTACTACTTCCGTGATGCAGCTGGTCTCCCAATAAGAGTTCAGGGAGAAATTGTAGACTACAAGGGACATAAGCTTTACTTCGATCCAAACAATGGTCAAATGTGGCGTAATCGTAATGCCAATATTGATGGAAAAAATTATCATATTGATGAAAACGGCTACCTTACAGAGATTTAAGTCATCAATCAATTGTAATTAAGTTATTTTTGCATTATTTCAGTTTTTAAACTGAAAAGATTTTAATATGAAGGGGAATTTATCATGATTACGAAAAGGACTAACCCAAAGAAACACCTTGTGGCACTTTCTTGCGCAACCGCTCTAGCTACTTTTACTTTAGTCGCACGACCTGCATTTGCGGATGAAGCGAAAACACCTGAAACTTCTAGTCAACCAACTGAGATTCTTGCACCTGCACAAGAAACTGCAGTAACTAATGTTGAGGTCAAAGCAACTACTACAAATCCTATCTCAACTAATACTGAGCTACCTACTAGTACAAGTACAGTTCTTAGTGAAGCTCCTAGCAGTGAAGTCGCATCATCTGAATTAGCAAGCGAATCACCAGTAGAAATCACTTCTGAGCAAGAAATTAGCAATCAAGATAATCAGGTAAATAAAGCTACACCTATCAAAACGGCAACTTCAGAAGCATCTACTACAAAAACTTCGGTAGAAAAAGTCAATGAACCTATTCCTGTCGAAGAAACAAAAACACCTACAAAAAACAGTGAACAACCTGCCCCAATCGATGAAAATGAAAAGCCAGTCACACCTTCTGTAACACTTGAAAATGCACCTCATATTTCTGGTGGACATTATTATAGTGATGATAATGGTAACTGGTATTACAAGGATGCAAACGGCAAAAATCTTGTCGGTCTGAACTATGTGGATAATGTTCCTGTTTACTTTAGCCAAGACGGTATTCAAATCAAAGGTGGTTTTGCAGAGGATGGCCGATACTATGACAAAGATTCTGGTGCTCTTGTAACCAAGACCTTTAAAGAACTCTTAACTTATATTGGTCGTGATGATATCAACGGTCAAAACATTTATACTACTGATTGGTACTACCTTGATGCCGACGGACGGCCACTTAAAGGTCCTCAAAATCTTGGTGGTACAAACATGTACTTCTTCCCTAATGGGGCACAAGTTAAGGGACGTTTTGCTCCTGATGGACATTACTATGACAAAGATTCTGGTGCGCTTGTAACTAATAGATTTGTTCATATTTATAACTGGAATTTCCAAAATCAAGACGGAAATCGTGTTCTTAAATTTATGCTTACTATTCCGAACGACTCTGCTATAGGATCTGACGGTAAATCACACTTTATTGATATGAGCCACTATCCACTTTCCAGCAATGACTTGGATCGTGAGGACTATTACTACTACGTTGATGCTAAGGGTAACAAACTGACAGGACCTCAAACCCTAAACGGCATCCATGTCTACTTCGACCAAAATGGTAGACAACTTAGAAGTGAGTTCAAATTTGACGAAGATGGTACCGTTCATTATTACGATGCAAAAAACGGTGCACGCGCTGAAAATACCATTGTCAGAACCAACACTGGTGCCTTCAAATTCGATGCAAATGGTAATGGACATTTGATGGGACCTGGTGAAGAAACAGACACTCCCGTCATTCCTACAATCTCCCTAGACAAGGCACCACGAGTTTTTGGTGGTCACTATTATAGTGATAACGAGGGCAACTGGTACTACAAGGATGCAAACGGTAAAAACCTCATCGGTCTCAACTTCGTTGACAACATTCCAGTCTACTTTGACAAGGATGGCAAACAAGTCAAAGGACGTTTTGCAGAGGATGGTCGCTATTTTGATAAAGACTCTGGTGCACTTGTAACAAAACGCTATCTTGAAACTGAAGATGGCAACTGGGTTTACGTCAATGATAAAGGTGATAAACTCAAGGGAGAACAAACTATCAATGGTGTTAAAGTCTACTTTGACGATTTCACTGGTATACAAGTCAAGGGACATTTTGCACCAAATGGTAAATACTATGATAAAGATTCTGGTGCTCTCGTAACCAATGCTTTTAAAGAAATCTTAACTTATATTGGTCGTGATGACATCAACAATCAAAATGTCTATACTACTGCCTGGTACTATCTCGATGCTGATGGTAAGCCATTAACAGGACCTCAAACCTTTGGAAATAGTCGCTTTTACTTCCTTCCTAATGGCGCACAAGTCAAGGGACGCTTCGCCCCTGATGGACACTATTATGATAAAGACTCTGGTGCTCTCGTCACTGATAGCTTTGTTCATGTCTACAACTGGAATTACCGAAATCTCGATGGTGATCGCATCTTCCACTTCACTATTACCATTCCTGGAAATGATATCGTAGGTCAGGATGGACAGTACCCAAGAGAAAGCAAAGATTTAGATCGTGAAGATTTCTACTACTATGTTGATGCTAAAGGGGATAAACTGACAGGACCTCAAACCTTAAACGGCATCCATGTTTACTTCGACCAAAACGGTAAACAACTTAGAGGTGAATTCAAATTTGACGATGACGGAACTGTCCACTATTACGATGCTAAGAATGGAGCACGCGCTGAAAATACCATTGTTAGAACAAACACTGGTGCCTTCAAATTCGATGCTGACGGTAATGGACATTTGATGGGACCTGATGAAGTATAAGAAAATAATTCAAATAACAACTATTGATATCACATAATTACTTTGATTTAGGAATCGCTAAAAAGGAAGT
>OLGB01004929.1_pt1 | contig 10852 bp, 8 predicted proteins | sample 1605691 | NCBI WGS metagenome assembly OLGB01 (sample SAMEA3888925, study PRJEB22519) | human gut metagenome | biome: human gut; feature: human-associated habitat; material: faeces | place: Denmark | collected 2010
GAACCGGCCCATGGACAAGGCCCGGTTCGATGCCATCTATGCCAAGGTCACGGCGTATCTGCAGAATAAGGACGTGTTCATTTTCGACGGCTTCGCCGGGGCGGACCCCAAGTATACCAAGGCCTTCCGCATCGTCAACGAGCTGGCCAGCCAGAATCTGTTCATCCATCAGCTGCTGCGCCGCCCCACGGCGGACCAGCTGGAGAGCTTCCATGAGGATTACACCATCATCGCCGCCCCCGGCTTCAAGTGCATTCCCGAGGTGGATGGCACCCGCTCCGAGGCCGCCATCCTGGTGGACTACGAGGCCCATCTGGTGGTGATCTGCGGCACTCAGTACGCCGGCGAGATCAAGAAGTCCGTGTTCTCCGTGATGAACTATGTCCTGCCCAAGCAGGGTGTGTTCCCCATGCACTGCTCCGCCAACATCGGCAAGGACGGCGACTCCGCCGTGTTCTTCGGCCTGTCCGGCACCGGCAAGACCACCCTGTCCGCCGATCCCGCCCGCAAGCTCATCGGCGACGACGAGCACGGCTGGGCCGACGACTCCGTGTTCAATTTCGAGGGCGGCTGCTACGCCAAGTGCATCAACCTCTCTCCCGAGGGCGAGCCGGAGATCTACAACGCCATCCGCTTCGGCGCGCTGGTGGAGAACGTGGTCATGGACCCCGACACCCGGGAGTTCGACTTCGACGACGATTCCCTGGCGGTGAACAGCCGGGTGGGCTATCCTGTGGAGTACATCCCCAATGCAGAGCTCTCCGGCATGAGCCCCAGCGTGCCCAAGACGGTGATCTTCCTGACGGCGGACGCCTACGGCGTGCTGCCTCCCATCAGCAAGCTGGATAAGAATCAGGCCATGTACTACTTTGTGTCCGGCTTCACCTCCAAGGTAGCCGGTACGGAGATCGGCGTCACCGAGCCGGTGCCTACGTTCTCCACCTGCTTCGGCGAGCCGTTCCTGCCGCTGGATCCCTCCGTGTATGCCGCCATGCTGGCGGACAAGGTGGAGAAGGCCGGGGCCAAGGTGTATCTGGTGAACACCGGCTGGAACGGTACCGGCAAGCGCATGAAGCTCGGCTACACCCGCGCCATGGTGACGGCGGCTCTCACCGGCGATATAGAGAAGAGTGAGTTTGTCACCGACCCCACCTTCGGCGTGGAGGTCCCCACCAGCATTCAGGGCGTACCCTCTGAACTGCTGATCCCCGCCAACACATGGGAGGACAAGGCGGCTTACGAGACCAGCTGCAAGAAGCTGGCCCGGAGCTTTGCGGAGAACTTCAAGAAATATACCCACATGAGCCCGGAGGTGGCGGCGGCAGGCCCCAAGGTGTGAGACTATGCTGGAGCTGAAGATACTCATTGACGATGTGGACTACAACAGCCTGACGGAGCTGCTGGTGCCGCTGCTGGCGGAGAAGCTGGAAAAGGACGGCAGGGGCGGTATTCTGGGCGGTATACTGGCCGGGAACCAGGACATGGCCGTGGGCATGGCCCGGACGCTGCTGAACACCATGCCGCAGGAGAAGAAGGACGAACTGGTGGTGCAGCTGCTCACCAGGAACCGGGATAAGCTGCTGCAGAAGGGCAGGGAGCTGGCGGCGAAAAACGGCGTCAGGCTCCAGCTGTGCGACATCGCGGCGAAAAAGATATAAAGAAGCGCCCCCAGAGCGGGGGCGCTTCTTTATATGCGCTTACTTTTTCAGGGCCTGCACGGCGGCGCGGAGGGCGTCCACGTTCTCCTGCGTGGTGGCCCAGCTGGCGCAGAACCGCACACCGGAGTGAGTCTCGTCCACTCGCTCCCAATACTCGTAGCCGAAGCGCTTGCCGATCTCGGCCAGCTCATCGTCGGGCATGATGGGGTACTGCTGGTTGGTGGGGGAGTCGAACAGCAGGGGGTAGCCGGCGGAGACGAAGATATCCCGGATCTGGTGGGCCATCTCAATGGCGTGGCGGGAGATCCTGAAGTACAGATCGTCGGTGAACAGGGCGTCGAACTGGACGCCCAGCAGGCGGCCCTTGGCCAGACGGCCGCCCCGCTGCTTCATGATGAAGCGGAAGTCCTTTTTCAGGGACTCGTTCATGATGACCACGGCTTCGCCGAACAGCGCGCCCACCTTGGTGCCGCCGATGTAGAACACGTCGCACAGGCGGGCAAGCTCCGGCAGGGTCAGGTCGGTGCCGTCGGCCATCAGGCCGTAGCCCAGGCGGGCGCCGTCGATGAACAGGGGCAGGCCGCAGCGGCGGCAGGTGTCGTACAGCGCCGTCAGCTCTGCCTTGGTGTACAGCGTACCGCCCTCGGTGGGGTGGGAGATGTAGACCATGCCGGGCTGGACGATGTGCTCGGTGGACTCGTCATTGCGGTGCCAATCCACATAGTCCGCCACCTGCCGGGCCGTGATCTTGCCGTTGGTGGTGGGCAGGGTGATGACCTTGTGGCCGGTGGACTCGATGGCGCCGGCCTCGTGGCAGTTGATGTGGCCGCTGACGGCGGACAGCACGCCCTGCCACGGACGGAGGATGGCGGCAATGACAGTGGTGTTGGTCTGGGTGCCGCCCACCAGGAAGTGTACGTCGGCCTCCGGCGCACCGCAGGCGGCCTTGATCTTCTCCCGCGCGGCGGCGCAGTACTCGTCCTCTCCGTAGCCCACGGTCTGCACCATATTCGTCTCATTCAGCTTTGCCATCAGGGCAGGGTGGGCGCCCTCCAGATAATCGCTGTTGAAATAGATCATCGCAGTCAAACTCCTTTTCTCCGGAAACGGAACGCTTTGCGCGGGTGTTCCGTCCTATATTGTGTAAGGGGTATTGTACCGTAAATACCGCGTAAAGTAAAGGCAAACTATTAACAATTGGTTACACGTTGCAAATACAACTTGCATTGGCAGGGGAAACCTGCTACAATGGCGCAGGACAAGGAGGCTTGTTATATGAATGATAGACCCAACGGGCGCCGCCGGGAGCGCGGCGCACATTCCCGCGAGGAACTGGCGCAGAACCGCCCCGCCGACTATACCGACAGACCCAGACGCAGCGGCGGCAAGCGCAAAAACGGCAAGGCCCTGTACTACGGCGTGCTGGTGCTGTTGCTGGGCGTGCTGGTATTCTCATCGGTGAAGATCATCAGCTATATGATGGAGAAGAAGGCCAGCGAGCGCAACCAGCGGGAGCTGATCGATCAGGTGGTGACGCCGGTGACGCCCTCCGAGACGGACGGCACCGACAACAGCGGTACCAAGGACAACACCGGCAATACCACCACGGGCAACGAGCCGGACTACATCTCGGTGGATTTCTCCACGCTGCAGGCCAAGTACCCCGATGTGGTGGGCTGGCTCTACTGCGCCAACACCGGCCTGAACTACCCCATCGTGCAGACGGCGGAGGAGGGCGGCGAGTATTACCTGTACCGCGACATCGACGGCTCCAGCAACAAGAACGGCACCGTATTTCTGGACTGGCGCTGCAACTCCGATTTCACCAGCCAGAACAACCTGATCTACGGCCACAACATGAAGACCGGCCGTATGTTCGCGCCCATCGTCAAGTACCGGGATCAGTCCTTCTATGACGCGCATCCCTACATGTATCTGTATACCCCCAATCAGCTGTACAAGGTGAATCTGTTCGCCGGTATGGTGACGCCCCACGATTCCACGGTGTACAGCTACAGCCTGTCTGCGGACTACATCAAGCAGTGCATCGCCAGCTCCACGTTCAAGTCCAGCGTGGGCACGCCCACCGGGAACATCCTGACGCTGTCCACCTGCGCCTACGACTACGACAACGCACGGTATGTGGTCATGGGCGAGCTGGTGCCCATTGACTGGCCCTCCTGAGCGGAGAGCGGACAATAAGACAATTGAGATGAAAGGAGTCCCTTTCCGCGAGGAAAGGGACTCCTTCTGTACACGGGAAAAGCGCCCTCCGGCAAAGCCGGAGGGCGCTTTCGGGTCACAGCACGGTTTCAAAGCAGCGGGCCATGGCGGCGGCCAGATGGCCGCAGTCCTCGGCGCCCATCGTCTCCCATGCGGCGTGCATGGCCAGCTGGGCAAGGCCGATGTCCACGGTGCTCACCGGCACCAGCGTGCCGGCGATGCTGCCCAGCGTGGAGCCGCCGGGCAGGTCGGAGCGGTTGGCCATGACCTGCACCGGTACACCGGCATCGGCGCAGACGGCGCGGAACACGGCGCAGGAGCGGCCGTCCGTGGCGTAGCGCTGGTTGGCGTTGAACTTGATGACCACGCCGCCGTTCATGCGGGGGCAGTTGCCCCGGTCGGCGTACTCCGGGTGGTCGGGATGGACGGCGTGGGCGTTGTCGGCGGAGACAAGGAAGCTGCGGGACAGCATGGTCTGGAACGTCTCCTCGTCCAGCCCCAGCGCCAGACTGATGCGGCGCAGGATATCCCGCAGGAACGTGGAGGCCGCGCCCTGTTTGGTGGCGGAGCCCACCTCCTCGTTGTCGAAGATGCACAGCACCGGAAGGCTGCCGCTCTCGCCGGCGGATAGGAAGCCCTGCAGGCATCCCCAGACACAGGCCAGATCGTCCAGCTTGGGGGAGAGGATGTACTCGTCGTGGGCGCCCACCACCGTGCCCCGGCCCCGGCAGTACAGGAACAGATCCTGCCCCAGCACGTCCTCCGGACGGACGCCGGCGGCCTCGGCGGCCATGGTCAGGATGGCGGCGTCGGGATCTTCGCCGCTGAACAGGGGGACGGTGTCCACGTTGGCCTGATACTTCATGCCGTCGTTGGCGCTGCGGTTCATGTGGATGGCCACGCTGGGGATCACCAGCAGGTCGCGGTCGATATTCACCAGCTTCTCCGCGATGACGCCGTTCTCCCGGACGAAGAGACGGCCCGCTGCGGACAGGGGACGGTCGAACCATGTGGCCATCAGCATGCCGCCGTACTTCTCGGTATTCAGGCGCACATAGCCGTTATCGCGCAGCTCCGCGTGCTCCTTGAGCTTGAAGGCGGGGGAGTCGCTGTGGGCGGCGGCCATCATGAAGCCGCCGGTAAGGCGCTCCGGCACACGGAAGGCGATGAGGCTGGAGCTGTTGCGGGTAACGAAATACCTGCCGCCGGGGGCCAGCGCCCAGCGCTCTCCCTCGGGCAGAGGGACATAGCCCGCCGCCGTCAGCTCTGCTGCGGTGTTGGCGATGACATGGTAGCAGCTGGGGCTGCCGGCAATGAAGTCCAGCAGGGGCCGGACAGAGTGCTGTGTCATAGGGAAAAACCTCCTTTGTCCGCGAAAGATGGACAGTTTTGCTGTACGGCATTATAGCACACGGGACGCGGACATGGCAAGCGTTGTGTCCCCGGCGGCGAAGCATTGTGCCCCCAGCGGCGAAAGATGCTTGCCAACCGGCCCGTTATCCGTTATAATGTCTACTCACACGACACTATTTCATGATGGGAAAGGAGGGAGGCGCGCCTGCCGCAGCAGGGCTGCGCATATCTATGGCAGAACAAAACGAACTGAAGCCCGCTGTCGCTCCGCTGTGGACGCGGGACTTTACCATCATCACGCTGGGCAGCGTCGTCTCCATGCTGGGCAACGCCATGTCCGGCTTCGCCCTGAGCCTGCTGGTGCTGGACTATACCGACTCGCCGCTGCTGTACGCCATCTACATCGCCACGTTCACGGCGCCACAGATCGTCGCGCCTATCTTTTCCGGCGCCATCCTTGACCGCTTTTCCCGGAAGCGCACCATCTACACGCTGGACTTTATCTCCGCGGGCATCTACGCCGCGGCGGCGCTGATCCTCAGTCAGGGGTGGTTCAGCTTCCCGGTGCTGGCGGTGGGGTGCTTCATCATCGGTACCATCAACAGCGTGTACATGGTGGCCTACGAGAGCTTTTACCCCATGCTCATTACGGAGGGAAACTACTCCAAGGCCTACTCCATCGCCAGCGTGCTGGAGACGCTGGCAGCGGTGATGATCCCTATTTCCACCTATCTCTACAACAAGGTGGGCATCGCGCCGCTGCTGGGCATCAACGCTGTGTGCTTCCTCACCGCCGCCATCGCGGAGACGCAGATCCGAGCGGAGGAGAAGTACATCGAGACGCAGCGGGCCACGGCGGCGGAGGGGGAGTCCTCCGCCCGGCGGCTGCTGCGGGACATCCGGGAGGGCTTCGGCTTCCTGTGGAGCGAAAAGGGCCTGCTGGCCGTGGCGTGCTACTTCGCGTTCAGCTCGCTGGCTGGCCGGGGGCGCGTCGCAGGTCATCACCCTGCCGTACTTCAAGAGCACCTTCGACAACGGCGAATATGTGTACATGCTGGTGTGGGGCATGATGGTGGTGGGCCGTACCGTGGGCGGACTGGTACACTACAAGGTGCAGCTGCCCACCCACCGGAAGTACGCCATCGCCCTGACGGTGTACATCGTCATCTCCGTGCTGGAGGGCACCTATCTGTACATGCCCGTGCCGGTGATGATGGCCATGTGCCTGTGCAACGGCCTGCTGGGCGTCACCAGCTATACCATCCGCATTTCCGCCACCCAGAGCTATGTACCGGACGAGAAGAAGGGACGGTTCAACGGCGCGTTTAATATGCTGAACACCGTGGGGAGCCTGACGGGCCAGCTGGTGGCCGGCGCGCTGACGGTGATCCTGCCCACGCGGCTGGTGCTGACGGCGTTCATGACCGTGACGGCCGTGGCGGCTGTGATCTTCATCGGCGGGAACCGGAGGGCGGTCAGCGCCATCTACAACCGCCAGCAATAATATGTATATCCGCGGAGGGGCGGTGCTGACCGCCACCGCCGTGCCATAGACTTACCATAACTGTACAAGGAGGAGCAAGACATGAAGTTTTCCGAGATGCCCTATACCCGCCCGGACGCGGAGGCGTTGAAGAAGCAGCTGAGCCAGCTGACGGAACGACTGAAGAACGCGGTTTCCTATGAGGAGGCGCGGAAGGTCTTTCTGGAGAAGGAGGCGGCGTCCCGCACCGCAGAGACGCAGGCCACATTGGCCTCCATCCGCCACTCCATCGACACCCGCGACGCCTTCTACGACGGGGAGGAGAAGTTCTGGAACACCTTTGGCCCGGAGCTGGAGGAGTATGAGCAGGCGTGGAAGGCGGCCATGCTGGATTCCAAGTTCCGCAAGGACTTTTCCGAGGAGTACGGCGACCTGATGTTCCTGAACGCCGAGATCGCCCGGAAGTGCTTTAAGCCGGAGATCATTCCGGAGATGCAGCAGGAGAACGACCTGACCCAGGAGTACGAGAAGCTGCTGGCCTCCGCCCAGATCCCCTTTGAGGGCAAGACCTACACCCTGTCCCAGCTGACGCCCCTCAAGAGCGACCCCGACGACGCCCGCCGTCTGGCGGCGTGGCAGGCCGACGACAAGTGGGCCATGGAGCACGCGGCGGAGCTGGATGAGCTGTACGACAAGCTGGTACACCTGCGCGATTCCATGGGTAAGAAGATGGGCTACGAGGGCTACACCACTCTCGGCTACTACCGTATGAGCCGCAACTGCTACACCAAGGCGGATGTGGAGAAGTTCCGCGCCGCCGTGCAGAAGTATCTGGTGCCGGTGGCCGACAAGATCTACCGCCGTCAGGCGGAGCGTCTGGGCAAGAGCTACCCCCTGAGCTTCGCGGACGCGGCGCTGGAGTTCCGCTCCGGCAATCCCTGCCCCATGGGCACACCCGACGACATTCTGGCCCAGGGCATGAAGTTCTACGGCGAGCTGTCCCCGGAGACGAAGGAGTTCTTCCGCACCATGCTGGACAACGAGCTGCTGGACGTGCTGAGCACCGAGGGCAAGCAGGCCGGCGGCTACTGCACCAGTCTGGGAGACTACGAGGTGCCCTTCATCTTTGCCAACTTCAACGGCACCCAGCACGACGTGGAGGTGGTGACCCACGAGGCCGGTCACGCCTTTGCCGACTGGACCAACCGCAAGCGCATCCCCAGCAGCTACATCTGGCCGACGCTGGAGGGCTGCGAGGTACACTCCATGAGTATGGAGTTCTTTGCATGGCCGTGGGCCGAGGGCTTCTTCGGCCCCGACACCCGCAAGTTCCTGTACAGCCATCTGGCCGGCGCGCTGACGTTCATCCCCTACGGTACCATGGTGGATCACTTCCAGCACATCGTGTATGAGAAGCCCGGCATGACACCGGCGGAGCGCAACGCCGCATGGAAGGAGCTGACCGGCATCTACATGCCGTGGGTCAATATGAGCGACAGCGACCTGCCGTTCTACACCGAGGGCCGCCGTTGGCAGCGGCAGCACCACATCTACTCCAGCCCGTTCTATTATATCGACTATTGTCTGGCGCAGACCGTGGCGCTGGAGTTCTGGGCCATGATCCAGAAGGATCTGGGCGATGCGTGGAAGCACTACATGGCCTACACCCTGCAGGGCGGCAGCCGCACGTTTACCGACCTGCTGAAGAACGCCGGCCTGAAGTCCCCCTTCGACGAGAGCTGCCTGCGGGGCGTCTGCGCCGCCGCCGAGCAGTGGCTGGACAGCTTTGACATGACCGGCATCCGGTAATGGCGGGGGAGAAGAAGCGGCAGGGCCGCCGCGCCCATCTCAACGATTTCTACCGGGACGTGGCGGGAAACTACGTCTACACCGGCACCTGCTACGTCTGCCGTGCCGCCGATGGGGAGCGCGCCGCGCTGCTGCGGCGGCTGTGGCTGCTGACGGCGGTGATGGCGGCGGCGGTAGTGGCCGGCGGGTGCATCTCCGCGCCGGGGATGAGCCGGTGCTTCTATGTGCTGCTGCCCTACGCGGCGGAGGTGGGCCTTACCGGCAGCGTCGTCTGGGCCATGACCCGCTGGCAGGCACGGGAGTACCCCATGCGGGAGTACGTCTACAAGGCCACGGTCCGGGCGCTGCCGGGACGGTGTCTGGCGGAGGCCGTTCTGGCCGGGGCGGGCATCATCGCCGAGACGGTGTACCTGATTTTGTCCGGCAGCGGTGGACGCGGCGCCATGGCGGCGGTGTACCTGCTGCTGAAGGCCGTATCCCTTGCGGCAGCGCTGTTTGCGCGGTATCTGGTGCGGCAAAGCGTCTGGGAGCCCGCAGGCAAAAACGGCGAAATGGTGACAGAATAAGAAAAAAGACTGTACAAGTGCCGCGCCAATATGGTATAATACACAAAATGGCTGTCCCTGCCGGAGACGGCAGGGGACGGCCAAAAAGGGAGTACTCCCTTTTTTCTGCACGCTATGCGTGAACCCAACTGTGCGCCACGGGTAAACACCCGTTGAAGCAAATAAAAACGAAAAGGAGTTAGATCCAATGAAAAGAGCACTTGCATTGATCCTGTCTCTGGTCATGTGCGTGGGTCTGTTCACCGCCTGCGGCGAGCAGAAGAATCCCGACGGCGGCGATCAGGGTCAGGAGCCGACCACTAAGACGCTCGTGGTCGGTACGCAGAACTTCGATGGTAAGTTCTCCCCCTTCTTCTACACCAACGATTATGAGAATCAGGTCATGAGCATGGTCTTCGACGGCCTGCTGAGTACCGACCGTGAGGGCTCCGTGGTGCTGAAGGGCATCGAGGGCGACGTCCGTCCCTACAACGGCACCGACTACACCTATTACGGTGTTGCCGACTGTGAGATCGTTGAGAACGAGGACGGCACTGTTGACTACAACATCACCATGAAGCCCGGCGTCAAGTTCTCCGATGGCGTGGAGATGACCATCGACGATGTCATCTTCTCCTACTACGTCCTGCTTGACCCCACCTATGACGGCGTGTCCACCCTGTACTCCATCCCCATCAAGGGTCTGGAGGCTTACCGCACCGGTATGGACTCCCGCATGAACCTGATCCTGGCTGCCGGCCCTGACGGCTACACCGCCACCGACTTCTACACCGAGGATCAGTACAACACCTTCTGGGCTGCCTTCAACGCCGCCGGCGTGAAGTTCGCGCAGGAGATCCTGGACTATGTGGTCGCCTCCGGCTATGCCGCCGCCACAGATTCCGTGGCCGCACAGGCTGCCAACTGGGGCTTCGAGCTGGCTGCGGATGCCACCGTTGAGGATTTCTGGGCTGCCATCGTGGCCGCTTACGGCTATGACATCACCGACGAGGGCATCAACAAGGAGACTGCCGGCACCAGCATCTCCGCCCTCATCGAGGCCGAGATCGGTGACGCCTTCTCCGAATACACCGTCGGCGTGCAGACCGGTGAGTCCGCTCCCAACGTTGAGGGTATCGTCAAGACCGGCGATTACAGCATGACCGTCACCCTGACCGAGCTCAATGCCACCGCCATCTATCAGATCCCCGTCACCATCTGCCCCATGCACTACTACGGCGAGACCGATAAGTACGACTACGCCAACAACAAGTTCGGCTTCGACAAGGGCGACCTGTCCCACGTCAAGTCCGTGACCTCCGCCCCTGTCGGCTCCGGCCCCTACACCTTCGAGAGCTATTCCAACGGCGCTGTGACCCTGCAGAAGAACGCCACCTACTGGAAGGGCGAGCCCAAGATCGACACTGTCATCTGGCGCGAGATGCAGGATGTGGATAAGATCCCCGGCGTCGTTTCCGGCACCATCGACATCACCGATCCCTCCTACTCCGCTGAGGCTGCCGAGCAGATCAAGAAGGCCAACTCCAACGGCGAGATCTCCGGTGACGTCCTGCAGACCGACCTGGTGGCCAACCTGGGCTACGGCTACGTCGGCTTCAACGCCAACCGTGTGAAGGTCGGCACCGGCAACGGCGGCGATGAGGCCTCCAAGAACCTGCGTAAGGCCATCGCTACCATTATCGCTGTGTACCGTGACGTGGCTGTGGACTCCTACTACGGTGAGTTCGCCAACGTCATCAACTACCCCATCTCCGACACCT
>OLGB01004930.1_pt1 | contig 10851 bp, 6 predicted proteins | sample 1605691 | NCBI WGS metagenome assembly OLGB01 (sample SAMEA3888925, study PRJEB22519) | human gut metagenome | biome: human gut; feature: human-associated habitat; material: faeces | place: Denmark | collected 2010
CTGGCGCCAGGCAAAACAAAGGATTTTTGCGGTTTCTGTGCCACAAAGTGAAGCACAGACGCCTCTTTTTACAGAAATTGATTTCCGGGATAATTATGCTGCTCATGATAATATTCCTCACGGCTTCCTGGTAATGGTATTGTTTGCCGTGCTGACCGCGGTTGTTATAGCGTTCTGGCAAAGGAGGCCCTATCGTCATGGTTATTGATAAGATCCGGATGTTTGTGCAGGCCGGCAGTTTTCTTCTGCTTACCTATGGGGGAAGGATTGGGATTCATCTGGGATACGCTATTCCCTGCTTCGCCTGTCCTTATGTACCGGGCTGCGGGGGCTACTGTTTTTTAATGTTTTTTCAGCGAGTTGGCTTATTTGGCATTGCTGTATTTGATCAGCTATTGACTTACGCAGGCCTTTGGAATCTGATGTGGTTTGCCGTATTTGCGGTTTCAGCGCTTTTACTGTCTAAATTGTGGTGCGGCTGGATCTGTCCGTTTGGTACCTTGCAGGACGGGTTAAGCGCATTGCGGCGTAAGATGGGTGTTCAGGAAGTAGAATTCCCCTGGTATGTCCGGGATGCGATCAAACCCGTTAAATACATTTTTTTAGGCATGATTCTGATTGTGCCGCTGCTTTTGGCAATGGAACTGTTGCCGCCGGATTTTTATATCCTGTTTTGTAAAATCTGTCCGGCTCATCCCATCATGCCCTTATTTGCAGGAGATTTTCGCAGATTGGCGCTTGATTATACCAACTGGGTGACGTTGCTCCTTACTTTTGTCAACCTGTCCTTCGCCGGGATCGTGATTGCCGGCAGCTTTTTCAAAGATCGCTTTTTTTGCCTGGTCTGTCCGATGCTGCCCCTGATTCAATTGTTTAACCGGTTCAGCCCTGTGCAGTTTGAGAAAAAAGCCGGCTATTGCAGCGGCTGCGGCAACTGCCAACGGCTTTGCCCGATGGATATAAGAGAAGTTCATGATGCAAAAGAAGACGGCAATGTGATGACAGAAGATTGCACGTTATGCACGCAATGTATGCAGGCTTGTCCGGTGGACAACGTGCTGACTCTGCGCTTCGGCAAAAAAATACTTTTTTCATCAGCCAAGGATTTTGTGATTCAGAAGAACAGAAAAGGAAACTGAGGAACATTATGATGGTAACCAATAAGACGGATGAGCGTCTGCAACGCAGATACGCCCGTTTTCAAAAAAAGGTAGGGGAAGAATATCAGTTGGAAGAGGCTTTGCTGAAAGATCGCCCGGATTACTTTCCCGTTTATGACTATTTTTTGCAGATGGCGGGACAGCCTTTTACTGCGGAAGCGTTACAGGAACGAACCGGTCGGCGTTTGGCCGGGCTGTTTTGTATTCAGGCGCCCTTAGAGTTATTTTTAGCTTTTGACCTGCAGCCTGTCCGTTTATGCGGCGGGTATCAGACGGCACAACAGGTACTGGCCTCCAACTTGCCGGTATTGATGTGCCCCATGCTGAAATCCTTTATGGGAAATTTCACACTGTACAATAACAGCTTTCAGGATTTTCAACTGGTGGTGCTTCCGACGACCTGCGACTGGGTGGTAAAATTACCGGAAATCATGGGACAGTCGGAGGACAAACTGTATTATCTGGAACTGCCCCATGTAAAAGATACGGAAAAAAGTCAACGCCGCTGGCTGGAAGAAACCGTTGAATTAAAACGGATTTTGGAAAAAAGCACCGGGCAAAAGTTGAACCGAAAAAAACTGATGGCGGCTACGGCAGAAATCACAGAAGTCTGGGCCCGTCTGGATGAGTTAAATAAACTTAAAGGTGAGGGCATTTTGTCCTCCGTTTGGTATATGCTGATCGCCAATGCGTTTTTGCAGGATAAAATTTCCGTATGGCTGGAAAAGACCGCGGAGGTGATTCAGGCGGTGTGTACGCGGCGGACAATAGAGGAACGGGCGAAGGCCGGTTCATCATCAAACCATGAGACGGATAAATCCGTGGGAAGAACCGCAGAAACTGCGTTGTCAAAAGAAACGCCTGCGCAGGATAGTGCTACAGTGCCGGCAGTCTTTATGGCCGGCTCTCCCGTTACGTTCCCCAATTTTAAATTGCCGGAACTGGTAGAGCAGGCCGGTATGCACATTGCGGCGGATGATCTTTGTTCTTCCGAACGAATCGTACCCGGCGGCGTAGTGTACAGTGACACATCCGAAGCGGGCATCCTGCGGGCCCTGGCAGAGCGTTACCATAAAGCCTGTATCTGTCCTACCTTTGTGGATAATGACAGAAGGATCAACAATATTTTGCAGGTGGCAGAAAAGTATAAGATCAAAGGCGTGATTTATAATCTGTTAAAGGGTTGTCATCCTTATGATATTGAAGCCATCACCATAGAAAAGAAACTGAAAGAAAACGGGTTGAAGTTTATTAAAATCGAAACCGATTACGGCAGAGAAGACAGTCAAAATATTCTCACGCGTCTGGAAGCATTTAAGCAGACATTATAATATGAATTTTATGACAGGAGGAACATATGTCATATCGTGTTGGGGTAGATTTGGGCAGTACCGCCATAAAAACGGTGTTTGTCAAAGATGGGAGCCTTGTTTGGTTTAAAGCGGTTCCTACTGCGCCGGGACAGGAAGCCATTGCTTCCCGGGTGATTGAGGAAGGGCTGCAGGCGCTGCAGGGAGATAAAAATGAGATTGAAGGAATCGCGGCTACCGGTTATGGAAAAAACCTTTTCCACAGTGCCGATAAAGTCATAGACGAAGTTTCCGCCAATGCCCTGGGTATGCATATCCTGAGCGGCGGTGAAGCAAAAATGATTATTAACATAGGAGGACAGGATATCAAAATCATTAAAGTAGATAGTGCAGGAAAATTAATTGAATTTAAGATGAACGATAAATGCGCCGCCGGAACCGGTCGTTTTTTTGAAATGGCTGCCCGCATCCTGGATACTTCGTTGTATCAGTTTGGGGACCTTGCCGCGCAGGCGCCTTTGGCAGCTACGATCAACAGCACCTGCGTTGTCTTTGCTGAAAGTGAGATCGTATCGCTGATTGCAAAGGGAACGCCGAAAGAAGCGATTATTAAAGGGCTGCATGAATCCATTGCCCGGCGTATTTCCGGGATGATTAACGGAGAAGTGGAAGAGGGCGTTTATCTGGACGGAGGCTCGGCTAACAATACCGGCCTGGTGGAAGCTCTGGAAGATGAGCTGTTTACAGATGTGGATGTATTAGCACACCCGCAGTTTACCGTGGCGTTTGGCGCGGCCAGTTCCCTGTAAAACAGGGCGCAGTATAGCGTGGAATAGTGTTCATATTTTATTAAAAATTTCTTATAAATTCAGGAGGAAACAGGATGAAACGCAAAGGAGTGTATCCCTTTACCGCAATTGTAGGACAGGAAGATATGAAGCTGGCTTTGATTTTGAACGTAATCAACCCGGCGTTAGGCGGTGTATTGATCAAAGGTGAAAAAGGCACGGCAAAATCTACGGCCGTAAGAGCGTTGGCAGAGTTATTGCCGGCGATGAACGCAGTAAAAGGCTGTCGTTTTCACTGTGATCCGGAGCAGGAGAACCTCTGGTGTGATGATTGCAGCAAGATGAAAGCCAAGGGCGAGCCCTGGCAGATTGAAACCTTGAAAATGAGGGTCGTAGAATTGCCAGTCAGCGCTACGGAAGACAGAGTAGTCGGTACGCTGGACGTAGAGTATGCCATTAAAAAAGGCGAGAAAAAATTTGACCCGGGTTTGCTGGCGCTGGCCAACCGGAATATTCTCTATGTGGACGAGATTAACCTGTTGGATGACCATGTGGTAGACGTGCTGCTGGATGCTGCGGCTATGGGCGTGAACACGGTAGAACGGGAAGGTGTTTCTTATTCCCATCCGGCCCGGTTTGTCCTGGTAGGCACTATGAACCCGGAAGAAGGGGATATTCGCCCCCAGTTGTTGGACCGTTTCGCTTTGTCTGTAACCGTTACAGGGGAACACGATCCCGCCGACCGTAAAGAAGTGATTAAACGCCGTCTGGCCTATGAAGCAGACCCGGATGCTTTTATCGCATCTTACGGGGAAGAGCAGAAAGAACTGGCCAATCAAATCGTCGCCGCCGGGAAATTGCTCCCCTCTGTTCAGGTAGCGGAAGAGATGCTGGACAAGGTGGCCGAACTGGCCATTGCACTGGGAGTAGACGGGCATCGTTCCGATATCACCTTGATTAAAACCGCCATGACACTGGCTGCGTTCCGGGGACGGCAGGAAGTGGAAACAGAAGATTTGAAACAGGCTGCGAAGCTGGCCCTGCCTCATCGTATGCGCCGTCGTCCTTTTGAAGAAGGCACGCTGGACATGGAAAAAGTTTTAACTATATTGGAAAACGGATCTGTGGCTGACATGTGAAGCTTTGGTATAAACAGTATTCAGAAGAAAGATGAGGCATACAATGTCAGTCAATTTTACAGGCTATCCTTTTACCGCAGTGGTGGGGCAGGACACGGTAAAACGGGCCATTTTAATCGTATTGGTAAATCAGAAGGCGGGAGGCCTTTTAATCAGCGGCGCCACCGGCACAGCCAAATCAGTGCTGGTTCGCGCTGCGACGGAGCTGTCCGGTCAACGCAGGATCTTTACACTGCCTTTGAATGTGACCGAGGATATGCTGTTCGGCAGCATTGACATGGAATACGCTGTCAGCAAAGGGAAGCGGCGTTTCGAGCCGGGTCTTCTGGGCCGGGCCGATGAACATATTATTTATATTGATGAAGCGAACCTGCTTACCGCCGTGCTGGATATCAACATGGCAGGGGAGAATCGGGTGGAGCGGGATGGGATTTCCTTTACCCATAAAACAGAATATACCGTGATTGGCACCATGGATCCCCGGGAAGGAACACTTCCGGCCCATTTATTGGACCGTTTCGGTCTGTTTGTGGAAACCGAGAAACTGATCGAAAAACCGCAGCGTATGGATATCGTCCGGCGTCAGCTGGATTATGCGTCCGATTGGAAGAGCTTCAGAGAAAAATACGCGGAAGAAACCGAGCTGCTTGCTGAAACAGTAAAAAAAGCGCGGGAACTGCTGCCCCAGGTGGAAGCCGGTGAAGCTATGATGGATCTGGCGGTGCAGTATTGCTCTCAGGCTTACTGTGCCGGTCATCGGGCCGATCTCTATCTGCTGGAAGCGGCGAGAGCCATTGCCGCCTTGGCGGGGCGCGCTTATATTCTGCCCAAGGATATGGAAGAAGCGGCGCAATATGTGTTGCCGCACCGGATGCGCAAACCGCCGGAGCCTCAGCCGGAGGAAGAAGAACCGCAGGAGAATAACGAGCAGGAAGATCAGGACGAAGAACAGGATACGGACGAAAATCAGGAAGAGCCGGAAGAAGAAAACGAGGACGATCAGCAAATGCCACCGCCTCCGCCGCCGGACGCGGAGGATGGAAAGCAGGAAGATGATCAGGAACCGCCGGAGGAGGAAGAGCCACCGGAAAAACAACCGCCGGAACAGGACAATTCGTCCGAAGAAGACAAGGTGGACGGCATCGATATGCACTTCCCCTTACCTAAAATGCTCCTGGATATGGGCCGGGACCGTGTCAATCGCAAAGGCAGCGGCAAACGCAGCCTGACGAAAACCGACCTGAAACAGGGACGCTATGTAAGAGCGGAGATTCCCAAGGTCAAAGTGAACGATCTTGCCTTTGATGCCACGATCCGTGCGGCTGCTCCTTTCCAGCGTCATCGCCCTAAAAATGATTGCGCTATCAATATTCAAAAAGGCGATCTGCGGCAGCGGGTGCGGGAAAAACGTATTGGCACTACCTTCCTGTTTACCGTGGATGCCAGCGGCTCCATGGGCGCCCAGGAACGGATGCGGGCGGTGAAAGGCGCTATTTTTGCCATGCTCCAGGAAGCCTATCAAAAAAGAGATAAGGTGGGGATGATCGCTTTTCGCCGAAAAGCAGCGGAGGAGCTGTTGCCCATTACCCGCAGCGTAGACCTGGCGCAAAAACGTCTGGCAGAACTGCCTACCGGCGGGAAAACACCGCTGGCAGAGGGATTGGCGCAGGCCTTTATTACGCTGGACATGCTGAAACGCAAAGAACCGGATGCGGAGCCGGTCCTGATCCTGGTTACGGACGGACGGGCCAACGCCGTGGTACAGGAAGGTGAGGACCCGGTGGAAAGCGCTATCAAACTGGCTCAGCAAATTCACAAAGCAAAAATCACTTCGGTGGTTATCGATACGGAAACGGATTTCATCAAACTGGGTATCGCAAAGCGAGTTGCCGCAGAAATGGGAGCAAATTACTATAAGCTTCAGCAACTGTCCCAGGGCGAGATTTTACATATTGTACGGAATCTGGGTGTATAGAGACAGGGACGTAGATGGTTGTGCTATCCGTCTGCTTCTCACCTGAAACTGAGCCTGTCAAGGCAGGTTTGAGGAGATGTGCTAAAGGTAAGCAACACAAGGCCCATTGAGTGTGTAAAGGTAAGGGGTTTTCATGGCAGATATTATTATTTTCAGCAATGTGGAACGGCAGTATCAGCGACTGGAACAGGCGCATATCCTTTTAGTAAAAGAAGGTATCCTTCAACCGGGTTGCCGCAGTCTGTTCTTTTCCAGTTCTTCTGTCTGGGACGGTGCGGCTGAAAAAGAAATAAAAGACGCAAAGGCCGTGTTTCTCATTTGGCAGGGAAAGGTATTTCCCAATGCGTTCAGTGAAGAGGCCGAAAAGATTTTGCGAAAAAACCGGATACCCTATGGCATTTTTTCTTCCACGTTAAATGAAATAGAGGCTGCCAGGGATGTCTCGGCAGAAGAAATTGCGCTGGTCAGCCGTTATCTCAGTTACAGTGGTCAGGCGAATTATCGCTCGCTCTGGCTCTGGCTGGATCAGCGGTTCCGGGGCACAAAACAAACGATCGCACCGCCGGTAAAACTGCCCTGGTATGGTGTGATCACCCGGCCTGAGGGTCAGGTTAAGAGTCGTATTGATAGCAAGCAGGAAGAAGACGTTGCGGATCTTGCTGCGGCGAATCGTAATACAACGGAGCATAATACCGAGGATCACAACGCAACGGATAAAAAGATAAGGGTAGGTATCTTATTTTCCCGGGAAAACTGGCTCTGGCAGGATACAAAATACCTGTGGGTACTGATCGATGCCCTGGAAAACAGAGGCATGGAAGTGCTGCCCATCTATTCCCTGTGGAGCGACAATGCGGCGGAAGAGGCTGCCGGCGTCAGTAAAGCGGTGCAGGCGCTGTTTTATCGGGACGGAAAATGCCTGATCCACGCTTTGGTCAATACCTTTAAGGTGGAAATGACCCGCAGCAGCGGGAACGATCCGGAGTTTCTGAAAAAGTTAAATGTGCCGGTGCTGCAGGGCTATAACCTGTTGGGGGATTACCAGCGTTGGTGGGACTCTTACATCGGCATGGATCCGGTGGAGCTTTCCTGTAACGTAGTAGAACCGGAGTTTGACGGGGTGATTCATGAACTGCCCCTTTCCACCAAAGAATACGGGGAAGACGGCGGGGTTTATTATGCGCCGATTCCCGAACGAATTGAAAAATATGCGGATAAAGTAAAAAAATGGGCCTTGCTTGCGCACAAGGCCAATGCGGAAAAACGGGTGGCCATCATTTTCCATAACTATCCGCCTACGAATGACAGTATCGGCAGCGCTCAGGGATTGGATTCTTTTGCCAGCGTGATTGCTCTGTTGGCGGCGATGAAGGAGGCCGGGTATCAGGTAGAGAAGGTGCCGGAAGATACGGCAGACCTTTGCCAAACCATTACTTCCGGCATCACCAATGACCGTCGTTTTCTGACGGAAGAACAGATGAAGAAAGCCCTTGCCGCTGTGCCGCAAGAAAAGTACGGGGCCTGGTTTGAACAACAGGATCTCTTTCTGCAGAGTGAAATGGAAGAAGAGTGGGGACCGGCTCCGGGCGATGTGTTCCAGCATGAAGGGCGCCTGTTGATCCCCGGTATTCCCAATGGCAATATCTATATCGGCATGCAGCCGCCCCGGGGGTTTGGGGAAGACCCGGGCAAAATTATCCATTCACCGGCCTGTCCGCCGCCACACCATTATCTGGCCTTTTATCAGTGGCTGCGGGAAGACTGGAAAGCGGATGCCGTGATCCATGTGGGAACCCATGGTTCCTTAGAGTGGTTGCCCGGAAAGAACGCCGGCCTGTCCGCCAAATGCTATCCGGATGCTGCTTTAGGCGATCTGCCGGACATTTATCCGTATTATGTTACCATTGTGGGGGAAGGCATACAGGCGAAACGCAGAGGCGCCGCCTGCCTGATCGGGCATCTGAACCCGCCTACCTCCCATGCTGACACCTACGAGGATCTGGCTGAACTGGAAAAGATGCTGGATGAATACTCCCACTATAAGGTGCAGCAGCCCGGCGCAGAAGAAACGATCAAGAACAGGATTTTGACAAAAATAAAAGAAATGCATCTGGAAGAAGATATTCCCAAAGACGACATTTCTGATGATGCGTATATCCTGAAGATCCATACCTATGTGGAACGCCTGAAACATATGCAAATCAGGACCGGTCTGCATATTTTAGGCAAAGCACCGGAGGGAGATACGCTGACCGAATACATTCTGGTGCTGACACGGGTGGAAAACGGCGACATTCCTTCCTTGCCCAAAACCATTGCGGCAGCCTGGGGTTGCGACTACTATCAGTTGGAGCAGGACAGCGGCTGTATTTTGGCCAATGGCGAAAACGGCGCGGCCTTACTGGACAAGATATGGAGAATTTGTACTGCTATTGTAGAAAAATTGCGGGCGGATGCCTTTGCTGCCGCAGCCATAGAAGATCTGTTTTCGCTGCCTGAATGTGAAGATGTGCCCTTTACAGATGAGTTGCGGCAGGATCTGCGGCAAGTCGCCGTCTTTATCTGTACGGTCATCGCTCCAAACCTGGCGCTGACCAAACAGGAGATCACGAACACTCTGCGGGCTTTAAACGGCGAATACATCGAGCCGGGACCCGGCGGCGCGCCGACCAGCGGACGGGTGGATATTTTGCCCACAGGCCGCAACTTTTACGGTGTGGATCCCATGGCGCTGCCCACGCCTACCGCCTGGGAACTGGGCAAGGAGCTGGCAGAGCAAGCCGTTTCCCGCTTTATTCGGGAAGAAGGCCATTATCCGGAAAGCATCGGTATTATTCTGTGGTCCGATTCCAACATGCGAAGCCACGGCCAATGTATTGCCGAGGTACTGTATCTGATGGGGATCCGGCCCGTATGGCAACGGGGCAGCCAGCGAATCTGCGGCCTGGAGGTCATCCCTCTGACAGAATTGCAGCGCCCCCGTATCGACGTGACTATGCGGATCAGCGGTTTGTTCCGGGACTCTTTGTCAGCGGCGGCGGAATTGCTGGAAAAAGCAGTGAACCTGGCTGCGGCACAGGAGGAAACACCGGAGGATAATTTCATTCGCAAACATATTGAAGAAGATACGGATGACCTTATGGAAGAAGGCCTGACCAAAGAAGAAGCTATCCGACAGGCAAGTTACCGCATCTTTGGCTGTCCTCCCGGCAGCTATGGAGCCGGCGTAGCCCATATGTTGGAAGAAAAGAACTGGGAAACGGAGCATGACCTGGGGGATGTGTATGTCCGCTGGGGCGCCCATGTTTACGGTAAAAAAGAAGAAGGACAGTTTTTGCCTAAAATTTTCCGGCGTCGTTTACAAGGCATCGAACTTACCATCAAAAACATTGATAACCACGAAGTGCATTTATTGAACTCCGATGATTTCAACGCCTATTGCGGCGGTATGAACGCAGCAGTACAGAGCATCCGGGGAAAAATGCCCCGGTGCTATATTGGGGACAGTGCGGACCGGGCCCGTGCGGAAACCAGAAGTCTGGGGGAAGAGTTCCGTCGGGTTTTCCGTGGGGAATCCATGAACCCCAAATATATTCAGGGCATGAAACAGCACGGTTATAAAGGCGCTTCTGATCTGGCGAATCTGGTCGTTCATGCCTTTGGCTGGGATGCCACCAGTTCCGTTATGGAAAACTGGATGTATGAAGGCTTTGCGAAAAAATTAGCTCTGGATAAAGAAATCCAGAACTGGATGCGGGAGGTGAATCCCTGGGCGCTGCACCGCATGACCGCGAAACTGTTGGAAGCCGAGCAGAGGAACATGTGGGAAGCCCAACCGGAAACTCTTGCGCAATTAAAACAACTTTATATGGAAATTGAAGGCGAGATTGAAGATAGGAGTGATGAGTGAAAGAGGAGATTTGTGAGCAGAATAAAATATTAAAAATTATGATATCGTAATGCTAATTTGTAAAATTATAATATCGGATTTTGAGAGGAGTGTAGTCAGTGCACAAAAATATTTTTAAATACAATGCAAAATCTACGAAGGCAGGTATAATGACGGGTATTTTATTCTGTTCGTATATAGGTGGTACTTTACTATGTGAGGCTAATTCTTCTAACTCTGAAGCGATGCCATCATATATTTTAGAAGATATTGTGGTTACTGCGACAAGAACAGAAACTAAAGATTTGGATACGCCGGCAACAACAGTGGTTATTACAAGAAAACAACTTGAAGAACAAGGAAAAGTTTACTTTAATGAAGATGAAAATAAATATCAGCCATTTCCAAAACAATACAAGATTGTTACAATTGAAACAGGTAAAAAAGGATTTTACTTTATCAGAAATAAAGATAGTTTATATCCCCTTAAAGATGAAGAAACCATGGGGATATTACCATTTGATAAAGTTATATTAGAAAAAACTAAAGATGGATTTTCTATCATAAAAGTGTTGAAAAGAAATAATCCT
>OLGB01004931.1_pt1 | contig 10850 bp, 9 predicted proteins | sample 1605691 | NCBI WGS metagenome assembly OLGB01 (sample SAMEA3888925, study PRJEB22519) | human gut metagenome | biome: human gut; feature: human-associated habitat; material: faeces | place: Denmark | collected 2010
ATCAGACACATATTGAAGCTGCATGTTTTTATTTGTTGGGATTGATGTCCTGCTGTATCTTTTTATATTTGTTTTTTACAAATCACTGCCGTTGACTCTTTTATCGCTGATATTTACTTTAATCGTCGTGTTGGCGCATAGAGAAAATATCAAAAAGCTGATTAATCATACGGAAAGCAAAATAGGAAGTAAAAAAGAAAATAATTAAAAAACAAACCGCTGTTAAATGCATTTTCTTTGTGAAGATGCACCGACAGCGGTTTATATTTTATGTTATTTATTTACAACATTTTGAGGATGACCGTTAATATATGCTTTCAAGTTGTCCTCCAATATGCTTAAAAGTCTTGCTCTTGTTTCCTTAGCTGCCCAAGCAATATGAGGAGTAATAAAACAATTTTTTGCTTTTAAAAGAGGGTTATCCTCCTTAGCAGGCTCTACGCTTAAAACATCAAGTCCTGCTGCTTGAATTTTATCATTATTAAGTGCGTCGGCAAGAGCCGTTTCGTCAACAACAGGACCACGAGAGGTATTAATAAATATTACGTTATTTTTCATCTTAGAAATAGTATCTTCATTAATCATACCTTCGGTTTCCGGTGTTAACGGGCAATGACAGGTGACAATATCGCTGTTTGGAAGAAGCTCGTCAAGTGAAACAAATTTAACCGTTTTAAGTTCACCCTTATCCTTCGGTCTTGGAGCATAGGCAAGAACATTCATATCAAAAGCTTCTGCAATTTTTGCAACCTTTTGACCGATTGCACCGAAACCGATTATGCCGATTGTTTTACCTGCGAGTTCACTAAGCGGCGCTTTCCAAAAGCAAAAATCAGGACAGGAGCACCATTCACCATTAAAAACAGCCTGCGAATGAAGATTGATTTTATTTGTAATTTGCAAAATAAATGCAAAAACAAGCTGTGCAACTGCATTTGTCGAATAAGACGGAATATTGCAAACAGTTATTCCAAGTTCCTTTGCTGCATCGCAATCAACAACGTTATATCCTGTTGACTGTAAACCTATATATTCAAGCTCAGGTTTAAGTTTTTCAAGAATTTCTCTTGTTAAAATTGTTTTATTAATAATAAGAGCATTTGCACCCTTAGCCCTTTCAATTATTTGCTCGGGAGCCGTTCTGTCATATTGGGTAAAATCGCCGAGTTTTTTTATACCCTCCCAGGATAAATCACCCGGATTTGTTGTATAAGCATCTAAATTTACTATTTTCATAAAAGGATACCTCCTGTAATTACTGTCCTAATTATATCCCTAAACTAATCAAATTGCAATATTGCTTGATAAGTTTGTAATATTATAGTATAATTATTTCATATTATTAGCGGTGATATTTATGAAAAAAGCCACGCTTATAGTACTTATTGTTATTTTTACATTTAGTTCCTGTTTAGGAATAAATACATATTTTAAGCATAACTTCGCCGTTAATAATGAAGCAAAGTCTAATAGAATTAATTTGGTAATAGATGCCGGCCACGGCGGAATTGATGCAGGAACAATCGGTGTTGATAATGCTAACGAAAAGGACATTAATTTAGGCATAGCTTTAAAATTATACGATTTTATCAGGATATCAGGCATAAACGCAAGTTTGATACGAAGCGGCGATTATCAGTTTTACAAAAAAGGTGACAACACAAAGCGTTCGGATTTATATAACAGAATGGATTATATTAATTCAGTTGACAAAAGCACGTTAATTTCAATTCATCAAAATCATTTTGATGACGAAAAAGAGCACGGAATGCAAATTTGGTATTCTCCGAATGATAACAAAAGTCCCATTCTTGCCAACAGCATTTTAAATATTACTAAAGAATTTTTACAGCCTGACAATAAACGTCTTAATAAAAAAAGCGACAGTTCATATTATCTATTGCATAAAGCAAAAGTACCATCGGTAATGGTTGAATGCGGTTTTATGAGTAATAGAGAAGAAAATAAAAAATTACAGGACGAAAAATATCAAAATAAGCTTGCATATTTAATTATGCTCGGGCTTAACATTTATATTACAGAGGAACTATAATGGCAAAAGTTAAATCAATATATGTTTGCAGCGAATGTGGCTTTGAATCCCCAAAGTGGTATGGCAAATGCCCAAGTTGCGGCGAATGGAATACGTTAAACGAAGAACTTCCAAAAACAGAATTTAAAGGAAATTTTTCAGCTTCTTTAGGTGCTGTTGAGCAAATTATGTCATTAAAAGACATCACGGGCGAAAATGACGAACGCTTTGCAACAGGAATTGACGAATTTGACAGAGTACTCGGAGGCGGAATAGTAAAAGGGAGTTTAGTGCTTTTAAGCGGTGACCCCGGTATAGGTAAGTCTACAATTCTTCTTCAAATTTGCCAAAATCTCGGTAATATCGGTCAAAAAATATTATATGTCAGCGGAGAGGAATCTGCAAATCAAATTAAACTGAGAGCTGACAGACTTGGGGTAACAACTGATAATTTGTACATTCTTCCTCAAACAGATTTAGGAACGATTATAGAATGTATTAAAAGCGAAAAGCCTGATATGGTTATTATTGACTCTATTCAAACAATGGTGTATGAGCAAGTCAACTCATCAGCAGGCTCGATAACTCAGGTCAGGGAATGTACCAATGTGTTTATGCACACCGCAAAAGGGCTTGGAATACCGATATTTATTGTTGGCCACGTTAATAAGGACGGTGCAATTGCAGGCCCTAAAGTTTTAGAACATATTGTTGATACGGTATTATATTTTGAGGGTGAAAGAAATTATTCTTACAGAATACTGAGAGGAGTAAAAAACAGATTCGGTTCTACCAATGAAATAGGTGTATTTGAAATGACGGCAGAGGGCTTAAAAGAGGTTTTAAATCCGTCGCTTATGATGATTTCAGGCAGACCTAAAAATACATCGGGTACTTGCGTAGCCTGCGTTATGGAGGGTACAAGACCGATTCTTGCAGAAGTTCAAGGGCTTGTTTGTGCTACCGGATTCGGAACACCAAGGCGAATGAGTACAGGCTTTGACTATAACAGAATGAGTATGCTTCTTGCTGTTCTTGAGAAAAGGGCAGGGTATTTCTTTAACAATATGGATGCTTATGTTAATGTAATCGGTGGCTTAAAGCTTGATGAACCCGCTGCTGATTTAACGGTAGCCCTTGCGCTTGTTTCGTCACTAAAAGACAAGGCTGTTGACGATAACACCATTGCTTTTGGCGAGGTTGGACTTGCAGGAGAAATACGTGCCGTAAATAATTGCGAGCAACGTGTCAATGAGGCTAAAAGACTTGGTTTTGAACGTTGCATAATACCGTTTCATAATTATAAATCAATATCAAATCAATTAAAAGCCTCAACTGATATCATTCCTGTTCGCAATATAAGGGAAGCATTTTCCGCTTTAGTCGAGGAATAAGTAGAAATATATATAAGTCTGCTAATTTTTAGCAGACTTTTTTCTATTATAAACAAAAGTTGTTGTTTGTTTATTGAAAAATATGTATATTTATGTTAATATAATATTATTGGCTTATGCACACTTTATAAATGTATTGAGGGATAATTTATGAGTAAAGGAAAATTCAAAGCGGGAGTTCATCCCTATGAGGGAAAGGAATTTGCCGCTTCAAAAGAAATCAAACGGCTCAAAGGCGAGGAAATTATGGTTTTTCCTATGAGTCAGCATATCGGTGCACCTGCAACGCCTTGCGTTAAAGCAACCGACAGGGTACTTAAAGGTATGAAAATAGGGGAAGCAAGCGGATTTGTATCAAGTCCTGTTTATTCTTCTGTTTCGGGCACTGTTATGCGAATTGAGGACAGAACAATGCTAAACGGCAAAACTTCCAAATGCGTTGTTATTAAAAATGATTTTGAAGACGAATGTGTTGAAGGTTTCGGTATTTCAAGAGAAGTAAATGCCTTATCTAATGATGAAATTATAAAAATTATTTCAGACAGCGGAATCGTCGGTATGGGTGGTGCAGGCTTTCCTACAGGTGTAAAACTTTCACCTAAAAATCAAAATATTGACTACATAATTATTAACGGTTCCGAATGTGAACCGTATCTCACCTCTGACTATCGATTGATGGTTGAAAGAAGTAAAGACATAATTGAAGGTATTTCAATCGTTCTCAGGCTCTTTGAAAAATCCGAAGCAATTATCGGTATTGAGGATAATAAACCAAAGGCGATTGATGCTCTTTCATTCGAATGTAACGGTAACAACAGAATAAATGTTATGCCTCTTTCGACACGTTATCCGCAAGGCGGTGAAAGAAGATTGATTTCATCTGTAACAGGCAGGCAAATCAATTCCCACATACTTCCTGCCGACGCAGGTGTAATTGTATTAAACATTGCAACAATCATTGCGATCTTTGAGGCGGTAAAAATGAATATGCCTCTTGTTCACAGAGTTGTTACGCTAACAGGTGACGGTATTAACGAACCGGGCAATATGGATGTTTTGCTAGGTATTTCTCATAAATATTTGGCAGATGAATGCGGCGGTATCAAGGATTCGACAGTTAAAATTATTTCAGGCGGACCTATGATGGGCATGGCTATGAACAGCCTTGATTATCCTGTAATCAAAACATCTTCGTCAATTTTAGCCATAACTCATGATGACGTAGAAAAAATGGAAACAAGTGCATGTATTCGTTGCGGCAGATGCGTAGGTGCATGCCCGGAAACTCTTGTTCCGCAGCTTATGGCTCAGGCTGTAATTAACAAAAACTACGAGCAATTTGAAAAGCTTTACGGTATGGAATGTATTGAATGCGGTTGTTGCACTTATGTTTGTCCTGCTAAAAGACCGCTTACCCAAACATTCAAGCTTGCCAAAATCAAAGTACGTGAAAGCAAAGCGACAAAATAAGGAGGGGTAATTATGTATAATGTTTCTGTTTCACCGCATATAAGAGATAAGAGTTCAACTCAAAAAATTATGATTGATGTATGCATTGCCCTTATTCCGACCTTAGCTTTCGGTGTATGGCATTTCGGTGCAAATGCGTTAATTGTAATTATTTCATCGGTAGTAAGCTGTGTATTGAGTGAGCTTATATTTGAATTAATTTATAAAAAACCAATTACAGTATTTGATTTCAGCGCAGTAGTAACAGGTTTAATTATTGCGCTTAATATGCCGCCGCAGATTGCATGGTGGGTGCCTGCGATTGGCGGTGTGTTCGCAATTATTATAGTAAAAATGCTATTTGGCGGAATCGGTCAAAATATCATGAACCCCGCTCTTGCTGCAAGATGTTTTTTACTTATTTCGTTCACTTCACGTATGACTGATTTTTCAACAGTCGATGGTGTGTCATCTGCAACTGAGCTTGCTCAAATCAAAGCAGGAAATACTATTAATTTAAGAGATGCATTTTTAGGACTTCAAAACGGCTGTATCGGCGAGGTCTGCACACTTGCAATATTAATAGGTTTTGCTTATTTACTTATCAGAAAAGTTATTTCTCCTCGAATTCCGCTTATTTATATGGCATCAACCGTCGTTTTTGTCGTACTGTTTGCACTCGTTAAAGGCAGAGAAATGGACTTCTCAGGCATGGTTAACTTTGCACTCGGAAACCTTCTTACAGGCGGTTTAATGAGCGGTGCGGTATTTATGGCAACAGATTACACAACAAGCCCGATTACAAAAACGGGTCAGGTTATTTATGCAATATTAATTGGATTTTTAACTGCAATATTCAGAGTCCTCGGCTCAAGCGCAGAAGGCGTATCTTATGCTATTATTATTTCGAACCTTGTTGTTCCTCTTATTGAAAAAATAACTGTTCCAAAAGCATTTGGTATGCGTAAGAAAGAGGAGGCGTGAGGTATGAAAAATAAATTCTTAAAAAACTGCCTTGCATTGTTTTTAATTACTCTTGTTGCCGGTGTTTCACTTGCATTTGTAAATGAAATAACAAAAGAACCTATTGCAAAAGCGCAGGATAAAGCAAGGCTTGAGGCATATGAGGTTGTTTATCCCGATGCTCAATTTGAAACCCTTGACAATACAGATGAAATACTCAATGCGTCATCAGCTTCACTTAAGAAGGAAAACCTGTCGCAATGCACCGTTGACGATGTTTTAAAAGCTACAGATAAAAACGGCAACTTAATCGGCTATGTATTTTCCGCAACATCACCTTCCGGATACGGAGGCGATGTAAAGGTTGCTATCGGTGTATCGGCAAAAACAAATAAACTTACAGGCTTTACTGTTTTGTCACACAGTGAAACTGCAGGCCTTGGTGCCAAGGCAACAGAGGACGATTTTAAATCACAATTTATCGGCAAATCTGCAAACGGCATTAATTATACTAAAAACGGCGCTTCAAGCGATAATGAAATTGATGCACTCAGCGGTGCAACAATTACATCAAACGCTGTTTGCGAAGCGGTAGACAGTGCGCTTGCCGTATATAACAATCAGTTAAAGGAGGTTGATTAATTTGAAAACACCTATAGAAAGATTATATAACGGTATTGTTAAAGAAAATCCAACCTTCATTCTTATGCTCGGTATGTGTCCGACCCTTGCAGTCACAACCTCTGCTATTAATGGTCTTGGTATGGGACTTGCAACAACAGTCGTACTTGTTATGAGCAATATGATTATTTCCTTATTAAGAAAGGTAATTCCGGACGGTGTTCGTATGCCGGCATATATCGTTATTGTAGCTTCATTTGTAACAATAGTTCAAATGATATTACAGGCTTATGTTACAACGCTTTATGACGCTTTGGGCCTTTATATTCCGCTTATCGTAGTAAACTGTATTATTCTCGGCAGAGCAGAAAGCTACGCTTCAAAAAATAAGGTTATTCCATCTATATTTGACGGTCTCGGTATGGGACTTGGCTTTACTTTAGGTTTAACGTCAATAGGTATTGTTCGTGAGCTTATAGGAACAGGCAAAATTTTTAACCTTCAACTTTTACCTAAATCATATGAGGGTGTATCAATCTTTATTTTAGCACCCGGTGCATTCCTTGTTTTGGCATTTTTATGTGCACTTCAAAACAAGTTCGGTGCAAAAGGCGCTAACAGGCACGTTAAAGACGAAACTGCCTGCGGCGGAGATTGTATGCACTGTAATTCGCTTTGCAAGGAAGCAGAAAATAAGGAGGTAAACAAATAATGCTAAAAACCTTATTTCTTGTTTTAATGACAACGGCACTTATTAATAACGTTGTGCTTAGTCAATTTTTGGGAATTTGCCCGTTTTTGGGTGTTTCTAAAAATGTAAAAACCGCTGCAGGAATGGGCGGTGCAGTAATATTTGTTATTACAATTGAACATTTGCTCAACCGTTCTACTTGTATTATAGTTGAACAACCATTCAATTGTCAAGACATTTTTTATTATTTTATGATAATTTTTACAAAAAGATACAAACATATAAAAACAGCCCTTAGAATAACTAAGAGCTGTAATAAATAAAATTAAAAAATAATTGTTTTACTTTCCCCTGTCTTAAAAGTAACGTTTTGAGTTTTACCTTTAGCAGATACATTAAGTGTTTGGTCAATATCCGAGGTAATAACTGCGGATATTTTTTTACCGCCGTCTGCCCACTTAAGTTCAGTTACAGTAGCACGGTTTCGTGTTTTAATTCCCTTAAGCGTTCCGTTTTCAAAACCTGAAGTAGGAAGTGCCGGAAGAAGCTCAATATCATCATTATGAGAATAAACAAGCGCTTCATTGATAATACCGAGATATCCGATTGCAAAATCGGTGCAATAACAGCTTCCCCGGTCATAGTCGTGATTAGTCATAAGTGAATCATATCTGATTTTATGATTCATAAGCTTAACAAGTGCATCGCTTAGCGACTCGGAGTCCTTAAGTCTTGCGGCAATCAAGCTGCGATGAACAAGTGCGTGAGAAGCCTCATTTTCGCTTGTTCTGTTTGCTATTGCCTGCTCGCAGGCTTTCGCAAGCTTATCATTTCCCTGAGTTTCAAACAAAGGCCATACTCCGTACAAATGGCTCAAATGGCGATGTTCATTGTTTTCTTCAAATGCAGTTGTTGCCCATTCCTTAAGAGCATCGCTTTCATCATAAAGATACGGAGGAAGCTTATCCTCAAGCTCTTGCCATTTTGATATATCGGCACTTGGGTCAACATCTTGCATTACTTTTTTAAGCATTTCAAGATTATCACGGCACGCTGAAATATCGATTGCACAGTTTGCATCTGATGGGCTCTTATAATTTGAAGGATTATTTTCAGGAGAATAACTCGGCAAAATGCAATACGTTTCGTCAGCATTGAGGGAGGTCTTACCATTTTCATAATGGATTGAGCCGTCCTTAGCCGTGTAATATTCAGGTGTCATAAGCTGTACCCAATAATTTGCACTTTTTTGAAGCAAGGGGTAAAGTATATCCTCCTCAAGTCGTAAATAACCACGGTTTTTAATTTCGGTAATTTGCTCATCCGTCAAATCTTTTTCACTGATTGAAAGAACAGACTTAAGCTTATCAAGATTAAATTCATCACTAAGAGGAATATTAATATTGCCATAAGAAAGTAATGTTTCATAAAGCGGATTAATCATCCAAGAGGTACCTGCATTCCAATATCTGAAAGGATAAGGATAGCACGTTTCTGTAATAACAGCCTTGTCACCGTCAGTATTAACAGGGGCTTGAATAGCATCGGTAAATCCGTGAGTTGCATAAGCATTTTCTTCCCAATCCGGAAGCTGTCTCAAAATAAAATATGCATAACCTATCGGAGTACTTTCCATATTACTTGTATTCATAGACGAGGTTTGTAAATTAACATTAGCGTCCATTGTGTATTTACTTCCCCAGCCGGTGTTAAATTCTCCCGTCCACATACCGTAAAGGCGGCTTGTTGAATAACCGCTGCAGCAAAGATAAGCGTATCTGCCGGCATAATATGTACGCTCGGCAAGAGCTGAATTTATTTCTTTTTTACCCTTTTGTGCTTTTAAAAGCTTTTCGTTAGAATCAAAATTATCATTACCAAGCGACAAGGTCACATTATTAAACTGCGGCTGATAAATTGCAAGATGATTTTTAAGCGCCAAATCATAATTAAAGCCCGATTTATCATTGTACTTTTGAGCTACATTTTTAAGTGTACTTACACAATCGTCAACAAGCTTAAAATCCTTTTGCTTATCAAAAGTATTTATATCGCCCATATCGTAGGTACGCTCACTTACAGTGAGAAGATATACGCTGTCGGCATCGGTAATTTTAACGCCTGCATTTTCACCTGTAAACTGCGACTCATCAATATTTTTATCAAGAGTAGCCCTTTCCTTAGTACCGCCTGATGTAATAATATATGTAACAGTTGCATAGCCGCCGTTTTTAAGTTCGCTCTTTTCATAATTAGGATAATGCGAAACAAGTGCGAGATAATCACCCGAATTATCGGCAAGCTTAGTATATTTCATATTTTTTTCATCGCTGTCGCCGAAATTTGCAAGCGTTGAAAGGTCATCGTAACTGAGGGTAAGATTAAGTTTTGCGCCGTTTGAGGATTTATTAAGCTTAGTCACAACAACACCGTCAGCCATTGAGGTAAACGAGGTACGCAACCAAGTGCCATTTTTATCATTATAAGTAACACCGACCTGAGAAGTGTTATAATCAGTATATCTTATATAATTTTCAGCACGGCTTTTAGCAATATTAATTCTCAACTGACCTCCCGGATGATAACGATAAACATCATCATAGCTTGAATTATCGGTTATATCCTTGCCTTTTACTATGCTTTGCTTAACCTTTTCAAGCTCATCAAAGGTAAGCGGACAGGTACGCTGATTTTCATTCGGCATTATAAAATGCATATTTTGGAAAATAAAAGTATCGCTATATGGGCTTCCGCTTTCAACAAAGCCTTGAAGTCCGTTTCCCGAAACCATACCATCTCGCCAAGATTTAGTTTTATTGCGTTTTTTATCCTTTAGCTGTGTATAATCATAAGAAAACGATACCTTAGACGTATCGGTAAAAAGCGATTTAATCACACCCTTATCTGCTTTACCGTTTGAGCAGGAAACAAGAGAAAAAGCAAATGAAACAGTCAAAACGATAGATAGAATTTTTTCTATATATTTATTCATAAACAACTCACCTCATACAAATTATATCACAAAGGCAAAAGCAAAACACGACATTATCTTTACTTGAATGTCGTGTTTTGTTATAATACAAGAGAGGTGGCATTATGATAAAATTTGAATGGAACGGCGTGGTTTTTTTAATGACGGATTTGGGCGGCGGAAAGCTAGGACAAAGCATCCCTCCTCACGCTCACGCAAAGGGGTGTTATGAACTTCACTTTATAACCGGTGGAAAAGGAACACTAATAACAAATAATAAAGAAATTCAACTTAAAAAGGACGACTTTTTCATAACAGGTCCAAATATCGCTCACTCGCAAGACTTTGACAAAAGTAATCCTATTGAGGACGTATTCATTTTAATTCAGGTGAAAGACGGCTCGCAAAAGAATTATGTATCAAGCGTATTTTTAGAGCATTATTTTTGTTATTTTGAAAAAACTGATAATACGCTTGCAAAAAAACTATTAAAAGAATACAAAGAAAAAAAGCCGGATTATGAATACGCTGTTGCCGGATATTTGACAGTAATTTTAACGCAAATAGTCAGGAAAATGCTGCCAAAGGATTTCAAAAATATTATAGGAAAAGATAATCTTAATGATAAACGCTTTGCGATAATCGAGCAAGCATTTCTATATGAAAAGGACTTAACACTTACTAAACTTTCAACAATGATAGGCTTATGCGAACGGCAAACACAAAGAC
>OLGB01004933.1_pt1 | contig 10847 bp, 8 predicted proteins | sample 1605691 | NCBI WGS metagenome assembly OLGB01 (sample SAMEA3888925, study PRJEB22519) | human gut metagenome | biome: human gut; feature: human-associated habitat; material: faeces | place: Denmark | collected 2010
TCGTTCAAATCGCGTGTATCTTCACGTGGCTAAAATAGTGTCAACAGGCTCTAATAAGTTATAAACCAATCCGTCTACTGCGAATAGGCGGAAAATGCGACAGGTGATGAACCTGCCGCATTTTTTAGTTGACATTACCGAATATCCCGTGATATAATATAGACAATGAACAGGCGTAAAAAGGAGGTCATATTATGAGTACAAGAGAATATGCGGCAGAGCTTGTAAACGCTCTGAGCGAGGAGCAGGTCAATGTTCTTATTGATTTTATCAAAAGCTTCGCCGACAGAGCTACGATAGCAAGAATCGAAAGTGTACAGCTTGCCAATGACCCTGCCCCTAAGACATACAACAGCTTTGGTGAGTTTATGAATGATTCACCCAATCTTTTTCCTTGTCATTTTTCTGTCCCCTTATAAAAAAACGTTCGGTCTGCATCTCCCGACCGAACGTTTTGTTTTTTACTTAATGATAAATTTTGCGAAAAGCGCAGCTGCGGTATTGAACCATTCGGGGTATGTATCGTGGAACATATCATAATACTGCTGATATACGTCGGGACTGGTGCTTTTCAGCATTTGCATTACCTCGGGCATATAGTTCATCACGATATAAACGATAAGCACTATAAAAAGTATGCTCAGAACAAGGGCAACTGCCGAGCATATTATTCCTGCGGTCGATGCGCCCTTACCAACGGGATAACGCTTACCCTTATATACGCAGCCGAGAATAATGCCTACAATCGGCAAAAGTCCGAGCGGCGGGATAAAGATAAGTCCTACGAATGTAAGCACGAGCGAGAGGATACCGATAACGAGCGAAGCCGTTGCAAGTCCCGTTTTATACGGCATACCGTTCGGATCGGTGTACATTCCGTTGTACTGATACTGTCCCTGCGGAAGCGGCTGCTTGTACGGGTCGAAGTCGGGCGGCACTTGCTGCTGACCGTTGTTTGCGTAAGACGTATTGTAAGGCTGCTGTGCCTGCGGCGCTCTCTGCTGCTGTTCAAACGGCATATTGTATGGGTCATAGCCGCTCTGTTCGGGCTGAGAACCTGCGCCCTGCTGAGTGTTCTGCTCCTCACGGCGCTCTTTGTCGGCGAAGCTTTCCTCGCCGAAGTTTTTGTTTTCGTTATTGTTAAATTCGTCCATTGATATCTTCCTTTCGATGTTGAGGAATCGCTGATTAAAGCAAAAACGTATTAATCAGCGATTCTTTTAATACGAATTATGTTAAAGAAATTATAGCACAATATTATAATAATTGCAACATTTTTTTATAATTTTAAGCCTATCATTGCCTCGATCTCCGCCACAAGTCCACGGTACATCTCCATAAGTCTGCCGTGTTCGTCCTTTATGACATCGGCTTCACCGTTTTTCGCCGCAAATTCAAGCTTTTTCGCAAGTTCCGAAACCTCTGCCGCGCCGACCGTCAGCGATGTGCTTTTGAGCGAGTGAACATATATCGCATAATTTTTCCAGTCCTCATTTTCAAAGGAACTTTCAAGATTTGCTGTATTTTCCTCTGCCGCCTCCGCAAAAGCTTTCATTATCTCGAAGTAAAGCTCCTCACTGCCGCCGCTGTATTTGAGTCCGACAGCGCGGTCGATGTAATTTGTCGTCAGATCAGCTATTCGGGCGGTATTTTCGTGTTTCGGCTCTTCAACATAAGGCTTGACAAGCTCCTTTGGCAGCAGTGCAAGGACGGTCTTTTCCAGCTTTATGGGGTCAACGGGTTTTGAGATATAACCGTCAAAGCCAAGCTTCAGATAGACCTCTCTCGAGTCGGAAAAAGCGTTTGCCGTGAGCGCAACAACGGGAGTATCTTTGCAGAGGTTCTCCCCGTCCCTTATTCGGCGGAAAGTTTCCGTTCCGTCAATATCGGGCATCATCTGATCGAGCAGTATGAGCGAATAGCGCCTTTTTTTCACGGCTTCAAGGCATTTAACGCCGCCGTTCGCCGTGTCGATATGTATTTTTGTACCTTTGAGAAGTCCCTGAACGACTGCAAGATTCATTTCATTGTCATCAACCACAAGAATATAAGCATCGGGAGCGATGAATGACGGAACATAGCCTCCCTTTTTCTCGCCCGAAAGCTTCAGTGCGCCGAGTTTTTCTTCGCCGAGCTTTTTCTGACGGACGGAGAAGCCGAACACCGAGCCCGAGCCGTAGGTGCTGATAAAACGAAGCTCCGTTCCCATAAGTTCAAGAAGGCTTTTGCATATCGAAAGTCCAAGACCCGTTCCCTCGACCGTCTTGTTGCGCTTTTCATCAAGACGCTCAAATGTGTTGAAAATTTTGTCCTTGTCCTCGTCCTTTATGCCTATGCCAGTGTCCTCGACCGAAACGACAATGTTTATTTCGCCGTCCGAGATATCTTCGTGATATACCTTGAAGCTGACGTGACCGTGTTCGGTGTATTTTATCGCATTGGTGATGATGTTCGTTATGACCTGTTTGAGCCTGAGTTCGTCACCGAAAAGATACCTCGGTATCTCGGGCGAAATATCATAGCGGAAACGAAGTCCCTTTTCACGGCATTTTACATCAGCCGCGTGTATCGTATCGACGAGCATATTGCTTATGTCATATTCGGCACAGACAATTCGTATCTTGCCCGATTCTATCTTTGAGATATCAAGGATATCGTTGACAATGGAAAGGAGAGTTTTTCCCGAATTTTTTATATCCTCCGAATATCGGAGAATGCTTTCACTGTCGGTCTCACGGTGGATCATTTCGTTCATTCCGAGAATGGTGTTGATAGGCGTTCTAATCTCGTGCGAAACATTGGCAAGGAACTGGCTCTTTGCGTTGTTCGCACGGTCAGCTTCTTCTTTTGCGGCGCTTATCTCGTCATACTGTCGGCGAATGACTGAAAGGCTGCCGAGCTTTGTAATTATCCACGTTATGAATGCGATGCATGCCGCCGCGATAAGAAGCAGATACGCTTCAAATATCGTGGTTTCATAGAATTCCGCTTCCTTTTCGACGAGGTAAACAGCCTCCTTGACCACTGCGCCGTCCGAGCCGAGTATCTGAAAATGAAGCTTGTATGTGCCGTGTTTAAGGTTGGTGAAGCTTATATCGGAAAGCTCACTCTGCTCAACGTCAACACTGCTCGCCTCGAAGCCTTCAAGCTCGATGTGAACGGCAGGGTCGCTGAGTGTGTAATTCAGCACGGACGGCTCAAAATCAAGCCTCTTCGCGTAGGACGGTATCACGAATTTGCCTGTATAACCCTCCTCGCTGACGGGATAAACAACTTCCCTGTCGTTGAGCCGGACCTGATTGACGGCGATGTTGAAGTCGGTCGTGCTGCTGTAAAGGTCGCGGAGCGAAACCGTGTAAACGCCGCTGCTGCTGCAAAAAACGAGCAGGTCGTCCTCAGTGCAGAGATTCCACGAGTTCGCCGTTATCGAAGCGCCGAAGCCGTTTTTGCGGTTGTAAAGCTTATACTCCGAGCAGATATCCCTTTCAAGCTCCGATGCGCTGACCGAGAAAAGTCCCGAGCTGCCGAGTATCCACGCGGTATCGCGTTCTTCATCTATGTAAATATCGAAATTGTTCGTGTATCGGAATGTTGTTATCCTATGCGTTTCGTAGTTTTTATCCATTGTGTAAAGACCCGTTCCCGTCACTACGAAGTAAATATCCTTATATGGAACTATGCGAAGAATAACGGGAGAAATGCTCTCACTGCCGATGTGATAATAAACTCTTCCCCCGTCCAGAACGTAAATGCCGTCGCCGTCGCTGCCTGCAAGAACGCGTCCGTTTTCTTCCTCTATGGCGCAGAGTATGTGCGGATTGTCCAGTCCGTAATCGGCGGAGAGTGTATGCGTGACCTTGTCATCGTTTATATAGGATATGCCGGTCGAGCTTGCGGCGAATATAGTCCCGTCCGAAAGCTCCATTGTGAAGCGGAACTTTGAGCCGTTAGTGCCTGCGGAATATTCATTGAAAAGCTTTGCGGTCTGTTCCTTGTGATTGTATTTTACAAGTCCGTCCTGACTGTAGGTGGATATCCAGACATTCCCCTTGGAATCCTCTGTGATGTTTCTTATCCTGCTGCCTTCAAGCTCTTTGACTATCGCCGCATCGACGTTTTTGCCGCTGCTGTCGATCATCTGAAGTCCGCTGTCATAGCCGATGTAAAGTATATCTCCGCTTGCACATACGGCGTTTGCGACCTGCTCGCCAAGTCCGTATCGGCTGCTGAGATTTCGGAACGGGTTGACCGTTGCTTTTATCACGCCCTGACGGGTCGAAATGAACCAGGTGTTGCCCTGATAATCGGTTATAGCGTCAATGATATTGCTGTTGAAATAATCGAGCGTCATCTGCGTAACTTTGCCGAATTCGTCTATCTTCGCGATGCCGTTGTCGGCGCAGACCCAGTATCCGCCGTCTTCCGCAGGCTTTATGTTCGTCACCGCCGTGCAGGGCGAAACGTTCGCATACATTTTTTGCTGTATCCTGTTTTCGTCAACGCTGCATTCATAAACACGAAAACGTTCCGTTCCTGCGAGGAAAACGCCGTTACCCACATAGTTTATGCTGTCGAAAGCGCTTCCGTCAATGGCTGTTTCGCTGCGCAGACATTTGCCGTCCCTGTACGCCGCAAGAACGCCGCTGTTCGTGACAGCCATTATAGTTCCGTCCTCCGAAGCCGCCGCGGAGGTTATGTATGTGATGTCGCTGTCGAACTGCACGATCGAAACTCCGTCTTCGAGTGAAATGAAATAGGAAAGTCCTGCCGTTCCGACAAAGATATTGCCGTTTTCGTCCTCGGTAAAGCAGCGTATCGACTTTTCCGAAAGACCCTTTTCGCTGCCGTATGAAACGAATTCGTGCTGCGCCGTGTAGCAGTAAACGGAGCTTTCATTCGTACCTATCCACATATTTCCGCGCTTGTCAATATAAAGCGCACGAACGCTGACAATGCCGTTTTCCGCACCGAAAAGCGAGAATCTCGTTCCGTCATAGCGGTAAAGTCCCATATATGTTCCGAGCCATATATAGCCGTCGGACGACTGCACTATCGCGTTCACGCTGCTCGTCCCGAGGTCTGTTTCGCTGTTGTAAAGCTTGACATCAAAGCCGTAGAAAGGATCAGACGCAGCCTTTGCCTGGGCCGATACTCCGCCGAAAGCCGCAAAAATGCATATCGTCAGCATCAGCGATGCAAAGCGTCCCGTTATAGTTTTAAGCTTTTTCATTCTGCACTCCGTTCTTTTTTCCGGCGGAAAGCTTCTTCCGAACTGCGCCGACCGTCAGATAAGCCACTGTCATTGAAAGCACCTTGTCGGGTATGTCTATGAACATCTGCGAAAGCACAGCCTTTACGACCGTCCCGATGCGGTACTGCGAAAGCATATCAAAAAGCGCGTCCCCCCAGACGTTGTTCGTCCTGCCGTCATAAAGTATGCAGTTGACGGGAACTGCGCAGGCAACGGTTATGATACCCATAAGTATTCCCGTGCAGAGCGCGCTGAACAGCGTTCCGCAAAGTCCTTTTTTCGTGATGAATCCGACCGCAAGACCGATGATAATGTTTATCAGCGAAAAAATTATCGAAGTGCCGCCGAAGCATATCCTCGATATAAGATTTGACAGAAATCCGACCGCGCCGCCGACTATCGGACCGCACAGACACGCTGATATCATCGTTCCCATTGTATCGAGCCAGAACGGAACGGGACAGACGAGCGTAAAAAAGCGTCCGCCGATATTGAGCAGGATACACAGCACAGCCGTCAGGGCAATGCCGACATAATTTTTATTTTTCATCAAATAGTTCCCCTTTTTTGACCTATTTATCGCATTTTTCCATAATATTATATCATTTGGAGGAGAAATTTTCAACAAAATTTGTTATTTTCTTTAATTTTATTATAAAAAATTGGTTTTGGTTTCGCCGCTATTGAAATATGCATCGTTTTGTGCTATACTATTAATAATTATGCTGAATTTATCAGATTTTTCGGAGGAATATAAAATGAGTGAAATTATCCTTATAAAAGAGGGAGAAATTGCCATAAAAGGTCTTAATAAGCGGAGCTTTGAGGACGCTATGGTAAGAAATATCCGCCGCAGACTTTCACGCCTCGGCAAATTCGAGTACGACCGCTCACAGTCTACAGTCGTTATCCGCCCTTTGAGCGAAGATGTTGACTTTGACGAAGTTGAGGACGTTGTATCAAAGGTCTTCGGCATCGCCGCTTACTGCCGTGCGCTCGTTGCGGAAAAGGATTTTGAAGTTATTGCAAAGTCTGCTGTCGAATACAACCGCGAGGTGCTTGAAACCGCGCGTTCCTTTAAGGTAAATGCCAAGAGAGCAGACAAGAACTTCCCTATGCGCTCGCCCGAGATCTGCGCAGAGCTTGGCGGAAGAATTCTTGACGCTTTCCCGCACCTTGTCGTTGACGTAAACAACCCCGACGTTATAATCACCGTTGAAGTACGTCAGACCGAAGCTTATATCCATTCGGGCAACAAAAAGGGCGCAGGCGGAATCCCCGTTGGCACTTCGGGTCAGGCAATGGTGCTCCTTTCGGGCGGCATCGACAGCCCCGTTGCGGCTTATATGATGGCAAAACGTGGAATAAAGCTTTCCGCTATCCACTATGTTTCCCCGCCGTACACCTCCGACAGAGCAAGGCTCAAAGTTGAGCGCCTTTGTCAGAAGCTCACGCCTTGGTGCGGCGACATCGCTTTCTACTGCGTTCCTTTCACAGAGATCCAGGAAAAGCTCCGCGACAACTGCCCGGAAGAGCTTTTCACTATCATTATGCGCCGCCTTATGATGGAAATTGCCCAGCGTATATGCGAAGAAAAGCAGATACAGGCACTCGTTACGGGTGAAAGCGTAGGTCAGGTAGCAAGCCAGACTATCGGCGCTATCGTCTGCACGGACGCAGCCTGCCGTATGCCCGTTTTCCGTCCCGTTATCGGTATGGACAAGACCGAGATCATTGAGATCGCGCGCAAGATAGACACCTTTGAAACATCTATCGAGCCTTACGAGGACTGCTGCACAGTATTCACACCTAAGCACCCCAAGACACGCCCTATCCTCGCCGATGTCGAAGCCGCACAGAACAGCTTCGATTTTGAGCCGCTCATTCAGTGGGCAGTTGAAAATACCGAACTCAAAGTTTTCCGCGGCGGCGAAAACGAATGATATCATTTTTCCCAAAACGCTGATTTTGTGCGATATATTATCATTTTTGAAAATATTTCTTGCAATTCAGGAAATAATATGTTATAATTTAAACTGTATTGTTGAAAATAAAATTACGGCGGCGCGGATATTGCTTCTGCCGTCGGGATCGGAGAATTATAATGGCATTTCCCGTTTTTACACCGTCTTATTTCAAAGAGCTTGTTGATGTTACAGGTCCTGAAGAAAAATACAAAGACTTTTCCGACATCATCGTTTCACCGGCAGCAGTCGAGTATGTGCTTTATCTCAGCAACCCCGATGTTGTCCGCAGAATGATGAAGGAATCAACGCTTTCCTTTAAAATGGTACAGCTCACGGGTGAAAAAGAGCTTCCTTTCATCGAAAGCTCCAAGGCTGCTATCGAAGCAAACCCGACAGCAAAGTATTACTGGCAGCTCCGCTCACTCTTTATGGGCATTCTCCAGAACAAGGAACTTCCCCTCGAAAGCCGTCTGCTCCTGCTCAACTACGGCGTCAAAACCGTTCAGGGCATGATCGATCAGGATCAGGCTAACCTTATCCCACGCTTCATTGAACGCTTCGTAATGGACAGGGATTATGAAAAGACACTCAAATTCTTTGACGGACTTTCTTTCTCACCGACATTCTCGCTCGTTGACGGAATCTCGCTCCTCAAAGCAGTTAAAAAAACAACTCCCGCATTCAAGGAAGTTATGGCTGAAGTTTATAAGAACCTCGGCGTTTCGGGTCCTGAAACACTCAACCTTGTTGATATGAACAAGTATGTGAAGCTCCGCGAAAAGTACAGAGATGATTTCCTCGCAAATCACTCCGACTGGATGGAGAATCTCCTTGTCAACTACGTTTGGACATACTGCATCCCTTACGCTTGCTCGGATAAGCTCAGCATCTGGGACAACTATGTGTTCTTCTGCGCACTTTACAACGCTTACAAGGTGCTTCTCACCTGCTATATGGACGGCAAGGGCGAAGATGACTTCGTAAAGGCTGTTTCATCGTTCGATGATGCGCTCCGTCAGAGCGGCGACGACCTCATCTGGAAAATGGTCCTCGCTATCAAGAACGCAGGCGAAGCAAACAACGGCGATATGGCTATCCTCGTTCTCAGCTGAGTTTTTGAAAATAAATACTACTATAGTCAATGACGACAAAGCGCAGTGCATACTATGTGCGCGGCGCTTTGTTCAATTTATGGAGGTTTTGTTATGGGAAACAACGCTAATCCCGAATATAACAAGAAGAAAATTTCAAGAGATAACCGCCCCGAATTCCCCAAAAGAGCAGTTATCACGGGCGGTATGCCTTACGGCAACAAGCAGCTCCACTTCGGTCACGTCGGCGGAGTTTTCGTTTTCGCCGATGTTTACGCAAGATTTCTTCGCGACAGAATAGGCAAGGACAACGTTATCTTCGTCAGCGGCACAGACTGCTACGGCTCGCCTATCGCAGAAAGCTACCGCAAGCTCGTCGAAGAAAAAGGCTACAAGGGAACTATCCGTGACTTCGTTCAGGCTAATCACGAAGATCAGAAAGCGACCCTCGAAGCTTATGAGATAAGCACGAACCTTTTCGGCGCATCGGGTCTTGGCAGAACAGCCGAGATACACAATATGGTTTCCGATAAGCTTATCCGCAGACTTTATGAGAACGGCTGCCTTAAAAAAATCACAACTCCGCAGTTCTACGATGAAAAGGTCGGCACGTTCCTCAACGGCAGACAGGTTATCGGAAAATGCCCCGTTCAGGGCTGCCAGTCCGAAAAGGGCTACGCTGACGAGTGCGACCTCGGTCACCAGTATATGCCCGTAAACCTCATCGACCCACGCTCCACGCTTACAGGACTTCGCCCAGTATTCCGTGACGTTACAAACTGGTATTTCAAACTCACCGAGTATTATTCTCTTCTCAAGGATTATATGAAAATGCTCGATGCAAAGGATAACGTCCGTCAGGTCGTAAAGAAAACTATCGGCGAGTTCCTCGAACCGCCCGTTATCTACGTTATGAACGACTATATGGACACCTACCTTTCCGTCAAGGATCAGATGGCTGAACACGAGCTTATCGAAGAGCCGAAAAAGACTTCGTTCACTATCAAGTTCAACGAACTCACCGACCGCGATAAGGCCTGCGAAATACTTACCGAAAAGGGCGTCCGTTTCAGAACGGGCAAGACCCTCGTTCCGTTCAGACTTACGGGCAATATCGAGTGGGGCGTTCCGGCTCCCGTGCTCGAGGACGAAGACCCACATACAATTTGGGTTTGGCCTGAATCGCTTTGGGCACCTATCTCGTTCACAGTTGCATACCTCGAATCTATCGGCGCAGATAAAGATAAGTGGAAAGATTACTGGTGCTCCAAGGACGCAGGCATCTACCAGTTCATCGGTCAGGACAATATCTACTTCTACGGCGTTGCACAGACAGCAATGTTCTGCGCACTCCAGAGCGGCAAGATCACAGCCGAAACTCCCGACGGCGAGCTTCAGAACTCAACACTCGTTGCAAACCACCATATCCTCTTCCTCGATAAGAAAGCTTCGAGCAGCGGCTCGGTAAAGCCTCCTATGGCAAAGGAACTCCTCAACTATTATACAGCCGAGCAGCTCCGTATGCACTTCCTTTCGCTCGGACTCGGTATGCGTTCGGTAAGCTTCCAGCCGAAGCCGCTCAACCCTAACGCTAAGCCTGAGGACAGCGACCCCGTAACAAAGGAAGGCTTCCTCCTCTCGAACGTTTTCAACAGAATAATCAGAACCTGCTTCTACGAAACACAGAAGTATCTCGACGGCAATATGCCTATCGGAAATGTTTCGGACGAAATTCTCGCAGAGAGCGAAAAAGCTATCCTCGAATACGAGCGCTTTATGTATAAGTTTGAGTTCCACCAGGTAACCTATGTCCTCGACTCCTATATCAGAAAAGCAAGCAAGTATATGGCAAAGAACAAGAACGAAACCGATAAGAGCGACGATAACGAAAAGCGTAAGCAGTGGCTCATCGACGTTTTCCATACCATAAAAACAGCAATGATACTCCTCCACCCTATCGCTCCGAGCGGTACAGAGGGCGTTAGAGATTACCTCCAAATCGACGAAACAGTATGGAATTGGGATAATATCTTCGATACCTTTGAAACACTTCTCCCGAACGAAACCGAGCATAAGCTCAAATTCCTTGAACCGAGAACCGACTTCTTTACACGTCACGAAAGCCAGTTTAATAATGCGTAATTGTTTAAATTCGGAATTATTTATGCTGCGAAATTTGTTCAAAACTCGTAGGGGCGGATTCTATATCCGCCCTGCTGTATTTATGAATTTTCACATTCATATTCCGACACAGTTCATACTGCGTTTAACCTCTCATACTGCGTTGAAGCGTAACTCCACTCACTTCGTTCGTGTATTTACGCTTCAAGGATAGTTTGTTTTAGGAAAATATAATAGGCGCAATTCACATTTTTAGGTTTACGAAACTTGATTTCTCATATTTCGTTCTCCTTTATTTTTGTGAATTGCGCCTTTTTAACTGTTAAATATTATATTTCACTATTGCTACAATGCCTTAGCTGTTTGCTTATGTGTGATAAAGAAGTAATAGAAGTGTAAAAAATTTTGCCTTTCCTA
>OLGB01004934.1_pt1 | contig 10846 bp, 14 predicted proteins | sample 1605691 | NCBI WGS metagenome assembly OLGB01 (sample SAMEA3888925, study PRJEB22519) | human gut metagenome | biome: human gut; feature: human-associated habitat; material: faeces | place: Denmark | collected 2010
TCACTTTTGACATATAAAAATTTACATACCACCCATGCAAAATAAGCATACCTAAGGTATTGACAAACTGCACATTTTATGCTACAATATACTGAGGGCAAATCTATCCTGCCCTACTCATACAAACCAGTTTGAAAGGAATGCAACGAACATGGCAACCAAAACAACGAAACAGACCACCGACACCAGCGCAACCGACGTCAGCAAAAAGATGGCAGGTAGCGCAGAATTCAACGCAAGGGAATTCCAGAAGGTCAAAATCTATTCTGTGCAGCGCAGAGGCTACACCTTCTACGAATTCGTGCTCCTGAACCAGCGCGTCAGTCTCGACAAAGGCCTGATCGACTACCTGAAAGAAACGAAGGTCTTCAAGGAGACGCTCCAGCTCGAGCCCTACATGCAGTTGTACGCCATGCAGAATGGAAAATACTGCAATCTGCATCTCGGCCTTACCAAAGAAAAGCGCGACGAGCTAAACGCCGCAATTTCGGAGGGCGATACCCCCGAAGATCTTCCGTTCTGACCTAAAGCGCCGGGAACCGTCATTGCAATGCGGAATGGGAGCAACGGGAAGCCCCCGCCATTCCGCCCGTGGTAGCGCACATTGCAACCGGCCGGTAGCTATGGTATAAATCGCGGCCCCTGAAAAGGGGCCGTACTCTCAACAGGAGGCGCATATGAACGAACAGAATACAAACACCCCGGACCCCATCGAACAGCCCGCAGAGAGCCCGCAAGAGGCCTCTCCGCCTGCGCCAAACGATTCTATCGTTGACGCGCTCACTGCTCATTTCAACGACCAGCTTGCAGACCTGCAAGCGCAGATCGAAACGCTCCGCAACCAGGTGTCGGAGCGGGACAAAACCATCCAGGTACTCACCGGGGATCGCCCCGGAAGTCATAAAATACAGACCGACTTTGACGCAATGCTGTCAAAGCTCGGCATGAAAAGGAGGAGCTAATGGCCCTGATTATCCCAATCAACGGTCAGACCGCAAGCGCATTTTCTCCGGATGATGTGCACGGGCTGATCTACAAATTCGCCGAAGAGATTTACACCGGCGCAGACATCGAGGTCCAATACCCGGAGTTTGAGCGCACCGTGCAGGAGTGGGGCGGCATTCTCGGCGACGTCCGCGTCCCGCCCGCAACCGGCTATGCGATCCAGGACAACACGACTAGCATTTGCGGCCCGTACTATTTCGACGTAGACGCCCTGTATTACCAGACCTGGGACGATAAAATTTACTGGAGCGAATACCGCACCGACATGCTGGAACGCGTATTCAACGGCCAGACGGATTTCAACATCTTCATGTCCCATGTGCTGCAGCGCAACGTAGAGGGATGGCGCGCCGACATCAACAAGAGCATCGAATCCGCCCTTGTCAAAGAAGCAACGACCGGTTCCCCGGAAACGCTGGTTGCATACGACTCGAGTGCGGCGACTCTAGCCAACGCCATTATGAGCTCGGCCACCTACGGCTGGCTGAAAAGCACCTCCCGCATTGAGGTATTGGATAACCCGACATGGGAGAAGCTCTACAGCGAGATCGCCGCAAAGTCGCTGGATATGACTAGAACCAACCTGTCCTATATCGGCAAGAGCGCGGGCCGCGGCGCCGACAGCGTCGGAAGCAAGAACACCATTGGATTCGGCAACCGCATGTCTGATCTCATTATCATGATCCCCGATGAGCTGTACGCCTACGCCGATGTAACGTACATCCAGACGCTGGAGCGGCTCTCCGGCCTTGACAAGCTGCCGCAGATCAAGCCGTACAACGGCAAAATCACGCTGACGAACGGGACCACTGGTTACCCGGTAATCATCATGGACAAACGTGTTCTGAACCACATCACGCGCAAGCAGCGCGCCGTGGAGAACTACGTTGCCTGCCGCGACAGCCAGCAGATCGGCCTGTTCAAGTCCGACATGGTCCGCTATCTGCCCTATTACAAGGCCTACGCCATTGTGACGCCCATGCCGGAGAGCTCCACCAGCACGGTGGGGATCAGGGCCGCGATGTTCTCCCCCACCGGTCAATCGGTCGGGGCAAGCGCCGCCAATACCTCTAACGCCGCTGGGCAGATCAATTCCAAATTGGCTGGGATTGCTTCCGACGTCACCAGTATCAAGAACGCCGCATCCAACACCCAAGACCAGGTGACAAACATTTATGATAACACTCAAAACATCGCGACGCACGTCGCGTCCATCGACAACAAAACGCCCGGAACCTGACAAACATCAAGCCCGCCCGAATGGGCGGGCCATTTTCAAACAGGAGGTAATTTCATGGCGAGCAAACAAACGCCCTCTGACTTCTTCGCCCCGGACATCATTGTAGACAATGTTATCAACTTCGCCTGCTCCCAGATCAAGCACCGCAGGACGGACGGTAAGCCTGACCCCATTCCGCCGGGGTGGATCGTCGAAAACCTGATCCGTGAGGGGAAGCTCGGCTGGCTCCACGCAAACGATCCGTCGGAAGGTATGTACCTTGTACAGGGCGATTATACGCGTTCCCGGTACGGGGAGCCCACGATGGTGGCGCTGCGCTCACAGGCAACATCCGCCGCATCCTTCAACGTCCCGACCGATTACGACGGCATTGCACCGGGCAAGGTCTCCATCCTGTCTGCGAATACGACGGAGACGCCTCCCGTGCTCTATATTGAGCGTGTGGCTCGTGTGATCGCCAAGCTGGACATGGTGATCTATGGTAACACGCTGGCGTCCAGCCGAACCCAGATCATCGGCATGGATCGCAAGCAAGGCGCCATCCTGAAATCCCTGTTTAACGACGTTGAGCAGGGCCTGCCGACGGTCATCCAGAATGAAATCGCGGCGATGATCCAGCGCATCGATATTTCCGCGCAATTCATCGGCAATGACTACTACGCTCTCCGCCGCGCCCTGATGAGCGACGTGCTGAAGCAATTCGGCGCTGTCACCCCGACGATGTACAAGGCGGAACGCACCCAGTCCGCGGAGGTCAACGCCTCTGTCGGCGAGGCCATCGACAACGTATATGTGATGATCGACCAATTCAACCGCGACGCCGAGGATGGGGAGGTCCCGTATGAGCTGTATTATGCCGGCTATGGAGTCCGGTACGATACAGACGACGTCAGCGCAACCGAGCTGCCCAACGACCGGATTGACCCAGGCAGCATGAGCGACGAAGGAGGTAGTCCAAATGCGTGAACAGCTTGATATGATCGCGCCCGTTCTGGGCAGCATTGCGGGGCTCTCCGGCGTCATCACAGAGGAGGGCGTGATGTCTATAGTGTCTCTATGCGTCGCCATCATCTGCGGCATTACGACGGTCGTACAGACTGCAATCAAAGCATACAAGGCCATCCGGCGCGCATGGCTGGAGTCCAGAACACAGAAGAGCAGAGAGGGGGAAAAGCGGGATGATTGACTTGACCAACTATTGGAGCTATAACCGTTACGTCGAGAACAACGGCGGCCTGCAAGGCATTCTGGGCCTTTATCCGGGCATCCCCACGGCGTCGGGTCAGCAGATCACCTTTGCGCAGCTCTTTCAGGGTCTTTTTGGCACCCGCTATCTATGTTATCCCGAACCGCATATTGAAGCGTGGACCAGCGAAGCAATCGGAATGCTGGAGCTTTACGTCAACGACTTTGCCGAGAAGCTCGCAAACCTCCCAACCATCGAGGATAAGCTGTGGCCGGAGGATGAAACGGAAACGCGGGAGATCAAGAGCGCCCCGACCGGCGTCATGTCCGCAAGCAACTATTCACTCGGCGGCGAGGTTATCACCCGCACCTATCGGCTCACGGTGGACGATCTCCTGAAATACCGGGAGATGAAACCGTTCATCAGTGAGATGATGAGGTTGTTTGACACGCTGTTCCTACCCGTTGTGTTCGGGTGGGACGATGAATACCCGGAGGTAGTCACATGACCGTCACCTTCTATTCAATATCGGAATGGTTCCCCGGAGCAAAACGCCCGTTTTGCTCCCAGGCGAACATGAACTCATTTCTGAAGCTGCACGCCGCCGGCGCGCAGTCCTCCAATACATGGTGGTTTCCGAACTCTCCGCAGGACCTTGAATATATCGACGTGAACGGTGGCGCATCCACGAACGTCGCCAATTATATCATCGTTCAGGAAATGACCGGCTCCGGCACGCGGTGGGGCTACTTTGTGACAAACGGGCGGTCCCTCACCTCCGGCGTGTACCGGATGGATTTACAATACGACCCCTACATCAGCTATATCATTCAGAGAGGGCCGACCAATATCAATATCCGTAGGGCGCATATTACGGGCGCCTATGGGGGCGGCCTTGATTCGGAGGATGAGGCCACAATCCCGGAATCCGTACTGCCCTACGGGAGTATGTCGGTAACATCCACGCAGCCGCTGGCACTGGTGAAGGCCCTTCCAATCGGGGGTGTCACATCTATGGATCTTGTGGTTGCGTTCACATTCACGAAGGGTCCGGCAAGCAGCGGCAGGCGTAATTTCCTGTTCCTTGTGGGGACCGGCGACGGGCTGTTTAATGGCTATGGGGACGGGGATAGCATCCTGTCTGCGCTGGCCTCCGTTGCGCAATGCTACGGCTTGACATATCAGAACGCCGACTGGACAGACGGCGTTCTGTCCGGCGCCTGGTACGTGCCGCATGGGACAGTTGCCGTTCGCAGCACTGACATTGGCTTTCTATGGTATGAATTGGGTGATGTAAAAGCGCAATCGCCCGTGCGCGAGGTGGCTAATACGGCGGGGAACTCATCCAGATCGTTCGCCTCTGACCTTGGCTGGTCGGAAACAGTAGAAGCACACGCGCGTGTCGGGAATCTCCTCCGCAGCGTAGAAGTGTGCCCAAGAAGGACCGCCGCCCCCGTCCTGGTCACGTACTCCGCATTCGGCGAGGCCGGCCAATTCTCATTCGGTTTTATGCTGGATAATGAGTATACAGACCTCACCGACACAATCGCCTTGCCGTATCCGGTCGTAGAAATGAATGCACAGCGCACCCAGTATAAAATCGCCGATACCGTCGGTATTGTCGGGTCCACATTGGGGCTTGTTTCCTCTGTGGCAGCCGCTGTTCCAACCGGTGGTGCCTCGCTTGTCGGGGTCGGGTCCTCCATCCTGTCGCTTGGGCAGGCTATTTCTGAAAAGGTGAATCGACCGACACCAAACAGCACCCGCCCGAACACCGGCCTTGAATCTATGTATGCCTGCCCAATCATCGACGGCGCGCGCAAGCCCACTCTGATATGCGGCCTCGGGCTTCTGGCGTATCAGGCGGCGAATATGCCCGATGTCGCGTCATTTGGCTATCCGCAGGACTACTGGAACGACTTTGTGCAGTTGTCGCACACGGGGCCGTCCTCCGGTACGGGCTATTATATCCGCATCGACCAGGGAGAACCCACCAGCGCCCCTCCGGAGTACCGCCGGGGCATCAAGGAGCAGCTTGCCGCCGGGGTTATTGTGCTGAACGGAGTGCCGCAATGAAACCATTCCATACATGGGACCGCCTTCTGTCCTGCAACGGTCTGATATACATCGCAGAAGGCACGAGAAAGACCGGGAAATCATTCCCCATGAGAACCCGGGCCATTCTCCGGCACCTCCGTTCCGGTCGCGCCATGTTTTGGGCGCGCCGGACGGATACGGAGATCGACCAGTTTGTCAGCTCGTTCCCAAACGGGAGCTGGAAAAAGGTGTGCGACTTCTGCGGGATAGACATCAAACAGCTACGGGTGCGAAACGGTACGCTGCAATTCCAGCGGTTCGATGGCGGGGAGTGGACAAAGGTCATGCGGTTCGGGGCTGTCTCCCGATGGAACGCATTCCGAGACACCGACGACATCATGGAGGATCTGCTGTATTTGGATGAGGCGTTTGCGACCGTATCCAAAACCCGCAGCTATCCCGGGAATGAGGTCAACGACGCGCTGGACCTGTTCCGCACACTGCGGCATGAGGATGATTCCAAAATGCGGCTGCTGGTGGCCGGAAACCCCGACAGGGCGTGCAACCTGTGGCTGGACTATTTCGGTATCAAGCGTCCGAAAATCCGGGATGGAATTGTGTCTCTGACCCCGACCGTCAACGGCGGGGAATATGGAAAAATATGGTATGAATACATCCCGCCGCGCGGTTTGGACGCGCTCGACAACATTCTGGATGGGACGGAGCAGGGCGCATTCCTGCGCGGGCAGCCGAAAGGGACAGACCCGCGCCTGATTGCCGCGATTCCGCCCGGCGCTCGTTGGTACTGTAACTTTGATTTCGGCGGGTTCCTGTCCGTATGGCGCAGCGGGGATTATATGATATTCTCCCGTTCGTATGCGCCGGGGCCGGTATTCCGCAACCGCCCGGACGGCGGAAAGGATACACTCCTATTCACCGCAGACGTGCGAAAGCGGCTTGTGCTGCTGCGGAATGCGTGGGCGCAGGGTCGCGTCCGGTTCGCTTCTGACGAGGCCATGGAAAGCGCCGCGGATGTCGTAGCAAAGATTATATGAAAACAGCCCACCGGATGGTGGGCTTTGTTTTATATCTCCCTGTAGCTGGTGGATGCGGGGTTTTTGTTTTGCCGGTCGTGCAGGTGCTCCGCGTGATCGGCAAGTATCCGGTTCGCAAGCTGCGGCGTCAATTTGATCGCGGCTGGCTGCTCCCCGGGCTGCAAGTATGTGACTGCCCCGGTCCGGGGGTCCCTGGACATCCATTGCTGTTGCTGCGGCGTGGATACGTCGTAGTAGATCACCGATGCGCCGGGGTTGACGTATGCGCCATTCTCAAGCGCAGTGAGGATATTTTCGGTGTAATTGTTCTGCATGGCAAGGTCGTTCCACTGGTAGCGCAGAAAAGCGGCCCCGCTCTGCGTAGTACTTGTTCTGCGTAAGTCCCCGACGGCGGACACAACGCGGTCGATGGTGAGTTGATACCCGCGCCCGCGGGCGCGCTCGATGGATTTCATGGTGGTTTTGACGTCGATTCTGGCGCCAAGGATACGGTTGATGTAATTCAGGCGACGCTCGATGTAGGACAGCGCCTTCTTTGATGTGGACAAATAGTTTGGCATTTTACCCTCCTATACGGTCAATTTCCGGCCTTGAAGCGTTCCTCAAGCTCGAATACACCAACAGGGTCCCCTTTATAGTGCCCTTTCATTGGCTGCTTGATCACAGCTTGCAGATCGCGCAATTTCTGCCAGTATTCAGGCAAAATTTTATATATGTTCCGTAGCTCCTTTAGGTTTTTATTGCGACAACACCAGCAGGATACACGGTCCAGAATGTCATAAAGCCTGATTTGCTCTCCGCCTGGGGCGCTTTCGTACCAATAGATGCGGTGATCATAACAGTATTGGATACAATCGCCCCCTGTCATGGCCCAATCCGCTAGCGGGGCACGCTTCCAGCGCTCGAGTCTTTCCAATCGGTTTTTCTCATCTGCTGCGATCCCTACGTAAACAGTCGCGTTTTTTGCCTTCGCATATTTGTCAATGGTTCGCATTTTTTCACTCGTGCCCCACCGGCACGGGCCGCCGCACCACCCGCGGCCTTTCACCTTTTCCCCTGTGCGCTTTGTTATCGGTCTTTCTAACATGTTATAAAGAAAAGACTCTCTTGGTATTAGCTCGGTGTATTTAATGCCGGCTTCTGCCAGCATGGGCACAACAAAGTCTCTCACATCGTATATGGCCTGAAATTCCATCCCGGTATCAAAGAAAACAACCTCGTCGAGTGGTTTGTTTTCAGATAATAGACGGAGCAACATTGCCGTGCTGTCCTTGCCCCAGCTAACGCTTGCTATATAAATCATTTCTGTCTCCTTTCACATGAGGGCCTCATCGCCCGCAATGGTTTTGCATAGAAATTTGGGCAAAGGGATCAAGGCCTTCCCTCCGACCACATTCAGGGCGTGCAGGGACTGAATGCGGCGCCCGGGTATATAAATATCTCGGAGGGGTTCACCGGCCTTGTAGAGCCTGTAAATGGCCTCTACGTTGACGCCCTTTGAATGGATGGATACTTCCCCGGACTCCTCGATTTCATAGTAGGTTTTCGGGGCAAGGAAGCAGGCTTCACATATGGGGGTGTCGTTCTCCTGCTTGAATGCGCCGAGCGTGTACGGGTCATTGTATGGGTTCTGGCGCAGGCCGTGAAAGCTGTCGGTGTCCGTGTAGAGGAACAGCTCCGGAACGTCGTCCTCATATGCCCTGCGGATGGCCTGCCGGATACGGACACGCCCGTTTGCCGTAATGCGGGCGCCCTGTACAACATGCATAATCATTCGGGGGTCTGCGCGCTCCGTGCCCTCTACTTCGAACCGACGTACAACGCCATCCGGGAACACGGCTCGGTCAAACTCCGCTTTCATCGGGTTCTGGCTGTACTTCCCGCCGAACCCGTTCGGGACCAACTTGTGCGTGTTGTAGCGTGCCCAGTCCTTGGCCTTCTTTGCGGCAGTTTTGCGTTCCGTCTCTTCCCGCATGACTGCCTCAATCGCCGGTTCCTTCCGGCAGTGGTAGCAGATCACACCGGATACGTCAATTCGGGTGAAGTCGTACCAATGGGATAACTCGGCGAGCTCTTCAAGGAACATACACATCTCCGGAAATGGGCCGGCTTCAAACATGATGCAGTCCTCTATCTTTGCGGTAAAGGGATTCCGCCATATTGGCACCCTGTTGGGCTTGACTTCGCCATAGAGCGCGGTTAGTCGGAGGATGAAACAGTCTATGTGAGGATTGAAAAAATTCATGGCGGTATCAATATCCGGGAATGATTCTGGATGGCCGAACACGGATAGCATATCCGACATATAGGCTGGGTAATGCGCGTTCGCGTCGTTGCGGTACGCCTGTATGCCGGTCAGACAGCGCCCGCGGTACCTCGGATTGATGCAGCACAGGCCGCCGCCGAGCAGCCCGTGCTGCCTGTAGTACCGATCCTGTTCAATCGTCATCGGGTGCTCGGACTGGAACCGGAGCAAGCGGGAACGCTCGCCAAGACGGGGATACATGCGTTTTAGGACATACTTTTTGGATAAACCGGAGGCTGTCAATACCTCCGGCTTCTTGCCGTCTATCCGGTAGCCGTATGTGGAATACAGAACATCGCTTGCGGTCTTGACGAGCCACCAGAGGCCAGCGACGTCGTTTCGCATGTATGCGATGTCGGCCTCGGTTGAGCCGTCGGCAGTCTGGTATGACATCTCCAGCTTGCAGATGGGATTTCCCTTTTCGTCGCGGACGTCGTAGGACTTGAGCAGGTCCTCAAGACCGCCGTGCAGGATGTTGCGCAGGTCATACATCATTAGCTTGTGGCCGCGCGTCTTGCCGTTCGGGATGTTCAGCGTAACGCTGTACCGGGCTCCGAAATCGGAAACCAGCTCGCAGTATTCGCCGGGGCTCGGGTGATCTTGAACATATTGATACCCGGCGCGCAACAGGCCGGCGTCCAATACTGACATATCAAACGGGGCATTATACCACCACCCCGTTTTGATGTTGCGTTCTTTGATCTCGAATAGGAACTCGTCAAGGGACTGACAGACCGCGAAGCCGTCCGGTGTGTAGATGAGATATGCCCAGGCCCTCACCTCGGTATGTTCTCGCCACCAGGCTTCCGGATACTTCGGTTCGTCGCCGTCCATCTCGGCACACATCTCCCGGATGCGTTCCTCCGGGAGAATTTCGCCGTCCACGTAGGTGTGCGTCTCCGTGTCAAACGCTGCGTAGTCATAAGCGGTAACCCCGTTGAAGCTGTTGTAGATCACGGCGCATAAATTCGTGGGAGCTCTGCGATCTGGGGCGTGCCGCTCTCAAGATCGAGCGCGGTGATGTACCAGGTGTCGTCATTCGTGGCTAGCAGATGTTCGAATTGGGCGCGGCCGGATTCGAGACTGTCGGTCATGCCCCGATAGGTTACGGTGTCATAGACGCCCAGAACCTCGCCGTCTTGATCCATGACGACGCGGAGCCCCGGCCAGTTGACGACTGGTTCTACGCGCGCGACGCATTCATAATCGGCGGGCGATAGCGCGGTACGAAGTCCGGGGTATTCGGTGGCGATCTTGAATAGCAGATCGTCCAATAGCTTTTGCGGGCCGTGAATGGTTAGTTTGTTCATTGTTCTACCTCCGTTGAAATTCCAATAATGAGATCGCGTTCGTATTTGTCGTATACATGGCACACTCGGTAATGTTTGGTATTGGTTATAACTGCGGCGAATTCGTTCTCTTCCATGTAGTCTATAGCCCGGGTGGTTGCGTCTGTTATTTCGTCGTCACCAGCCAGTAAAACTATGTTTACTTCAACCTCAAGCTGATACAAGACGGGCGGCGGTAGGGCATAGGCGGCATCAAGTCGGAGTATCAACGGGTTCTGATACTGCATCGTCGTTCTCCTTTCTGCGCGACTTTACGATGAATATGGGGCCTTGAAGGTCGGATATTGACACTACGGTGCAGTCGTCCCTGCGGCCGACTATGCTGAACAAGTGATTTCTTTCCAGGTTATAATAGGCGGCGAGATAGCCGTCCAGCTTGGCCTTGACGACCGGCAGAGCGCGGTCGCTGGCGGTGCATACGGCCACGCATAGCGAGGCAATGCCTCCGGCCGCTGCGGGGCGTAGTTCCTTGAATCGGGCGTGTTCCTTGGCCCCTTCTAATTCGTAGACTCGTTTTTGTTTCATGGTTCGTTTCCTCCTTGGTTTTGATTACGTGGATATTATAGCACAAGTGACAAGATTTGTCAATAGGCTTGGCGGGAATTAGCTATGCGAAATTTGCATGGGAGGTATGTAGGAATTGATATGGAATATTATGGAAGGGCGAGC
>OLGB01004939.1_pt1 | contig 10840 bp, 8 predicted proteins | sample 1605691 | NCBI WGS metagenome assembly OLGB01 (sample SAMEA3888925, study PRJEB22519) | human gut metagenome | biome: human gut; feature: human-associated habitat; material: faeces | place: Denmark | collected 2010
GACATTTTCACAGACGAGTTAAGGTGACATTTTCACAGATGCTTGACAATAGGAAAACAATAACTTGCGTCAGCCGCCGATCTGGCATATAATACATTGCTGTATGTTAGACGTACTTGAACATCTGGAGGTGCAATAAATGAAGAAGGACATCCACCCGAAATACGAAGTTTGTAAGGTGACCTGCGCCTGTGGCAATACATTTGAGACGAAGTCCACAGTGGGCGACATGAGAGTTTCTGTCTGCAGCGCGTGCCATCCTTTCTACACAGGCAAGAAGGGCCGCGTCATCGAAGCGGGACGCCTTGAAAAGTTCCGTCAGAAGTATGCCGGTGTGAACTACGGACAGAAGAACGTAAGCGAGACCGCCGAATAGCTTTTCGATTTAAGAGGGGTCGCCTGCGCGAACCCCTCTTTTGTTTTCTTGTCTCAAAATACGAACAGCCCCTCTCCCCCGCGGGAGGTTGACGATAAAGTAAGATCAGCACTGACAGCTGACGACAGATAGGAGTGATGCCGGAATGAGCGTTTTTGTGAAACTTATCGCCGCGACGCCGGAGGCGGACAGGGTCGTCGCCGCCGCGGCGAAAATATGCTACAGCCCGTCGGGGGCGGCCGAAATACTTGACGGCCTCGACCCGGCGAAGACCGCTTCGTTTTTGAAAATGCTGCGCGAGGCGGGGCATCTCTCCCCTTTTGAACACGCCTCTTTCACCTTTGCCGTCGAGGGCGTGAGCCGCGTTGCGACGCACCAGCTCGTGCGCCACAGGATGGCCAGCTACTCCCAGCAGAGTCAGCGTTATGTAGGAATGACCGGCAACGAGTGTGTCGTGCCGCCCTCGGTAGAGGCTGACGCGCGCGCTCTCGCCGTTTTCAAGGAGCAGATCGGATCCGCGCAGCGCGCCTACGATGAGCTGGTCTCTCTCGGGATTCCGAAGGAAGACGCGCGTTTCATCCTGCCGCACGGAGCGGAGACGCGCATCGTGGTCACGATGAACGCGCGCGAGCTGCATCACTTCTTTGCGCTTCGCCTCTGCCGCCGGGCCCAGTGGGAGATACGCGAGCTGGCGCGCGAAATGCTGCGCGCGGTGCGCGAAGCCGCGCCCGTGCTTTTTGTCACGGCCGGCCCCTCCTGCGTTACCGAGGGAGCCTGTCGTGAGGCGCATTCCTGCGGGCAGCCGTACAAAGATATGGAAGACATGCTCTCATAATGAGGATATCCGCGCTGTTTCATGTGATGTTTTCGGCGGTCATGGACCTGCCTCCTAAAAGGATACCGGTGGGCGGGCAGGCCGTCATTGAAGGTGTGCTCATGAAGGGACCGGAGCATTGGGGGCTTGCCGTCCGGGAGCCGAACGGGACGATCTGCCTGAAATCATGGCTCGGTTCCGAGTGGCTGAAGGGCGGCCTCTGGAAATGGCCCGTCGTCCGCGGCTTCGCCACGATGGTGGAGATGATGAGGATCGGGATGAAGGCGCTCTCCCTCTCCGCCGATATCAGCCTTGGCGAAGAGGAGAAGATATCCCCCTTTGAGATGGTGCTTTCCGTGGGGGCCGCGCTGCTCGGCGTCGTCGGGATATTCCTCGCGCTGCCGATGTTCGTTTCGGAATATCTCACGGGGCATTTCGCCCTCTCTCACTTCGGCAAAAACATCGTCGAGGGAATCCTGCGCGGCGTGATTTTTGTCGGCTACGTGGCGGCTATCTCCATGTGGAAGGATATCGCCCGCGTCTTTGAATATCACGGCGCGGAGCACAAGACGATAAACGCCTACGAGCACGGCGCTCCGTTAACGCCCGAGAGCGTGGCGCATTATTCACGCATCCACCGGCGCTGCGGGACCTCCTTCCTTTTAGTCGTAATAGTCGTGAGCATTATCGTATTTTCCCTGATCGGCGGCGGCTCCGTGCTTTGGCGCGTGGGCAGCCGGGTGGTTCTGTTGCCGCTCGTGATCGGGCTCTCCTACGAATTTATCCGCGGCGCTTCCAATTCCGACACCTGGGGTAAATACTGTATAATGCCCGCGCTTTCGCTTCAATATATAACTACGCGCGAACCCTCCGCCGATCAGCTGGAGGTCGCGATCGCCGCGCTTGACGTGGCGCTTGATCCTGACAAAGAAAATAAAGATACTACATCGGGTGGTGCAGAGGATGGAACTGATAGATAAACTTAAAGAGATAGAGGCCAGTTACCGCGAGCTGGAGCTGAAAATGGCCGATCCCGCGGTGGCGAACGACCCCCAGGAGATGCAGACGCTCGGCAAGAAGCATGTCGACCTTACTCCGATCGTCGACGCGTTCTCCCAGTATGAGGCCGTGCTTCAGGGCATCGCCGACGCGAAAGAGATGATCAACGGCGACGACGAAGAGATGCGCGAGCTTGCCAAGGAAGAGCTCGCCGCGCTCGAGGAGCGCGTGCCGGAGCTTGAAAAGGATATCCGCGTACTGCTGCTGCCGAAGGATATCAACGACGACAAGAGCGTCATCATCGAAATACGCGGCGGCGCCGGCGGCGAGGAGGCGGCGCTCTTCTCCGCGAACCTCTTCCGCATGTACACGCGCTTTGCCGAACGCCAGCGTTGGAAGACGGAGGTCATCTCCGGCAGCGAAACAGGGATCGGCGGATTCAAGGAGATAGTCTTCCGCGTCGACGGTACCGGAGCCTTCAGCATGCTCAAGTTCGAGAGCGGCGTCCACCGTGTCCAGCGCGTCCCCGAGACGGAGGCGAGCGGACGCATCCACACCTCTACGGCGACCGTCGCGGTATTGCCCGAAGCGGCCGACGTCGACGTCGAGATCCGCTCGGAAGACCTTAAGATAGACACCTACCGCTCCAGCGGCGCCGGCGGGCAGCACGTCAACATGACGGACTCGGCGGTGCGCATTACCCACCTTCCCTCCGGGATCGTGGTCACCTGCCAGGACGAACGTTCGCAGATAAAAAACCGCGCGAAGGCGATGCAGTTCCTGCGCACGAAGCTCTACGACGCCGAACTTCAGCGGCAGAACGCCGAAATGGCGGCGGAGCGCAAGGGGCAGGTGGGGACCGGCGACCGTGCCGAACGCATCCGTACCTATAATTTCCCGCAGAACCGCCTTTCAGACCACCGTATAAACCTGACGCTCTATAAACTCGACCAGATACTCGACGGGGACCTCTACGAGCTTATCAGTATGCTCTCCGAGGCCGACCAGGCCGAGAAGATGAAATACCTTTCGGTATAGGCATGCGGCTGCGGGAGCTCCGCCGCCGCTGCCGCGAGACGCTGATTCTCGCGGGGGCGGCCAGACCGGAATATTCGGCGGACCTCATAATATCCCGGCGGCTTGGCATCGGCCGGGCCGAGCTTTTATACAAAGACGACGAGATCCCCGCGCAGAGCTGTGAGGGGATTTTTGCTGCGGCCGCCAGACGCGCGCAGGGAGCCCCTCTCGCCTACGTGCTTCACGAGGCGGAATTCTACGGCTATCGTTTCAAGGTCGGACGCGGCGTCCTCATACCGCGGCCGGAGACCGAGCTGCTCGTGGAGGCGGCCCTTGAATATTTCCCGCGGGGGCGCGGCGCGCGCTTCGCCGACTGGTGCACCGGCAGCGGCTGCATCGCGCTCTCCCTGCTGCTGGAAAACGGGGCGCTTACGGGGGTGGGGATCGACAAGAGCCCACAGGCGCTCCGCTGGGCCGCGATCAACAGGAAATTCCATCACCTTGAAGACCGCCTCGCCCTGCTTCGCAACGCCGAGCCCTCGGAGGCCGCCATTGACGGTGAAAGCCTCGATTTTATAATCTCCAACCCTCCGTATATCCCGGAGGGGGAGATGGCGGGGCTGATGCCCGAAGTCCGCGACTATGAACCGCACATGGCGCTGAACGGCGGAGCGGGCGGGCTCGCGCTCTATAAGAAATTTTTTCGTTCCTTCCCGGGGTTTCTGAAGCCCGGCGGACTGCTTTTGCTGGAAACGGCCGGCAGCTCCCAGATTTGTGCGCTTGAGGGGCTTGTTTCAAGTGAATTTGTTCTCATGAATAAAATTTTGGATTATAACGGAATAATTCGCCATATTATATGGCGCAAAAGATAAAATTTAATATAATGATAGCTATAAGAAAATTTATCAAGAATAATATTCTTTGAGGAAGGATGTTAATCATGGAAAAGAGAGAACTCGTAATAATCGGAGCCGGCCCGGCCGGACTCGCGGCTGCGGTATATGGACGCCGCGCGGGGCTTGACACGCTTATCCTGGAAAAGGGTATCCCCGGAGGTCAGATCAACATCACAGATGAAATCGAAAACTGGCCCGGTACCATCCATTCAACAGGTTCCGAGCTTGGAGAGACCTTCCGCAAGCACGCCGAACACTTCAAGGCTGAATTCAGAGACTGCACGGTGCAGAAGATAGATCTCAGAGACGGCGGCAAATTCGTCGTCACCGACAAAGGCGAGATCGAGGCCGAGGCGATCATCCTCGCGACCGGCGCGAGCTTCAGGAAGCTCGGCTGCCCCGGCGAAGCCGAATTCACCGGCGCCGGCGTCAGCTACTGCGCGGTCTGCGACGCGGCCTTCTTTGAGGGCGAGACGATCGCCGTCGTCGGCGGCGGCAACGTCGCGGTCGAAGAGGCCGGCTACCTTACGCGCTTTGCCGATAAAGTATACATCATCCACCGCCGTGACGAATGGCGGGCCGACCGTCTGGCGATAGAGCAGGCGCTTGCCAACCCGAAGATCGTCCCCGTCTGGAATTCGGTCGTGGAGTCGATCGAGGGCGAGGGCGTCGTTGAGAAGCTCGTACTTAAAAACGTCAAGACCGGCGAAGTATCCGACCTTCCCGTGGCGGGCTGCTTCGTCTTTGTCGGCACCGAGCCTAACGTAGCCTACCTCCAGCCCGAGAACTCGGTCGTCAAGCAGACCAGAGGCGGCTGGATCGATACCAACGATAAAATGGAGACTTCCGTCGAAGGCGTCTTCGCCGCGGGCGACATCCGCGACAAATACCTGCGTCAGGTCGTGACCGCGGCCGGCGACGGCGCGGTAGCCGCGATGGCCGCCTACGCCTACATCACGGAGCAGCTCCACCTTCGTTCAGTGCTCATCGACCCGGAAGAGGTGGTAGCGCTCTTCACCTCCAGCATAGATCAGGGACAGGTCCAGCTCCAGGTCGCGGCGGAGAAGTTCGCGAAGGAGAGCGGCAAAAAGATCGCCTTCATCGACGGCTACAGGAACGGCAAGATGGTCGAGAAGCTCGGCATCGCGAAGCTCCCGACAATCGTCGAAATGAGGAAGGGCGCGATGGTCCGCTCCGCCGAACCCACAACGATCGAGGATATCAAAAACTTCCTCGCGTAGAGATCGCGGTAATTTAAGACATAAAGGGCGGGAGGCGTTTTCAGCGTTCTCCCGCCCTCTCTTTTTCGGTATAATAATAGAGAACGCTTTCGCAGCGAAATGTTTGCCGAAAGGGAGGGCTGAGCGATGATGAAAAAGACGGCGCTGTTTGCAGCGGCGCTTATGATGTTCTTTCTGCCCGCGGGCTGCGCGTGCGCGGCCGCCTCGCCGGAGCCGAGTGAGAAAACGATCAAGCGCGAGTTAAAGATCGGGCGCAAGGGGGCGGAGGCGATCGAGAAGCAGGTGCCGCGCGTCCTGGACCCGGCGGCTGAGGCCAGGTTGGCGATGATAGCGGCGAAGCTAACGCCGTATCTTCAGCGCGACCTTGAATACAGCGTGCGCATCCTTGATATGAAAGAACCCAACGCCTTCGCGCTGCCGGGGGGAAGGACATATTTTACGACCGGCATGCTCGAATTCTTGAAGAGCGAGGATGAGATCGCGGCGGTCATGTGCCATGAGTTCATTCACGCGGACCGCGCGCACGGCATCGTGCAGGCGAAACGCAACAACCGGCTCACTCTGCTGACTATCGCGGGGCTCGTCGCCGCGACTCAGGCGGGAGGGGACTCGGGCGCGGGGATCGCGGCGATGGCGAACGGCCTTCAGACGGCGCTGATGAACAGTTACAGCATCGAGCTGGAAAAGGAGGCGGACGCCAGAGGTATAGACGTCCTTTATAAGGCGGGTTACAACCCGGCGGCGATGCTGACGATGATGGAGCGCATGAAGGTGGAGAAGCTCAAGCGCGCCCAATACCAGATGGGGATATTCCAGACCCACCCGGAGGAGGAGGAGCGTGTCGACGCGGCGCTTAAATATCTGCGCGACAAGGGTATCGAGATACAGCGCAAGGATGTCGTGCAGTCGCTGAAGATAAAGACCGACACTGTCTCCGGCGACGCGCGTCTCTATGTGGACGACGCCGTATTGCTATCCGTCCCGGCGACCGAAGCCTCGCGGAAACTCTTCTCCGAGCTTGGCGAGCGCCTTGACAGCACTCTCGAACTGGAGCTGGCCCCATATGACATAAAGATACTCGGAGAGAAGGGGAGCCAGTCCCTCGTGATAAGGCGCAAGACGATATTGACCGAGGAAGAGCTGCTGCCGGGAATGCCGCCGCTTGCCGAGCTGCGCGACCGGATAAACGACGCGCTTAACAGGTCGCGCCGCGGAAATATGCTGACGGATTATTTCGATTAGGAGCAAAGAGCGGGTTTTTCCTGTAGAATGTGTAAGGATTAATCGAGGAGGGGTATGATGTATATTTCACTATACCGCAGATACAGGCCCCAGACATTTTCCGACATGGTCGGGCAGAGCGCGGCTGTCGGCGTGCTGCTGGAATCTCTGCGGGAAGGCTCTCTTGGGCATGCCTATCTTTTTTCGGGGCCGCGCGGATGCGGCAAGACCTCTGCCGCGCGCCTCGTCGCGAAGTCGCTTGACTGCCTTAACCGGAGCGCGGACTGCGAACCGTGCGGCGAATGCGAGAACTGCCGCGCCATCGCCGCCGGCGAACATCTTGACGTTATCGAGATAGACGGGGCCTCCAACCGCGGGATCGGAGAGATCCGCGACCTTAAGAGCCATGTGAGCCTGAAGGCGCTCTCCGCCTCCTATAAGGTTTATATAATAGACGAGGTCCACATGCTGACGGACGCCGCTTTCAACGCGCTGCTGAAGACGCTGGAGGAGCCGCCGGCGAATGTCGTATTCCTGCTGGCGACGACGGAGCCGCACAAGGTCCCCGTGACGATACGCTCGCGCTGTCAGCACATACCATTTCACAGGATAACGATCGCCGATACCGTGAGCCGCCTCCAGCATGTCTGTTCGCGGGAAAATATAGAGGCCGACGAGGAGGCCGTCTGGGAGATCGCCCGCCAGGCGGACGGGGCGCTGCGCGACGCGCTGTCGCTCACGGAACAGGCCGTCGCCCTCGGTCGCGGCAAGCTCTCTCTGGAGAGCGTGCGCGAACTTACGGGGGGCAGCAGCCGCACCGAGCTGGAAAAGTGGGTGACGATGCTGCGCACGGACCCGCAGGGTGCGGCCTGCGCGCTTCATTCGATCATGGCGCGGGGGATATCTTCGGAGCGGCTCTGTGAGGCGCTCTTCGTGCTCTTCCGCGACCTTTGGCTCTACTGCCTGTGGAACGAACGGGCTCTTGAAGCTCTTGAAACGTCGAGCGCGGAACGCGATTACCTGGCCGCGGAGGCGCGGCATTGGGACCGGGATAAGCTGCAGGCGGCCTGTATGCTCTGCAGCCGCCTGCTGCCGCGCACGCATTATGGGATGAAGGGCGACATCTTCAGCGGCCTCGTCTTTATGGAGCTGCAAAACATACTGAACGGAAACGCCCAGCCGCCGCAGCCTTTACAGAAGAGGGAGCCTTCGCCGCCGCCCATCCTCCGGCAGCCTGCGCCGGACGCGCAGCCGCCGCGCGTAGAGCCTGCCGCCGCTCCGGCCCCGGTACGGCAGGAAGCTCCGTCCTTCGAGCAGCTCCCGCCGGCTGAAGATTTCTGGATACCGCCCGAGGAGGAATTCTCCTTGCCGTCTCAGGAACGCCCTTCCCGGAAAAAAACGCCGGAAGCCGCGCCGCCTTTCGCGGGGCAGCCCGACATGCTTTTCGCTAAAGAAGCTCCTGCCTTTGACGTCGCGGGGCTTTGCGCCAAACTCGGAGACAATGAATTTTCACGGCTTATCGGCAATCTCTCCTCCGACTGGCTCGCGATCGCGGCCGCGCTGCTGCGCGCGGAGCTTTCGCGCCGCGACGGCGCGCTTGAGGTGAAGTTTGAGCGGCAGATGCCGGCAAAGAACTTTCTCTCCATACAGCATAACCGCAAGGCGCTCGTCTGCGCCGCCGCGAAGCTGTGGGGCGTCGCGTCCGGCGAGGCTCCTCAGCAGCCGCAGCATACGGCGGAGCCGGACGAACCGGCTCCGGAAAAATCTCCCGCCGAGCCTGAGGGCGAAGAAAACGAACAGGCCGCGGAGCGGTCACTTACCTCTCATGTGCTGCGACTGGCGGGGGCGGAGGTACTCTATGTGAAGAGCCTCCACGCAAATGAAGATGAATCTGAGGGAAATGAATAAATATGGATAAACCTTTCGTACACCTCCACGTACATAGCGAATACAGCCTGCTCGACGGGGCCAACAAGTGTTCAGCCCTTGCCGCGACGACGCGCGACATGGGGATGAACGCCGTCGCGCTGACAGACCACGGAGTCATGTTCGGCTGCGTGGAATTTTACAATAAGTGCAACGAGGCCGGAGTTAAGCCGATACTCGGCTGCGAGGTCTACGTGGACCCGAACGGACACACCTGCCGCGAGGGAAAGAGCCAGAACCACCTGATACTGCTCGCCGAGAACGAAGAGGGTTACTATAACCTCACAAAGCTGGTCTCGATCGCCAACACAGACGGTTTCTATTACAAACCGAGAATAGACCATGAACTGCTCGCGCGTTACAGCAAGGGGCTGATTTGCTCCTCCGCCTGCCTCGGCGGCGAGATACCGCAGTTTATAATACAGAATAACATCGAAGCGGCCTACGACCGCGCGAGGCTCTACAGCGACATAATGGGCAAGGATAATTTCTTCCTGGAAATACAGTCCAACATTATTCCCGAACAGGCCCTTGTGAACAAGACGCTGGTCGAGATGTCCAAGAAGCTGGACCTTCCGTTGATCGCCACCAATGACGCGCATTACTTGAAACGCAGCGACGCCGAGTGGCATGACATCCTGCTCTGCGTGCAGACGGGGAGCATCGTCACCGACGAGAAGCGTTACCGCTTCACGGGCAGCGATTATTACTTCCGTTCGCCGGAGGAGATGTGGGACATCTTCGGCGGCGAACTGCCGGATTCGTTGACCAACACGCAGCTGATCGCCGACCGCTGCGAGGTAAAGCTGAAGACGGGCCATTATTACCTGCCGGAATTTCCGCTGCCGCCCGGCGAGACGCTTTCGACGCACCTGCGCAGGCTGGCCGCCGAGGGGCTTCGCCGCCGGCTCAAGACGGAAGAGCCGCCGCAGGAGTACCTTGACCGCCTCGAATATGAGCTGGGGATAATCGAACAGATGGAGTTCCCCGGCTATTTCTGCATCGTTTCGGACATCATCATGGCGGCCAAGGCCCGCGACATCCCGATCGGCCCCGGACGAGGCTCGGCGGCAGGCTCCCTCGTCGCCTATTCGCTTGGAATAACCGACCTGGACCCGATAAAGTATAACCTGCTCTTCGAGCGCTTTCTCAACCCTGAACGCATAAGCATGCCCGATATCGACACAGACGTATCCGACAAAGGGCGCGAAGAGCTGATCGCCTACATAGTCGAAAAATACGGCACCGATCACGTCTCGCAGATAATAACCTTCGGGCGTATGAAGAGCCGCGGCGCGATCAAGGACGTGGGCCGCGCGCTGAATATACCGATCGCCGAGGTGAACGCGATCGCGAAGCTGATCCCCGCGATGCCGACGCCGGAAATAAAGGACATCAAGGGAGCCCTCGAACATGTGCCGGACCTCAAGGCCGCCTACGACGGCAAACCGGAGATAAAGAAGCTCGTCGATACTGCCATGAATATCGAAGGGCTGGCGCGCCACTGTTCGCAGCATGCGGCCGGCGTCGTCATAACGCCGAAACCGACGAGCGACATGGTGCCGGTGCGTAAATTCGGAGAGAATCAGGTCGCGACGCAGTATTCGATGGAACCGGTCGAAAAGCTGGGACTTGTAAAGATGGACTTCCTCGGCCTGCGCACCCTTTCGGTCCTTGACGGAGCGGTGAAAAACATCGAATCCAACGGCAAGGGGAAGATAGACCTTAACGAGATCCCGATAGACGACGCCAAGACCTATGAGATGCTGCAGCGGGGGGACACGCTCGGAGTGTTCCAGCTTGAATCCTCCGGCATGACGGCTCTTGTGCGCCGGCTGCGCCCCGACTGCTTTGAGGATATGATCGCGCTCGTCGCGCTCTACCGCCCGGGGCCGCTGGAAAGCGGCATGGTCGACACATATGTGAAATGCAAGCACGGCGAAGATACGGTGCGCTACCTCCATCCGAAGCTTGAGCCATACATGAAGGACACCTACGGGGTCATCCTCTATCAGGAGCAGGTCATGCAGAGCGCGCAGGCGCTGGCCGGTTACACGCTCGGAGAGGCGGACCTTTTGCGGCGCGCGATGGGAAAGAAGAAGAAAGAGGTCATGGAGAAGGAGCGCGTGAAGTTTGTCGAGGGCGCCGTCAAGAACGGCGTCGACGCGGCGAACGCGGGAAATATCTTCGACATTATCGAAAAGTTCGCCGGCTACGGCTTCAACAAATCGCACAGCGCCGCCTACGGGCTTATCGCCTACTGGACGGCCTGGCTGAAGGCCAACTATGGGCCGGAGTACCTCGCGTCGTACCTTTCCAGCCTCATCGGTTCCAAGATGGAGGTCCTCGG
>OLGB01004941.1_pt1 | contig 10836 bp, 10 predicted proteins | sample 1605691 | NCBI WGS metagenome assembly OLGB01 (sample SAMEA3888925, study PRJEB22519) | human gut metagenome | biome: human gut; feature: human-associated habitat; material: faeces | place: Denmark | collected 2010
GGGCTTGTCTGTGCGCGGTTGCAAAGCGGACAGCGCCGACAGAGACATAAAAGAATGGCTTGAAAAGCTGCAAAACAGTATGAACCGCCATTAAATACAAATTAACAGAAAGAAGGATCTTTATGGCAGTAACAGCAGGAAGAGACGCGCTCGGCACATTTGCACCAAAATTTGCTGAGCTCAACGATGATGTTCTTTTCGGAGAGGTCTGGTCGCGTACCGACAAACTTTCCGCACGGGACCGCAGTATTGTCACCGTCACGGCGCTTATGGCGAGCGGAATCTTGGACAGCTCATTGAAATTCCACTTGACAAATGCCAAGAAAAACGGCGTGACCCGTGAGGAAATCGCTGAAATTCTGACACATGCCGCGTTCTATGCCGGTTGGCCGAAAGCCTGGGCGGCGTTTAACATGGCAAAGGAAATCTGGGAGGAAGAATAAATGAAACAAGTGCTTATTCTCTCGGCGAGCCCGAGAAAACACGGAAATTCCGATCTTTTATGCGACCGCTTTGCCGAGGGAGCCAAAGAGAGCGGCAACAAGGTTGAAAAGATTTTTTTAGCGGAAAAGAACATCGGCTATTGCCGCGGCTGCGGTGTCTGTAACACAACGCACAAGTGTGTGCAGAAAGACGATATGGCGGACATTCTGAACAAGATGGTCGAGGCGGATGTAATCGTGTTTGCCACGCCGGTGTATTTCTACTCTATGGACGGGCAGATGAAAACGCTCATTGACCGCACAGTGCCGCGGTATACGGAAATGACCGATAAAGATTTTTATTTCATCTTAACGGCGGCTGATACCGATAAAGCAAATCTTTTCCGCACAATGGAGACCTTCCGCGGTTTCACGGAGGACTGCTTAGAGGGAGCGCGCGAGGCCGGAATTATTTACGGCACAGGCGCTTGGCAGATTGGGGAAATCAAGAACACTCCGGCCTATCATCAGGCGTATGAGATGGGAAAGAAGGTATAAATGTGGAATATGCAGTCTTATCCAACGGCGTAAAAATGCCGATTTTAGGCTATGGCGTCTATCAGGTTACAAAGGACGAATGCGAAAGGTGTGTGCTTGACGCTTTGCAGACAGGCTATGGTCGAATGGTTTGTCCATATTGTGGAAGAGCGCAAGAAAAATCAAGATACCTCCAAGGAAAAGAAAAACTGGTAATTATTCTGAAAGGATGAATCCGTATGAAAAAACTTCTTCGTGTCAGTTTTGCGTTTTTGCTTTTAATTTCTTTGATTGCCGTAACCGGCTGTGCGTCGGAATCGCAGACGGCTGTTCCGGTTCTTCCGGGCTCCGGGAACGCAGAATTTGTTTTGACCATGCAGATAGGCAATCCCCTTATGAGCGTAAACGGTGTGCAGACGGAAATTGATCCCGGCCGCGGCACAGCGCCGGTTGTACGTGACGACCGCACACTTATGCCGGTTCGTGCTGTGGTGGAAGCCATGGGCGGCACGGTTTTGTGGGATGAAACGACGGAGACTGTGACGCTGACCTGCGGCACGGACGAAATCAAGCTCACGATCGGCAGTACCGACGCATATCTGAACGGCGAACTGATTGAAAAAATGATGGAGCTGAATATCTCTCAAATGGAGAATACCATCACACAAAATATTTTTAGCCGCATTGCGCCTTTGCCGCTGCTGGACAAATACCAGGCATATCAGCTACTGGACAATCGATGGGGAGGTATCGCTACCGATCTTGAAATTATCCAGACTGAAGATTTTGACGCCACAAAGCAAGTTGATCCCAACATGGTCATCAAGAAGAAAGGTGACAAGGAAGAAGAGGTGCAGAGCGGCTGGGTAGGTCATGTGATTCCCTTTGAACTGGTGCAGACCACAGTGTTGAAAGCAGATTATGACGCACTCAAGGCCAAGGAGGCTCGACTGGATGAAATCGCGGCAGAGCTGACTGAGATTATCGACTCCATTGACGAGGGCGACCGTGGAGACTTTCTCAACGATGACAACACCGCCTTTGTTTCCAAGGAGTTTGCGGCAAAGCTGGCAGAGATTTATGGGGATGTTTCGTCCCCGGAGCTGGACGGCTTGCAGGGGTATCTGGAGTTGTTGGATGCGAAGGCCGGAAAAGCGGAAAAACTTCACTATGTCAATACCCATCCGGAAGTCAGCTGGGCCAATGTGGAGGGAAATCCTCCCTATACCAAGGGGAAAGTTTTGGCGTATGTCAAGGCACTGCGGGCGGCGTATATCTTCCCGGAGGATTCCTTTGAGGCGAAAATGGCACAGGCCGACAAGCTAATGGTAGAGGAAAAAACGGTTAAGAGCGAGGTAAAGAAAGACGCGGAAGCCCTGCACCTGAAAACCAAAGAGACCATTGAAGGACTGAGCGATGAGCAAGTCCTGGATTTGCTGCGTCTGAAATGGATTGCGCCCCTATGCGCTTCTCTGCGGGCCATGCCGGAGGCTATTATTGCCGGGCTGGAAAAGGCTGTGCAGGCGCTGGCGGATAAGTATGCCGTGACCTATGTAGAGCTGGACGAGCAGATCAAGGCATCTGAAACGGCACTTGCCGATATGATTGATGAGCTCACAGGCAGCGAATTTGATATGAAAGGACTGAGCGAGTTCCAGTCGCTGCTGAAGGGTGAATAAAATGAATGAAACGAAAAAGCCTGCGGTCCGATTTAAGGGGTTTTCTGTTGAATGGGAACGGCATCCCATGGATGAACTGACAACAGAACTTCATGAGTATGCAACACTTGATTCTTTATATCCTTTGTTAACCTCTTCGCGCGAAGGAATTATGTTTCAAAATGAATATCGCAGCAATCGAACGACCGAAAATAATAAAACACTTTTCAGTATAGTACCATATGGAAAATGCACCTATCGCCATATGAGTGACGATGACATTTTTCATTTCAATATTAACGACATAGTAGAAAATGGTCTTGTAAGCAGAGAATACCCTGTTTTTGATAGTACCGATGACAATGAATTACGCTTTATAGTTGCGCTTTTGAATTCTTCTGAGCAATTTAGAAAATTTTGCCGTGAACGAAAGATTGGCGGGACCAGAACTAGACTATATTACAAGGATTTAAGTAATTTTAAACCGCTATGCCCTGAATTCAATGAGCAACGGAATATTGCAGAGTTTTTGGATGGCATTACAAGTATAATTTCATACCATCAATCCAAACTTGAAAAACTTCAATCCCTCAAAGCATCCATGCTGGAGAAGATGTTTCCGAAAAATGGTTCAGATGTGCCGGATATTCGTTTTAAAGGATTTACCAAGGCATGGATTAAACGAAAAATAGGTGAGTGCTTTGCTGAGCGAAACGAAAGCTTTCCAGATGGGGAATTACTATCTGTAACTATCAATAATGGAGTTAGAAAATTTTCTGAACTAGATCGACGAGACACTTCAAATAGTGACAAATCTAAATATAAAAAGGTTTGTGTGGGGGATATTGCATATAATTCCATGAGAATGTGGCAAGGAGCTAGTGGTTACTCCCCTTATGAAGGAATTGTTAGCCCTGCATATACGGTGCTTTCACCAAATCCTGGTATAAATTCCAAGTGCATTGCCTATTACTTTAAGTCAGATGAAATAGTACAGACTTTCCAAAAAAATTCACAGGGCATCACATCTGATAACTGGAATTTAAAATTTCCTGCACTGAGTAAAATAGAAATTCGCATTTCCCCTAATATGGAAGAACAGAAAAAAATCGCGGCATACTTTTCTCAGCTTGATGCTCTCATTTACCAATTGGAACAAGAACTCGCCAAACTCCAATCAATCAAAAAAGCGTTGCTGGAAAAAATGTTTGTCTGATACAGGAGGCCGCCATGGCATTTGAAAAAGAAGCCGACTTTGAAGCGGCGCTTATCAATTTACTCACAGAAAAATATGGCTGGGAGTCGGAAATCCTTCGGTACAAAACCGAAGAAGAGCTGATCCAGAACTGGAAGCAGATTCTCTTTGAGAATAACCGGGATATTGACCGTTTGAATGATGTCCCGCTGACCGATGGCGAAATGCAGCAGATTCTGGACCAGATCACTCGGCTTCGCACACCGCTGAAACTGAATGGCTTTATCAATGGTAAAACCGTGGCCATTAAGCGGGATAACCCTGCCGATACGCTGCATTTTGGCAAAGAGGTCAGCCTGAAAATCTATGACCAGCGGGAGATTGCCGCCGGACAGAGCCGCTACCAGATTGCCCAGCAGCCTGTGTTCAAGGCGAGAAGTGCAGTTCTGTCAAATCGCCGGGGCGATTTTATGCTGCTGATTAACGGTATGCCCTTGATCCACTGCGAGTTAAAGCGCAGCGGCGTGGATGTGAGCCAGGCACATAATCAGATTGAAAAATACGCCCATGAAGGTGTGTTCTCCGGTCTGTTCTCCCTGGTGCAGATTTTCATTGCCATGCAGCCGGATGAGACAGTTTATTTTGCTAATCCAGGCCCTGATGGCGTGTTCAACAAGGACTTTTACTTCCATTGGGCTGATGCCAACAATGAGCCGCTGAACAATTGGAAGGACATTGCTCAGTATCTGCTCTCCATCCCTATGGCGCACCAGTTAATTGGATTTTATACTGTTGCCGACGATACCGACGGTATTCTGAAAGTCATGCGCAGCTACCAGTACTATGCGGCTTCTCGCATTACCGGTCGTGTCGCCATGCGGCGTTGGGCGGATAAAGATCAGTATGGCGGCTATATCTGGCACACTACCGGTTCCGGTAAAACCTTGACCAGCTTCAAATCAGCTCAACTGATTGCCGGATCAAGGGATGCCGATAAGGTGGTGTTCCTGATGGACCGTGTCGAGCTGGGAACCCAATCACTGATGGATTACCGTGGTTTTGCCGACGATGCGGGTTCTGTACAAGACACAGAAGATACCAATGTTTTAGTGGCAAAACTGAAAAGTAACGATCCGGCCAATATGCTGATCGTCACTTCCATCCAGAAAATGAGCCGCATTGAGGAAAACAGCAGCTATAATGCTCACGATATTGAACTGATTCGGGATAAGCGGATTGTTTTCATCATTGATGAAGCACATCGGGATGTGTTTGGAGAAATGCTTCGCACCATCAAAGAAACCTTCCCCAATGCTATGTTCTTCGGGTTTACGGGAACACCAATTCACGAAGAGAACCAGAAGAAAATGAGCACTACCTCGGATGTGTTCGGAAACGAGCTTCACCGGTACAGCATTGCAGACGGAATCCGGGACAAAAATGTTCTGGGTTTTGACCCCTATATGGTGCCTACCTATAAGGACCGTGATTTACGCAAGGCTGTTGCTTTGGAAAAAGCCAAAGCACCTACTGAAGCCGCAGCCATGAGCGACCCCAAAAAGAAAAAAGCCTATCTGCACTATATGGATCATACAAGCGTGCCTATGGCTGGTGTCGTTCAAGCAGACGGAACCTACCTGAAGGGCATTGAAGATTATTTGCCCAACTCCCAATATGAGCGGGAAGAACATCAGCGTGCAGTAGTAACCGATATTCTGGATAACTGGGTTACGCTCAGCCACGGAAGTAAGTTCCATGCGATTTTTGCAACCAGCAGTATCCCGGAGGCGATCCAATATTATAGGCTGTTCAAGGAAATAGACAGTTTGAAAGTGACGGCACTGTTTGACCCAAGCATTGATAACAATGGTGGGGCAATCTTTAAGGAAGAATCGTTGATCGAGATTCTGGAAGATTACAATGCTCGCTACAACATGAAGTTTAAGCTGGCCACCTATGGAACGTTCAAGAAAGATGTTTCCTATCGCCTGGCACACAAGGAGCAGTATAAGTCTGTGGAGAGGACCCCGGACCAGCAGATTGATTTGCTGATTGTTGTGGATCAGATGCTGACCGGATTTGACTCAAAATGGATTAACACCCTCTATCTGGATAAGGTTTTGGTCTATGAAAAACTGATTCAGGCATTCTCCCGCACCAACCGCCTTTTTGGACCAGAGAAACCCTTTGGCACGATTCGTTATTACCGGAAACCTTATACAATGCGTCGGAATATCGACGAAGCGTTCAAACTGTACTCTGGTGACAAACCTCTTGGCCTATTTGCGGACAAGCTGGAGTATAACCTGGACAAGCTGAATGAGCTGTATGATGAAATCGAAGCGATTTTCCGCTCGGCAGGAGTGGGGAATTTTGAAAAATTGCCGGAAGATCACACAGAGCGCGGACAGTTTGCCAAGCTTTTCAAGCGTTTTAATAACTACCTGGAAGCAGCTAAAATTCAGGGCTTCACTTGGAATAAGCTGTCCTATGAAATAAAAACGGAAATGGGTAAAACCACTGTTGAGCTTCATCTGGATGAGACTGCTTATCTGATTCTTGCACTTCGCTATAAGGAGCTGTTTTCAGGCGAGGGAACAGGCTTGGGTGGTGATGATGTTCCTTATGAGATTGATTCTTACCTGACCGAGATCAACACCGGCGTTATTGATGCCAATTACATGAACTCCAGATTCAGCAAATACCTCAAGGCGCTGCAGGATGGAACTGAAACAGCGGCGGTGCTGGATGAACTGCATAAGTCCTTTGCAACTCTTACCCAGGAGGAGCAGAAATATGCAAATATTTTCCTGCACGATGTGCAGAACGGCGATGTTGTAGTTGATGAAGGGAAAACGTTGCGCGATTACATCACAGAGTATATGACCAGTGCGAAGAATGACCAGATTCACCGTTTTGCCGAGGCTCTTGGAGCAGATGAGACAATGCTGCGGGATTTCATGCAGTTGAGGGTTACAGAAGCAAACATTAACGAGTTTGGCCGATTTGATAAGCTGAAAGCAACGGTCAATAGAGACAGCGCAAAAGTGTTCTTGGAAACCCTTGAGGGAGCTGCCATCAAGCCTTTTCAGATCAACATGAAGGTGGATCGGATCTTGAGAAAATTTATCCTTGAGGGCGGATTTGACATAGCCTAAGCAAAGGAGGCGGCGATATGGGAAACAGGCGGCAAAAACATGAGCAAGACACAGCTATAAAGCTTCGCTTCTATTTTATGTCATTATGGCTATTGTTCGTTTTGATTTTTCTATTAACCGTTGATATCCCAATTTGTTTTTCTAAAGATGCGCACTTTATAGGTTTTGGACCGTTGTTGAAAAGAAATTGGCTTGCGTTTATCTCTTTATTCCTGGCAATTCTGGGATGGCTTGTTGCGTCTTTTGAGAAACAAAAATGGGCAGGCGTATCCAATCCACCGTACGAAATCGAGTCTATCAAAAATGAGAATTACGAATATTTAACCTTTCTTACTACCTACATAATCCCACTGATTTGCATCGATTTAACCAAGATTCGATATGTGTTCGTGCTGGCAGTTCTATTGGTGCTAATCGGGTTTATCTTCATCAGAATGGATTTATATTGTGGGAACCCTACCTTGGCACTTATGGGATATAGATTGTATCGCGCAGAGATTAGAGGCGTGGATGCTCCTGATGGAGTTGTGTTGATATCAAAAGACCGTTTGTCCAAAAGATCGGCTATTAAATGGATTCCCATCGATAAGTATGTCTGGATAGCAAAGGAGATAAAGAATGACGTCGGATGAATTAAAAAAGGCGGTATCTACTGTATTGGAACAGCCGCACCATACACAATTATATTTAGTTCTGAAAATTAATAATGAACTGGTTTTGAGGTTGGCTGATGTAGAAGATGAGAAAACCGCGCCAGAAATTCAGCGGTTATTTGAAGAGTTTCTAACAGCTGCTATTGTTGATAATGATGATATGATTGTTCGTAATTTGTCTATTGCAGATGAATCCTCAAATGCGATATATCAGTATGATTATAATAGTTATCCGGAAGAATTGGGATTATTCAAAAGCTTCAGACTAAAAACGGCAATCAAGACAAAAAAGTTTAATTTTCACACAGATGACTTAGGAAGTTTATTTGGATACATAATTTATCTTGGCTCGATGGAAAAAGGCATTGTTTTGTTCAAAAAGCACTACCCAATTTCTTTGATTAAAAGAGGAAGCCTTTTGTTAGGAGCAAAAAAGAAAGCTGAGCGATTTGAAAAACTTCCAGGTGTAGATATTATCCGAATGAATGGCGACGCACAACTTTTACGCTTGGGTGATACTATATTTGTGCTAGATTTAAAGATGCTAGAACGCAATATGGGGTTTTCGACTCTCATCCAACAAGCAGCAGTGGAGACTGTTAGCGCAATTGAAGATCTGGACATTTTGGATGATATTGAAGTGTTGCGGGATACACTTGAAGTCCCATCATTTGCTCGGAAGCTCTCCAAAGTAAAAAAAGCATCACCTATTTTTAAACTAGGAATATCAAAAGAAGCAATTGTCGAATTTACAAAAAACACGCCAGAGCTTGCAGGAAAGTTCAAATATAGTGAAGATGGTACGCAGATCAGGCTGGGCACCAAGAAATCTAAAATTGCGTTTCTTAAATTGATGAATGATGCTTTTTTACACTCTGAATTAACTAAACAGTGGTATGATGCATCTGCAAAAGACAACATTACTCAAGGGGCTGGATAATTGGCGAATTTTTAGCCTAGGTCTCAAAGGAAAAGCGTTCATAGAACGCGTAGCCGCAGAATGAAATTTTGCGTTCAAAGGGGTTTGGGGGTGCTGCCCTCAACAAGCAGACGGCAGGAAATGTGAGTGTGTATTACACTCGCATTGCTTGCCGGATTTGTGTGTGGCTATCCACACGCATTGCTTGCTACAATTTGCTCCCTTTAAAAACCTAGTACTTGAAAATTATGAGGTAACAGCATTTCATCATTGCAATTATGTTAATATAGGGTTGAATTCTATCCTTAAGTCTGATAGAATAATATTGGTGAACGGGGGTGAATCTCTTGAAGGAAGTGGCAGAAAGATTGCGATCTTTGCGGGAAAGCGTTAAGTTGTCCCAAGTTAAAATGGCTGAAATCGTCGGTGTTAAGCAATCCAGCTTGAACCGCTATGAGCTGAATCAGGCTTCGCCGACATTTGAAACGCTTAACCGGTATGCGGATTACTTTGATGTATCTATGGACTATATCTTTGGACGCACGGACAATCCTCAGGGCAAGCTGTATGAGTACAAGCCTAAAATTCAGCAGAACGACCCCCAGATGCAGAAGTTTGTGGAAATGTGTTTTGACCCCACATCTCCTATGAATGCGCGACTCAAGGAAACGCTACTGCAAATGCTTGGGGAGGCGAAACAATGAATGTTGTTATCTACGCCCGCTACTCCAGCCACAGCCAGACCGAGCAATCTATTGAGGGACAGCTCCATACCTGCTATGAGTATGCAAAAAACAACGGCTATCTTGTTGTTGGGGAGTACATCGACCGCGCTCAGAGTGGAACCACCGACAGCCGTGCCGAGTTCCAGAGGATGATTGCCGACAGCGACAAACATATCTTTGAGGGCGTTCTTGTATATCAGCTTGACCGCTTTGCTCGCAACCGCTACGACAGCGCCATCAACAAAGCAAAACTGAAAAAGAACGGTGTGCGCGTGATCTCCGCACGGGAAAATATCAGTGATGATGCCAGCGGCATTCTGGTGGAAGGCGTTCTGGAAAGTATGGCTGAATACTACTCGGCGGAGCTTTCCCAAAAGATTCGCCGGGGCATGGAGATCAATGCGCAAAAGTGTTTGGCCAATGGCAGCAATCCTGGTTTGGGCTATAAGGTGGATTCCGAACGTCGGTACTATGTGGATGAGGAAGAAGCAAAGATTGTCCGGGAGATTTTTGAACGGTATGCCAGTGGAGAAACAGTTGCAGACATTATCCGTGATTTGAACCGCAGAAAGCTCACGACTTTTCTTGGCAAACCCTTTAATAAAAACAGCGTCCATCGCATTTTGAACAACCGGCGTTACATCGGTTATTACCTCTACAAAGGACAGGAAACGCCGGGCGGTATGCCTCGTATCATCGAAGATGAGCTGTTTGAGCGGGTCCACCATATCCTTGATCGCAACAAAAAAGCACCTGCCCGAGCTAGAGGGCGGGAAGAGTATCTGCTCACCACAAAGCTGTTCTGTGGCTACTGCCGGGAGATGATGACCGGTTACGGTGGTACAGGAAAATCCGGCAAGACCTATCACTACTATGCCTGTAATAATTTCAAACGGCGCAAATGCAAAAAGAAGGTTATCAGTAAAGAGAAAATCGAGGATCGTGTCGTGCTGGAGTGCCGCAAGTTGCTGACAGACAGCAACATTGAGCGGATCGCAGCTTCGGTATCCGAGGTCTGTGAATCCAACCGGGACACAGCATCCATCAAACGCATCAGAGCTGCCATCCAGGAAGCAGACACTGCCATTGAAAATCTCTGGAAGGCGCTGGAGCGGGGACAAGCCGCTGACATGATTACTGAGCGGATTGAAAAACGTCAGCACGAAAAAGAGGAACTGCAAGCACAGTTGGCTGTCGAGATGGCGAAGCAGGTGACTTTGACAGCACCCCAGGTTAGAGCCTATCTCTACTCGCTCAGGCAAGGAGACAAGAACGACGAGAACATCAAGCGTGGGATCATCAATATCTTCCTCCGGGCGGTATATTTGTATGATGACCGGTTCACCTTGGTTTTGAACGGTAGCGACACTCCGATCACAATTGATGACATTCTGCTGGACGAGATTGAGGAGGGGCTTGAGGGTGATCTGACCAGCTGCGAAGGGTGTTCATCGTTGGTTGCGGACGCTCCACCAAAAGAAATGGACATGACGTTTCGGTGCCGTCAACATTTATGCGCAAATTTATTTGCAGGCTCCGGCTGAATGAAGTTAGCCGGCAATAGAGGCG
>OLGB01004946.1_pt1 | contig 10826 bp, 12 predicted proteins | sample 1605691 | NCBI WGS metagenome assembly OLGB01 (sample SAMEA3888925, study PRJEB22519) | human gut metagenome | biome: human gut; feature: human-associated habitat; material: faeces | place: Denmark | collected 2010
GTATCTTAAATTAAAAATTGTTGTGTTGAAGCGGTATAGCCTGTCGGCTATGCCGTTTTTGCTTTGTTGCGTTCCCGTTCTTCTAAATGCTCTTGGAACGCTTCTTCCATTTCTTCGGGACTGAGTTCCTTTAAAATGCCTACACCGTTGTAGTAAATGTCCATTAGCTGAACACGCTTTCCGTCAAAGTATCTCGGTGCATACACGATAATCCTGTCAATAAATTCGTGTATCAGTTCAGGCGTGAGTTCCTTGAGCTCGGTAACCTTCTTTACCTTGTCAATGAATTTTTGCAGGCTTTCGGTCTTGTCCGTTTCGGTTTCGAGATAACTTTCCATTTCGGGAATATCTGCCTTTAAGTGTTGCTGCTCTTCCTCGTAAGATATTGATAGAGTAGCATAGCGTTCATCGGACAGTTTGCCGCTTGCGTTATCTTCATAGATTTTCTGTATCAGACTGTCAATCTCGGCAATACGCTTTTTCGCCTTGTTCAGTTCACGGCGTTTCTGTGCAAGTTCCTTCTTTTTGTCCTCGCTGTAACATTCCATCTGCTTGCGGGCAAACTCTTTTTCAAAGGCTTGCACATTTAAGAGGATTCGCCGCATACTTTCCAACACTGTCTCCGCTACAACTTTTTCTCGGATATAGTGGGCGGAACATACTTCGGAATTTTTACGGTAAGCGGAACAAAAGAAATATGCCTGTTCCCGTTTGTAATTGTTCGTCACGCTGTAATACAGTTTCTCTCCGCAGTCCGCACAGTAGAGCAGTCCCGAAAACGGGCTGACAATTCCGCTTTTGGTCGGTCTGCGGCGGTGCTGCCGGAGTTCCTGTACCAACTCAAATACCTCACGGTCAATAATGGCAGGGTGGGCATTCGGAAAGATTTTCCATTCCTCCTGCGGTCTTTCAATCTTCGTTTTGTTCTTGAAAGACTTTGTTGTGCTTCGGAAATTGACCGTATCTCCACAGTATTCCTGCTTAGCAAGAATATCTGCGATGGTTGCCGAACACCAGTTAAACGGTCTTTCAGGCGGCTTGCCGCAATTCCTGCCGATACTGTTCCAATACTCCGTGGGAGTCATGACCTTTTCGGCTTTCAGCTTCTTGGCAATCTGCGTCGGTCCGAAACCATCAACGCATAGGGCAAAAATTCTGCGCACTACTTTGGCGGCTTCCTCATCAATCATCCATTCTTTTTTATCATCGGGATTTTTCATATACCCGAAAGGCGGATTGGTTGTTAGAGGAACGCCTGACATTCCCTTGTTCTTAAAGACATTTCGTACCTTTTGGCTTGTGTTTTTAGCGTGCCATTCGTTAAATAAGTCCTGCATTGGAACAAGGTCGCTGATGCCTTTGGCGGTGTCGATATTGTCCATAATGGCGATATATCGTACTCCTAAACTGTCAAAACCTTCTTCCAATAACTGACCGACAACCAAACGGTTACGACCGAGACGGGAATGGTCTTTGACAATCAGCGTGCCAATCAAGCCCTTTTCCGCAAGTTCCATTATCTCCGTAAAGGCAGGTCTTGCGAAAGTCGTACCCGACCAACCATCGTCAATGAACACACGGGGATTTGGAAAGCCGTTGTCTCTTGCATATTTCTCAAGTATGGACTGCTGATTTTTAATGCTGCCCGAAGCGCCTTCCTGCTCATCGTCACGGGATAGGCGGCAATACAAGGCAGTTATCTTTTCTGACTGTTTACTCATAGTTCTCCTTTCCACAGCCAGATATGATAGGATTTGTAGGTGTATCTATGATACCATATCGGCTGTGATTATTCAATGCTTTAACGCGGTAAATTTAATCTTTTCTACTCTTTTTTCAAGACAATGCGTTCCACTTTTTCGGTGATGTTCTCGCCAGCGTCTTCCTTGAAAAAGACTCTGACCGCATAGAGCGTACTGTCAATTTCTTTTACAAAGTTCAACGGTTCGAGATACATACTTTGCCGAAACCACGCTATACGCTCTTCTTTGGTAAGGGTGGCAAGATAGTCGGTTATCTCGTCAAGGAGAGTATAAATTTCGCCCGTTCTTTCAATGGTATTACCCTGATTATCTACATACATCATCGTGCGTCACGCTCCCTTCTCTGTGATTTTCTATGTTGTTCTTCCTCTCTTGCTCTGTACTCGTTGGCATAGAGTAAATCGGTTTTCTCTTGGATTTTAAGAGACCGTTCCTCAATGCCCTTGTTCAGCTTTAATTGCTTTCGCAAAGCGGTAATCTGCTCCGTAACCTTAGATTTTTCCTCTCGTAAGGTTTCTTTTTCGGCTGGTAAGGCTCTGCGGATTTTGTTTTGCAGCTTAGTGCGATAGGCAATCAGCCTATCCATTTCGCCCTGCAATTTATCTCTGTCCGCATATAGATCGTCGAAGGTTTCAATGCCGTATTTGCTCATATACCGCACCTGTTCAGATAACGCTTCAAGTTTTCTTAAATCTTCTTTGAGGTATGGGCTTGTCGGTTTATATTCCGTGTTCTTCGGCAGAACGCCTAACAGATAGCAGTAGTGGAGATACAGTTTGTAGATGTGGCTCGTCTTTTGAAAAGGCTGAAACCAATCCCGTAAAGCCTGCGGCATTTGGGGAGGATAATTGATGGTTGCCCTGCGGTTTCCGAAAGAAGCGTATGCCCCCATTGTCCTTTGGATATTGTCGGGCGTCCATCTTTTGTCCAGCGTATCAAGCCTTGTAAAATGCTCGTACTGTGGCAATCGTATCTTCCAATGCTTTCCCGTAAAGTCGGTGATATATCCTTTGCGCCGCAGATATTCCTCCATATAGTAGGGGCGGCGGCTGAAATTGATTGCCTCCCGTACATCTTCACGATAAACATTGTACCTTGTGGGTTTGCCGCTTTTCTCATCAAGCCATATCTGTCTTGACGGCGCTTTATGGGGATTTTCTATAATGGATAAGCCGTGTTCCATACATATTCTGTCAGATACATCACGGAGTTTTCTTTGCTCTGTTTTGGAATAATTGTATTTCTTTCCGTCAAGAAAGGAAACCGAATTAAAGCAAAAATGATTGTGCAGATGGTCTTTGTCAAGGTGGGTGGTAACGATAATCTGATACTTATCGCCCCACATTTCTTTTGCGGTCTGTAATCCGATTTGGTGCGCCTGTTCGGGCGTAACCTCATCGGGTTTGAAGCTTTGATAACCGTGCCAAGCGATATATCCGTTTTCTTTGCCATATTGCTTTTTGGTTAAAATCATTTGCTGTAATGCAATCTCTTTCAGACAGTTGATAGCCGAAACATACTCGCCCTGCTCGGTGGCTTCAGGTCGGCTGACATAGGAAAATATATCCCACAACGGCTGTAAGTTCGGAGTATCTGCTCTTGTCTTTTCGGGATTTTCCACATAGGCAATCAGGTCTTTCAGCCTGCCCTCGATATGCCAAAGGCTGGTGGTTGCCATTATGCCACCTCCTGTAAATCGAGAATCAGACCTTCGATTTCTTTGCATATTTCAAGTGCGGAAGGCTCGAATTTTGCACACCTTTTGAAACCGCTATGGACTGCGTAGATTGCTTCAAGCACTTCCCAAAATTCCTTTTGGGGTTGTGGCTTGGGCGCTTTGCCTTTGCAAAGCTGGCGGATAAATGCCGATTGAGACAGCCCGCACGCTGACGAACAGTGCTTCAGTTTTTCGTTTTCTTCTTCTGATAAGCGTACCTTGATACGCACTTTTTCCTTGTTTTCTTTATTCAAAAATATCATCTCCATTCTTGGGTTTTAGCTTCTTTAGCAGGGTCATAGGGCGGCACGCCCTGAGTTAGTCCACACGCCTTTAGGCTGTGGATTGGGATTGTGGGTGCCACAATCCGATGCTCGTTATCCCTGTGGACACATCTCTATGAGGGTATGCCGTTCTCATTGGGATTCCTCCCGTTTCGCTGTCTGCCGTTTTTGAAACCGTCACTCAAACTGTCACCATTACCGTCACTTTTTGTATCGGTAATTGGTAAATTCAATTAGCCTTTTCCGGTTCGTCCTGTGGAAACGGATTACAATATCTTTTTTGTAAAAGCAGTCGTAATCAAAACGGTTCAGCAGCTTGGTGACGGTATTGGGCGGAGTGGCATTGTCACCGATTGCCGCCAGCAATTCCGTTGCCGAGCCCGACCAATATTTCCGGCTTTCGATAAACGGGATTACCTTCCGAAGAAAAGGGTGTTTATCGGTCAGTATCAGCTCGCTTTTACTCGGTATCTCTCCGAGTATTTCCGCCACAAGTCTTTCGCCCTTTGTCATCTCTTTCAAAGCTGTCACTTCCTTCCTCGTTTGCAGTGGTAAATGTGCACCGCTTTACCCGAATGTTGTTTTTCTATGCCTGCCCCGGAGTCTCACCGCAGCGTTGTTTTGCTCATTCCCCACGGAGGGAAGTCATCGCAAAATCATATCCCATTCGGACGGTCATTCAGTTGTAACCGGCTTTTGGGCAACAAAAAAAGCCGGCACATCAATGCGCACCGACTTGGCAAAAGGGTAGACTACCCCCTTTGTGAAGGTTGGTTTCACATCAATGTAACCGGCTTTGAAATTCAAAGTCGAAACTGTCTTTTACGCTTGACCTCCGCCGACAGTTCGGGGCGGATTCGGAAGCGGCGGTATTTTCTCTTAGCATACCGCAGGCGTTATCCGGCTTTCAGCCGTCCTTTCAATCCACTGTGAAAACAGTATTCAGTTGTAACTCTGCTACAAGAGCAATTTACATTATATGCGACTGAACATCTGTTTGTCAAGACTTTTCGTGACGGTTTTTTTGAAAAGTCATATAACATCCGCAATCCGTGACTGCCGAGCATTTATTTCCGGCGTCATTCATTGATTTTTCGCTTATGCTGTATATGTATTCCGATATGCCCAATTCCCAAAATAACCGCCGAAAGAATCAGCCATAGTACCTTGCCGTAAATACCCAGCAGAATGAAAGCGGCGACTGGCAGTGTTGCGCCTGCAAGAGGTATACCGAGAAATCCACTGTAAAAATCGCTGAGTTTTCGGTTACTGCGAAAATAGCGTATCCACCATAGCTCATACAAAACCATCATAAGTGCAGCGGCAATCAACCACCACGACCATACCGTCCATTTATGCAGATTAAAATCAGAAAAAATTAACGCACAGCAACAGGTCAGCACCTCTCCGAGACGTTCAAATGCCAGTAAAATTTTGTTCTCATTCTCCGAAGTATATCCTTGCGGCAGGTTTTTCGTCCAAATAATATTTGGGATAAAGAGCGCCGACAGAAAGAGTAACCCTACATAAGAAAATCCAAGATGACCGTTCATCGGCGTTCCTCCCCGAGAACAAAATCAGCAAGCGGCTCAATATATTCTTTTGAGGTATGGTCATAAGATGTATTCAGAGCTTTCAGCATTTCTTTCTCGTATTCGCTTTTCTCTTTTTTTCGTTTTACCATAGCGGCAAACACCTTCATCATCAGCTTGTCACCGAAAGGCATATTTTCATAGCGCAGTCCGCCCTGCATATAAAAATGGGGAACTTTATCCATCTCTTCTGTTGTAAGATTATTTTTCCAAGCTTCTTCTATCATCTCTGTTGCCGAATTAGGCGTAGCTCCGGTAGCGAAAACAATCAGCTTTTCCGCCGTACTTTTCTCGAAAAGAGCTTTTGCATTTTTCAGTCCGTCCACAAATCCGGCATGAAACCGTCCGCCGAAAATAATGGTTTTGTATTCCGACATTGTCTCTGCGGAAACTTTTTTCAACTCCACGGCGGAGCAGTTCAGCTTTTCGGCAATCCATTCGGCATATTGCTTGGTAAAGCCCGTGACGCTCTTATAAACTACTAAGATCTGCTTATTCATTTCTATTGTCCTCCAATGCTTGTTTCAAAAATGCTTCATAAGCCAGCTCCTGCTGGTTGAAAATTTCAGCTTCGGAAATTGAGGAAGAGGTGACGGAGTAAATTGTTCCGATACCAATGGTATAAATCAGCATATTCAGGTGCAGCCGCTTTGCCGCAGAAATGGAAATATTTAGATTTTCTGCAATTATTTTTGAAACATTCGGATTGGTTTCCGAACAGTAAATGTCATCAAGAGAGGAAACATTTTTTCGTTCCTGAAACAGATACATTCTGAAAATATGAGGTTCATTTTTTGCAATCTGAATATATGCGTGTCCGGTGCTGCGGAACAGGTCGTTTCTGTCAACGGTTTTTCCGACTTCCGCCAGAATAAAGGTCCTTGCTTTTTCTGCAACGTCATTCTTCAGTCCGTCCACATTTTTGCAGTAGCTGTAAATCGGCTGTACGGAACAGCCCAATTTCTCCGCAATGGTTTTTACAGTCGCTTTTTCAATTCCGTCCTTTCGGGCTATCTCAAAGGCGGCGTCCACTACCATTTCTTTTGTTATCCTTTGCTTTGGCATAGCCGTCCCTCCATAAAAAATAGAGTTATATAAACTTATTATATAACTCTATTTTACATAGACACAGGATAAAAGTCAAGGAAGATTTTTCAATCTTGCATTAGTACGGTCGCTTTTTGTCCAGCCAGCCTTGCTCTGCCCAATATTTGCCGTCGATGTATTCGGGATCAGCTTTATGTAAGGACTTTTGCATTTTACGACAGAAAGAAAACTTAAGTTTTGTAATCAAATTTGTATGTGCAGGTTTGGTATAGTCGATGCGTGAAAATTCCCGTGAAAGCTTTTCTATCTTTTTTGTCAGTTCCGTTTGCTTCTTTTGGGAAAGCTTATCCCAGATAATATTACCCATTAAAGCTCCGGTAAAAATACCGATTTTAGAAATGCCCCACCAAGATAAGCTGTGCTTTATATCTTTTGCCGCAGATTTTGCACCGGCACCTAAACACTGTGTAATGATGACCGCACGTTTCCCGAACATTTCAGGAGCAGGGCGGTGCGGCAGCCAGCGGTAAGCAAAATGGTCGAGGAGATTTTTAATTGCGCCGGTTGCGTGAAACACATAAGCAGGAGAGGTTATTACAATTAAGTCTGCTTCCAAGAGCGATCTATCAATTCTTTCGATGTATTCTGCGTCTTTACAAGCCTTTTCGCCCTTTAAGATGCAGTTTGTGCAGCCGACACAGAAATTGGGGCAATCCTTTGGGAGATAGTATTCCGTAATGTTTGCCTTATTTTTAAACTCCGCTAAAAACATCTCTTTCAAGCGATAGGTTACGCCGTGCTTTTCCGTTCCGTTTATAACCGTTATTTTCATTCTGATACCTCCAAAATATCGTGCAGAATTTGCGTGTGCCACGCCTTGCGGTTTTCCTTTTTACTTAAATCAATATCAAGTATTGTCGAGGTCGTTTCATACCGAAGAAATGTCTGCTGCATAACCGAAATCAAGCAAAAAGTCTTTCTTTTTACGGTGCTTTCGTCCCAATCAGGACGGCAGGCAGCGACAAGAGGAAGATATGCGGCATAAGTTCTGTGTGTGTTATCATTTGGTTTTGGATTTTTCATATCGGTAAGCACCGATATTTTTGAAACGGCATAATGCTCAAATAAAAAGTCAAGAGTCATATTGCCGAGATATTCCAGTTTTTCAAAAGGTGGTAAGTTCTTTGTCTTTTCTCGAATACTCTGAAAGTTCTCGACAATTCCGTTTATAATGCGCTCAACGCATAGTTCAATCAGGTTATCCTTGTTTCCAAAATGATAATTTACAAGACCTAATCCAACGTCTGCGCTTTTGCATATTTCACGGACGGTAATTGCTTCTAAATTTTCTCCGTTTTCCCTAAGAAGTGCAATCGTCGCCTGTATGATTGCTTCTTTGTTATCCATATACAGATCCTCCTGAACAGCGTTCAATACACATTGTACTGAACGTTGTTCAAAAAGTCAATATTCATTATACGAGCCGAAAAAAAGTAACGCTTTTCGGTATCAAAAACGTTATTTTTAAGCAGTTTGCAAGTAAAAGTACGGTAGGCAGGGGTAAATCCCTGCCCGCCGTAATTCTAAGGTTTCAGGCGTTACATTTGCTTAGCTGTAAATCAACTCGGCATTAACGATTTCTCTTGCCCTCGCCTGTATCTCATTCATTTTTCCAACCCAAAGCATTGCGTTTTCTGCTTTCAGCTTTTCGGTCACTTTTTCCTTTTCGGAAAGTTCTTTTACCAGCCGAAGAAACAATTGTTCTGCCTGTTCGTCAATGTCGGCAAGGTAACGGTTCAGCTTGCCGCTTGTCAGCAAATTCATATACAGAACCTTATGATTTTGCTTTAAGTGCTTTGCGTGGCGTTGCCCCCATATACCGACTGGCTTTGTTTCTTCTTCGGGGAGTTCCAAACAAGGTAGATAATAATCGCCCTGCTTTTCGTACCAAAGACCGTTCTTTTCATCAAAAATTCTGTTTTCCATTTTGTAATCCTCCGAATGTATTGATTTTCCTACAAATTCAATCATTCTGACTGACTACAAAAGCTTAAGGGAGACAACTTCCTTACGAAGTGTCTCCCTTTGAGTCCTTTTGTTTTTTTCATCTTGACAAAGGAGACGGTAAGGGATATAATACCCGTGACAGTGGAGGTCGTGGTGTCACTGTTTATTTGGGCTCCTTGGTGGGAGTGATGAAAGGATAGGTCATTCGCAATGAGCGAAAGCTGCAGTCATAACTGCGATTCGTGTACGGCTAACTGCCCGAGCCGTGAGGGCGGTATACAGCCGGAAAAACAGAACAGTTTCAGCAATATCGGTAAAGTATACGGGATAGTGAGCGGAAAGGGCGGCGTGGGCAAATCACTTGTTACCGCGCTTGCGGCAGTGACAGCGCAGCGCGCAGGTTTCAGGACCGCCGTGCTGGATGCGGACGTCACAGGTCCGTCTGTCCCTAAGATGTTCGGCATCCATACCAGAGCCGAGGGGGACGAGAACGGACTGTATCCGGTCCTCACAAAGACCGGCATAAGGCTGATGTCAATAAATCTTCTGCTTGATAACGAGACGGATCCCGTGGTCTGGCGCGGTCCCGTGATAGCGGGCGCAGTAAAGCAGTTCTGGACCGACGTTATCTGGGGCGACGTGGATTATATGTTCACCGATATGCCTCCGGGAACGGGAGATGTGCCGCTTACGGTGTTTCAGTCGCTGCCTGTGGATGGCATAATTATTGTTACTTCGCCACAGGAGCTTGTATCCATGATCGTGGAGAAAGCGGTCAAGATGGCGGAATTGATGAACGTAAAAGTTCTGGGTATAGTTGAAAACATGAGCTATGCCGTTTGCCCGGATTGCGGTCACCGTATAAGTATATTCGGAGAAAGCAAGGTCGATGAGGTTGCCGGGCGTCACGGTATACCGGTCATAGGCCGCATTCCGATGGATCCGAAGCTGGCTGCCGCCTGCGACGCAGGTACGATCGAATTGTTCGACGGCAACTGGCTGGACGAAGGGCTCGGCTCTATACTCGTGTGATGAACCAATACGCCGCAAAGGTGGCGTTGGATAAAGCACATATCTGATATCTGAGATCTCGAAAGGAGCAAAAAAATGAAAAAGCTTATCGTAGTCTTTCTTTCATTGGTGCTTGTACTGTCTTTTGCGGCGTGTACCGAGGAAGAAGAGAGCAGAACACCGCTGTCTAAGCCGCCGGTCTCCAGACCTGAAGAGTCGGTCGCCGATGTTTCCAAAGTGGAAACCAGCAGTGAGCCTGAGGAATCTAAGGTCCCCGAGCCGCCGGAAGAGGTATTGGACACCGGCATTCTTGGCCCGGGCAATACGCTCAACCGCAACACGGCATATGCTGTCGTTGCAGAGAACGACGGTCATGCAACAACATATGATCCCACCGCTGTGCGCTTTAACCAGTGGAACGGCGAGGCCGAGCTCGGAGATACGCTGTTTTTGACCGGCGAGGGCGGCACCAAGCTTGTTGATGCCTGCACGGGCGACTATGCTTCACTTGAGGATTTTGCCATTGCGGTCGTCAGCTATGATATGGCGACTTACCGTTACAAGGTGACGGCAGTCAGTGCCGCAGGTGAGGATAAATCCTCATTGACCTTCCCTGAAGACGGATTTGCCATTGCGGTCAGCGACGTGCTCGGCACGGAGAACGAAGAGCTCAGGACGAGCGACTTCAAGCGCGTGAACGCTTCGAACGTCGCAAATCTGCGTTCGTATACCGTTGGTGCGAGCGTTGAGCTTGACGGTATCAGCGCGAAGCAGATACATTGGGAATTTGAGTCAATATCAGAGGCTCCCGTATTGGACGGTATCATCAACATAGGCGAATACGGAGACGCGATACTTGAATTCGACGGTACGAGCCCGGAGGTTGATTACCGCGGATTTGACGTCAACGACAAATATGCTACCGGAGCGTTTTACGCAACATATGACGCTGACAATTTGTATCTGGCATGGGAGATAGCTTCCGAAAAGCACGAGTGCCCACTGGCTACAGATGCTGAAGCCGGTCAGATGTGGCAGTACGACTGCGTGCAGATAGTCCTGGGTGCCATGAACCCGAACGACAGCAGAAACCTGGACAGCGCGCTTTGCTGGAGCGGTGCTCCCGGCGGCGCCAATGTCAAAGCTTATGACTGGACGCTTGAAATAGGTATAGCCGTAAATAATAACGGTGATACGTTGCTTTGCGAGAACTGGTTCAGCAACAACCTTGAGTTTGAAGGCAAGGCTACCCGCAATGACGATACCGCTACCACGATCTACGAGGTAAAGATACCGCTGGAGGCGTTCAATGCCGAGGTTCCCGGTTATGAGACCACCTTTGAAGCCGGTACGGAGCTGGGAGTTTCCTTCTCGATCAACACCTCCGACAACGGCACTTCCAGAG
>OLGB01004968.1_pt1 | contig 10783 bp, 9 predicted proteins | sample 1605691 | NCBI WGS metagenome assembly OLGB01 (sample SAMEA3888925, study PRJEB22519) | human gut metagenome | biome: human gut; feature: human-associated habitat; material: faeces | place: Denmark | collected 2010
TAGTCCGTCAGCAGTTCCCCGTTATATTTGTCCACGCTACGTTGTACGGATGACAGCCCCATCCCATGGTTCAAGCTGTCCGGCTTGCTCGTCAATATCCGCCCTTTTCCATTCAAGGTAACTTTTCCCTCATAAGGGTTCTGCACCATGATGCTGAGGCTTCCTTTTATCTGTGACACGGATACTTCCATGTGCCTCTGCCCCTCTGGAAGGCTGCCTGCTGCTTCCATGGCATTGTCAAGAAGATTTCCCAGTATGATGCACAGATCCGCTCCATCAAAGGGCATCTGTTCCGGTACAAACACATAGCATTTCATGTCAATCATTTCCTTACGGGCAAGGGAATATTTATAGTTGATAAGCGAGTCTATGACAAGGTTCCCGCTGCGGGAAACTTCATTCCTGTAAATCTGGTTGTTCTCCAGTATGGTATCAATCTTTTTTTCGGCTTCTTTGAGTTCACCGGACTGTATGGCAGCCTTCAGATCCACCAGATACCCGTTGAGGTCATGCCTTACCCTTCTTGTCTCCTGATAGGCTGTTTCCCTTTCTGCCGCCTGTTTGTTACACAAAGCGATCTGCTGTTCATAGGCAAGATTTCTCTTTTCTGTTTCCTGCTGTCTTCCCAGTTTGTCATATACGTCAAAGGTAACATAGTTTACCATGATCATGAGTATGGTAGTTATCAGGAAGAAGAAGTTCCTCTGGTTCTGGCACGTCAGGTAAAAGGTATTATGTATGACATAGATCGTGACTAAGGGAATAAAGAAAAGACGAACCCAGTATTTATTGGAAATGTATGTCAGGGAATCACTTTTCCGGCAACGTTTTAGGATATGTACTGATATATACATGATGAGCTTTGAAATGACATTTCCAACGATAAAGCCATAGGACATCGTGGCCGCTCCCGTCTTTGCAAGCACATAGTTTGTCGCGACTTCCACAAGCATCCAGAGAGTATCTAGAATGCCGGCACGGAACAGAGCCTCCTTATTGTTGACTTTATATAAGGACTTATAAATAATGAATATCAGGAAAATATTTATGATGAGGATAAAAAGCGGCTTGTTAGCATTAGATTCCATTACCCAGCACTCGTAAAGTATGTATGCTCCCCACACCAGAATCCCAGCAATACTGTGTTTTTTTTTATGATTACCAAAAGCACCCAGATATGTACTGACAACCTGCGTGGAAAAAAGTACCATAAGGATGTTCAGCAGACTGTATTCAACCATTGCCCGGCACCTCCATACCAGCCATTGCACAGAACTGACTACGAACTTTTTTCTGCTTATCCTCGCTGATCTGGAGCATTGCCCCGTCAGACATGGTCACATTGGTAAAATTCATGCTTTTTATATAGTCAAAATTTACAAGATAGGACTGGTGTATCCTTATAAAGCGTACATTACTGTCAGAGAGCTGTTTTTCCACGTCATTCATCTTTCCGTAAAACCTGTATTCCATCTCATCTGATTCTGTATTTTCAGCTCTCACATTTCTTACCGCATGGATATAGATTACCCTGTTACAGCTTTCAAAATAATAAATTCTGCCCAGCGGAACCTTTATAAATTCTTTATTGTAGGTAAAAGAGAAATATTCTGATTTCTGTCTGATACGCTTATATGCATCCATAAAGACGGAATGAAATTCTTTTCCAATGATAGGTTTTGAAAGAAAACGGAAGGGTTCCGTGTTAAACAGTTCCTTTAGGTATTTTTCGTAACTTGAAACATAAACAATCAGTGCCGGGACTTCCATACTTCTTATCAGCTCTGCGGCACTAATTCCGTTAATCTTATGCATTTCGATATCAAGATATATCAGATCATAATAAGTTCCTTGCCGGATATTTTCCACAAGAGTGAAGCCGTCGAAAAAGACAGCACAATTTATCTTTATGTCCTGTTCATTCGCTATTTTATGAAGCATCTCCTCGATAATGGCTGTCATTGCCACGTCATCGTCACATATGGCTATATTAATCATTCGTATCTTTCTCCTCGGTTTTGAAGTCTACATTTCCCTCATAATTATCAAGTGCATACTGGCAGCAGCGCAGAACCAGTTCGTTAAAGGAAATGTGCTCTCCCTTTGCGAGTGCATGCAGTTTGGCATCCAGTTCTTCCGTAAAACGGATGGTTTTGGGAATATTGGCTCCTGCAAATTCCTTGTCAATTCTGAACATGGCATCTACCTCTGGTTATTTTTTTATGTTTTAAATATAACCATTTCAGGCATAAAATAATATAACCACGTATGTAACCAAAAATATAACTATTTGGAAAACTTGCGAATAGCACTTAACTTAGATTCAGAGAAATATTGAAAAAAACCTTTAGGTTGCCTCTCGAAAAAATACATATAAATTCGTAAAAATTACATGATTCGTATTTTTGCAAAGAAATATTGTATTTTATTTGAAGGTTAATGTGAAACCAAAATGAAAGAAAAAGTTATATGAAAAAAGTATAAAAGGAGAAGTGTAATGGATAAGAAAGGTTATTTAGTAGGAACACAATCTGAAGTATGGAAGTTAGGTGCAGCCCAGCAAGTAACATTTATTGTGACAGCAGATTGTAATTTGCGCTGCAAGTATTGCTACATTACTCATAAAAGTGGTGGTAATCGAATGAACTTTGAAACGGCAAAAAAGTTCATTGATTACATATTGGATAACACAACCATGAAAAAGCAGGATGCGGTTGTGTTAGATTTTATTGGCGGAGAACCACTATTGGAAGTAGATTTAATTGATCAAATATGCGACTATTTCAAACTTGAAACTTTTAAGCGGGGAATGTCATGGTACTGGAATTATCGAATTAATACATGTACAAATGGTGTTAATTATTCAGATGTTAAGGTCCAGAATTTTATAAAAAAGAATTACGGGAAGATTTATATTTCCATTACCCTAGACGGTACAAAAGAGAAACATGATATGCAAAGAGTTTTTCCTAATGGAGAGGGGTCTTATGACATCATTAGGAAAAACGTGGATTTATGGTTAAAACAGTTTATTGGCAATACTAAGGTTACGTTTGCAAGTGATGATTTATCATTGTTAAAGGATAGTATTATACAGTTGTGGAATGACGGGATTAAAGATGTCTCAGCAAATGTTGTGTTTGAAGATGTCTGGAAAGAGGGAGATGATAAGATATTTGAGGACCAGCTAAAAGCATTGGCTGATTATATTATAGATAATGATCTTCATAATAAATATAGATGTACCTTATTTAGTGATTCAATAGGGGGAAGTTACGCTGAAGATGACATGCTTAGTACAAGCTGCGGAGCAGGAAAAATGATGGCACTTGGACCGACTGGTGACATATATCCTTGTATGCGTTATTATGACTACTCTTTAAATAATAAAGAGGGATTGGTTATTGGAAATATTGAGGATGGAATTGATTTTGACAAAGTAAGACCTTTTGAAACTGTTATGTATAAGTATCAGAGCGACTCGGAATGTTTGAATTGTGAGGTTGCTACCGGCTGTGCTTTCTGTCAAGGGTTCAATTATGATGAGGCGGATACACATACAAATTTCCAGCGTGCGAAGTATATTTGTAAGATGCACAAGGCAAGGGTTCGGGCAAATAATTACTATTTTGCAAAATTATATAATGTAAAAGGTATCAAACGGCAATTTACATTAATTCAGAAAAAATCTATGATTTTTCTTCTGGATGATAGCTATACAACATTTTGCTCGCATTACAATAATGCAAATTCTAATGTTGAAAACAAGGCAATGTCGGTAGAAATGATCCGAGAGGGAATAAGATATGCAGCAGAAACTTTTAGAAAGCCTATTTTTATTCATTCTAACGATATTTCCATTTTAGATAGCCTGCAGGAAGAATTATGCGGAGTGGAAGCACTGCACATAATTCCCGCAAGCTGCTCACAAAGTTTGGCGCATATTAGGGATTATATCTTAGTTGTAGATATTTCTAGTGTTGACAGCGATTTACGTAATAGCAAGAATGTATTATTAAACATAAAAGCAGAAGAAATAATGGAATTACCTAATTTAATGGATGCTTTATTGCCAAGAGTAGATAGAATAAACATAAATATTCTGAATCTCGATAAAAATTTTGATTTGAATGCATATGAAACATGCTTAACGGAAATTAGCAAGAAAATTGTATCTATTGTGGAGAAAGAGGGAGTTTTAAAAGAAGTTAGTGTCCTTACGGATATTCTCTTTATGCATAAGCATGGAGGATGCAAAGCAGGAGAAGATAGCATTACCTATGCACCTGATGGAATGAGCTATATCTGCCCGGCATTTTATTCGGAAGGGAAGGAGCCAATCGGCAAATTATATAATTCTGCTGATATAAAAAACGGACACTTATTGACAGCTGATTTTGCACCTTTATGTAAGACCTGTGATGCTTATCATTGCGAGAACTGTAAATTTATTAATCAAAAGAGTACGGGTGAAGTAAATGTATCACCGGCTTTCCAGTGCAAAAAAGCACATGTTGAAAGAAAGTGTTCATATCTATTGCAAAAGGAATTGCAAAAGCATTTTGAAATCCAAAATGTTCTTGCTGAGATAGACTATGATGATCCTTATAAGGTACTATCTGTGAGCGGTAAAAATATGGGTTTTTATAATTGTTTATGAGAGGTGAAAATAATGGAAAAATTAGTTGGACAAGTAAGTGAAAACGAAAAAAATGATATGATCGACATTTGTGAGGTAAAAGTTGCGTTGGATAATCTGGAAAAAATTGTAGGGAAAGATGAAGCAGAACTTCTTGAACAGATTACTCGTGAAAGAGATATTACAAATGAAAAGTATAATGCATGGTGGGATAGCATTAGAGAAAATTATGATTTTGAAGGAGATGAACAAGGACATTGGCGATTGGATTTTCAAACCGGAGAGGTTTTTTTAGTAGTATAAAAAAAGAATTTCTCTTTATGAGCAGGTTGTTCGGGGGAAAAAGGGGCAGATTTTGTGCTCTTTTGATTTTAATTGTAATCGGTATTATAGCAAGCAGTATTACACCTTATCTGTTTGGCTCATTGATAGATAGTATTGTTGCTGCTGACATAACAGGATTAAAAAGGTATATTGTTCTTTTTTTAGGATTCAATATATTATCCATTTTGATTGAGCTAATTGAGAGCATAATAGGGAATGATATATCTGTAAGGGTAAGTTGTGAAATCAAGCAGGAATTGCTAGAAAAAATTTTGCTTCTGAAAGCTAAAGAACAAGATAAGTATTCGGCTGGAGAGTGGATGAACCGGTTGGAAGGCGATGCTGATAGTATTGTCAGCTATTATCTTGATTTGCTTAGCAGCGTGATTATGATAGTAATTAATATAGTGATTTCTATCGTTTTTTTAATAAATATTTCCCCCTTGCTTACGGCAGTAGCAATTTTATTACTTCCGTTTAGCTATCTTATAAACTATGTATTTAGAAACGAAATAAGCTCTCTTAAAAAAATTCAGAAAGAGGTGGAAGACGAAAATTATTCTTTAATAAATTGTATTCTTAACAATTTTAAAAATATCAAAGTATGGCAAATAGAAGACAACTTTATAAATAAATATGGTTCGATAAAGCAAAAACAAATTAAAGCACAGAAAAACAGCTTGCATTTATCGCTGGGTATTAGCTTGCTGCAAAAAGTAAATAATCAAATTTTTGAAATCATAATATTGATTGTCTCCGCAATGCTTATTTTCTCTGGAAATTTATCAATAGGTGGTATGGTTTCTTTTAATACATACTTGGAAAAGTTATTTAATGCTATTTCCAAATTTCTGGGACTCAATCTAGATAAGCAAAATATAAAGATTAGTATGGAGAGAATTGAAGAAATAGATAAGAAAGAAAAGGAACTTATATATCAGGATGGAAATGTGATGTGCATTAATAAGTTGGCCTTTAACCATGTTTCCTTTGGATATTTTTCAACAAACGTATTATCGGATATTAGCTTTTCTATTTGTAAACCGGGGCTCTACTCGTTTGTAGGAAAGAACGGAGCAGGAAAAACAACGCTACTAAAACTTCTCAGTAAATTATATGAAGTAGAGAGCGGGAGTATAACAGTCAATGATAAAAATATAGATAGTATTTCCACAAGCACATTAAGAAATAGTATTACTTTTATGATGAAAGAACCATTAATAATTTCTGGTTCTTTGTGGGAAAATCTTGTTGTGGGAGCGAAAGGAGAAATTAAGGAAACAGATATTATTAACATATGTAAAAAAGTCCAGCTAACTTCTTTGGTAGAAAAGATTGGCGGATACCAGAGTACTATAAATGCTGATTCTTTATCCAGTGGTGAAAAACAAAAAATAGGGCTAGTGCGAGTTTTGCTAAGGAAGAGTAGCGTTATTATGTTAGACGAAGTGACCTCTGATTTGGACGGTAATATAGAGAACATAGTTATTTCATTATTAGAAGAATTAGCTAATAGTGCAATAATTATAAATGTATGCCATAGAAAGAAATTAGTGGAATCAAGTACATACATATTTGTGATTGAGGAGAATAGAGGAATTGTAGAAACAGGCACACATCAAGAACTAAAAGAAAAAAAAGGAAGATATAATGAATTGTTTTGAGATGGATAAGGCTATACATAATCGCAGGATTATTTTAGCATAAATTATTTTGTAAGGAGGTGACATATATGGATCGCTACGAAAGCAAGGTTACAAGCAACTCAAACGAGGTTAGTACCTTGGGCTGGTGTCCGTGTCAAGGTTCGTGTAGTCTGACTTGCACAGGATCATGTAAGTATGAGTGTGCAGCAGGCTGCAAGGGAACATGCTTGAACGGAAATTCAAATTTCTGGTAAGGAGGAGTAAGGTATGTCACAGTATGAGAGCAAATTGGCATCTAATGGTGCCGGAATGCAGACAGCAGTAGCACTTTGTTTGTTCTGTATTTCAACATGTAGTGGCTCATGTAGCGGATCATGCAGTGGATCATGCAGCGGATCATGCAAAGGAACATGTGCAACTTCATGCAAAGATGGGTGCTATTCAAGCTATGCGCCGGGACCTATTCTGTAACAAAAACTGAATAGTTGATCATGAAAAAGCCATTTGGGATTGTCACTTAGGCATCTGAAATGGCTTTTTCTTAAATTTTTTTTCATATTGACTTGCGAAAAAGAGTACTCTATAATATAGAGTATAAAATAAAGGAGGTAGTATTATGGATGTAAAAGAGGCAAATAATGATATTCAATTGATTAAGGAGATTTTAAATCAAACACAGTATGATATTTCAAAAACGGGAAATTTCTTTGTTTGGGTGGGAATTATAAACATGATGGGTATTCTGGTAAAAGAAATAGGATATTTTCTATTGGATTCCGCTCAGGAGATTTCTAGAATGTTTTGGCTTGCGATTCGCTCCGTTGATATTTTATTATTTATCATTATTGTGGTTGCATATCTAATTTATTATTCGTCTTTAATAAAAACAGGAAATGATTTAAGTAAGAGCGTATTAAAGATATGGGGAATTTTAATAATTGGAGGAAAAGTACTATTAAAAATATTTTTTACAGTTTTTAGTGAAGTTTACAATGATGTATCGACTGATGCAGTAAATGGTTTAGAAAAATTTACATTCTTTTTGTTGATTATTATTGGTTTTTTATTTATGGGCATTTTAGTACACGATAAAAAGATAACGGGTTCAATTTGTGTGTGTGTTCTCCTATATTTCATCTTGCTTTGTGCAAACATTGATGTTGCGGTTGGAAACATTCACGGTAATAGTGTTAATATGTACGCACATGATGTTTTGTTGTCAGTATTATTATCTATTGGGATGATTATAAGTGGGATTTATATACGGCGTAGGAGGGTAAAAAAAGGTGGAACTCAATAATATACCGGATATTTTTAGCAATAAGCTGAGGCTTGCTATATTGGCAGCATTAGTTATGGAGCCTAAGACTTTTCGTGATTTAAAAGAAATCACATTGGCTACAGATGGAAATTTAGGAGGACAACTAAGTAAACTGGAAGAATGTGGGGCAATTTTTATCAACAAAGAATTTGTTAAAAGAAAGCCGCAAACAACATACGAATTAACTGATGTGGGGAGAACAGCGTTTAAGGAATATGTTGATTTATTGGATCGTATTATAAGAAAGTCGGAGGCGGATAAGCAATGATCAGGATTATTTTAAAAAATATGGATAAGAAAAATTATGGGATATATGGGTTTAGTATGGCTCTTTTTTCATCTATTATCTATATTATTGCATCTTTGATCTCAATAAATGGAATTATAAATTTAGGAGCTGGTTCGGAAAATGTTAGAATAGTGTTTGCTTTTTATTATGTCGTTATTGCCTGCACAGGCCTTCTTTTCATTTTTTATGCCTTAAATTTTTATATTAAGTCTCGCATGAAGGATTATGCGATGCTAATCGTATTGGGAATATCCAAGAGAAGAACATTTGCATTCTTAATATTTGAGTTTATTTTTATTTTTTTGGCAGGTACGCTGGCAGGGTTAGTGACGGGAATGGTTGTGATTGAAATAATAAGTAAATTATTTTGTGCAAATGGCATTACTGTCGATCTATCATTTCAGGAGATTGTTTTGAATTTGAGGATGTCGTTTTTGTTTTCTTTAGGGATATGTGTATTTGGATGCATTTTGGGATTGCTTTACTTTTTAAAAAGAGATTTAACAAAAATTATGACTATAGGAGTGAAAAGAGAGAATAGATATCATTGGCTGAGCATTTTAGCAGTTTTAGGATTGGCTTTGTTATTTGTTTCAGTAGATACATTAAAGGAAGCTACATTTGGTAAACTTTTACTTAGTTTGCTGGAGAATATTATTGGAATGTATATCTTATTTTCTTTTGGATTGAGTTTCATAATTTCCTTCGTCCAGCGCTTTCTTAAAAAAATATATATAAAATTTTTGCTTAATATAAAAAATTTTGTATATAGATATAAAAGCAATCGTATGATAATATTTATTACCTATGTTTTGAATATCATTATTATTTTTTTTGCAGGAGGGATGATAATTACATCATACATGGATACGAGTATGGATGAAAGTGCTACTGTAATACAAATATCTAGTTATTTTATGGCTATTTTTACTATCGTGTGTAATATGGGAATTTTAAGCATTAAACAAATGAATGATAGAACGAGTAATAAAGAGTGGACAGAGATATTAAGATATTTGGGGATGGACAGTATAAACAGAAAAAAATTTGCGATTTCTGAATTTAAGGTACTTGTAATCATTCCAACAGTATTGTCCAACTTTTTTGTTTGGTTTTATATACTTGCAGAGTGTAAACGAGTTGAATTAATGGATTTAGAACATGTTGCAAGTTTTATTATTTTTCAATTAATCTTAATAATAATACAAACTATTTATTTTAAAGCAATAAAACAATACACGATAAAGACGGAAAGGTGTGAGGAGTAGATGATTATTTTAAATGCAGAACATATATATAAAACATATAATCATTCTTTGGTTGATAAGGTACATCATGAAAAAGAGAACCCAGTTTTAAAGGATGTTAATTTAACAGTACAAATGGGTGATAGTATTGGAATTATGGGAAAATCTGGTTGTGGAAAAACGACATTGTTAAAAATACTGGGAACTATTGACAGGGCAACTCGTGGGGTAGTAACTTATGGTGGCGTAAGTGTTAAACAAATAAGTGATTCTGATATTGCTGAGCTGAGGAGAAAGCGAATGGGCTTTGTGTTTCAGGATTATAATTTATTTAGTCATTTAACTGTTGAAGAAAATATAATGTTACCTTTAATACTAGATAAGAGAAAACCTTCTGAAATGCGTGATAAAGTTTTCCAGAATGCAGATTTTTTAAATATTTCCAGTATTTTAAAAAAATATCCATATGAAATTTCAGGTGGGGAAAAACAGAGGACTGCTATCGCAAGAGCCTTAGTTAATGATCCACAGATAATATTTGGTGATGAACCGACAGGAAATCTTGACTCCGCATCAACAACTTCGATTATGAATTATTTAGATGATATAAACAGAATAAAAGGCAAAGCCTTAGTTATTGTTACACATGATGCATTGGTTGCAAGCTACTGTAAGCGTATTATTTTTATTAAGGATGGTAGAATGGAAAAAACAATTGAAAATGTTCAAAATAAGGAGGAAAATGTAAAGAAGATTACGGATATTATGTTGCATTTATAAGAAATAAAATTAAAGTAGGTTTTGATATACTATAACTATTATATGAATGGGATATGTATTCTGATATAATTTTAAGAAAAAGTTGGTGGGGCTGTCGCACTTAGTGCGACAGCCCCTCAGACTGTAGACAAAGCTCCTTCCTGTGAGGGAGCTTTTCTTATGTCATGACTGCAAAAAGGTAAACGTCAAATCCTGCGCCTACCTGTAAATTTGACGTTTACGAAACAATTGCCAATCAGAGCAAAAGGAAACAGGAAAAATTGTTTGAACTGAAAGAGTAAAGTGATTTGTTAATAAAAGAAATAGAAGAACTGTAGATTAGAAGAGAGCAGTGTAAAAAGAGGAACTGCTGGAAGAAATTGATGGAGTGAAGAGAATTGTCTAGTCCTTCAAGTTGCCAAAGCGAAAAGTGAGTTCTGGCAGAGGGAGATAAAAAGCAGACACAGAAAGACAAAAACGGACATTAGAGAGTTTTTTGGGGTAAGTTTGGAAAGTTGTTAATAATATTCGCAAGTTTTCCAAATAGTTATATTTTTG
>OLGB01004971.1_pt1 | contig 10782 bp, 10 predicted proteins | sample 1605691 | NCBI WGS metagenome assembly OLGB01 (sample SAMEA3888925, study PRJEB22519) | human gut metagenome | biome: human gut; feature: human-associated habitat; material: faeces | place: Denmark | collected 2010
CATATAATCCCTGTAAGGATTAAAATGATCCTTGCAGGGATTATAATGAAAGGGCGTCGTGAAATGAAACAGGAAGAACAGATGTTAAGGTCCGTGAATATTGTTTTGAGCAGGACCAACGGTTTGTATAAAATGTGGTTTCAAGGACGCGGCCTTAACGAATATTTGATACGAACGCTGTACGCCCTATATATGGAGCCGTCTCTGTCACAGAAAGAAATCAGCGACAACTACATGATACCGAGTCAGACGGTAAATAATTCGGTCAAAACTCTGGAAAAAGAAGGCTGCCTCGAATTAACACAAGATCGGTCCGATCGGCGAAGAAAAGAGATCGCCTTCACTGACTGCGGGAAAAAATATGCTGAGGAGGCCTTGTCGCCGATCATCGAACTGGACAGGAGGGTCATCCGGCGTATGGGGCTTAAAAAATTCCAGCAGCTGATCGAAACGCTGACAGCATATGCCGAGGCCCTGCGGCAGGAAATCAACGAAGAAGACAGGAACTTGTAAAATGGAATATGTCACACTCAACAACGGCGTAAAGATGCCAATGGTAGGTTTCGGCGTCTTCAATCTGGAAGGGACAGACTGTGAAAGGTGCGTGCTGGAAGCGCTGGAGGCCGGCTATCGGCTGATCGATACGGCCCAGGCCTATCATAACGAGGAATATGTCGGAAACGCGTTGGCAATAAGCGGCGTCCCGCGTGAGGAGGTCTTTCTCACCACCAAGATATGGGTCACAGAACATACCTATGAGGAGGCGAAGGCCTCCATTTTCAAATCATTGCGCAAACTAAAAACCGATTATCTTGACCTCGTTCTGATACACCAGCCGCTTTCGGACTACTACGCCGCCTACCACGCGATGGAGGAGCTATATAAGATAGGAAAGCTACGCGCCATCGGCATCTCGAATTTCTCACCGGAACGTATGGCTGATCTTGCGGTTTTTAACAAAGTCAGGCCTGCCGTCAATCAGGTGGAGACCCACATATTTTTTCAGCAGGAAGCCGCGCACCAATGGATGAAAAAATACCATGTGCAGCATGAAGCATGGGGGCCGCTCGCAGAACACCGCGTGCAGGAGGTGGTCGGTCATCCCGTTTTAGGCGAAATATCGGCAAAATATGGAAAAACGGCGGCACAGACGGCGCTGCGCTTCCAACTGCAGAGGGGCGTCGTAATTATTCCAAAGACCGCTAAAAGAGAGCGTATGAAGGAAAATATCGATTTATTTGATTTTACGCTGACAAATGATGATATGGCGCGCCTTAGTCTGATCGACGAAGGAAAATCTATGTGGTGTTCATATGACGACCCGCAAATCGTCGAACTGGCGATGTCATAACTTATGCGAAGAAAAATAAAGGGAGCAACCAGCATGAAAAAATATACCGCCGCAATACTTTGCCTATTCTTCACTTTCTGCTGCGCCGCAGTATCAGCGGCGGAGAAAACGGCCTTCACCGCGGTCGGATATGCCGCGACACGACCAGGCGGGCCTCTGATTCCTTACAGATTCACACTCCCGGAACTCGGCGGCCACGACATGTTGGTAGAGATCGCCTATGCGGGGGTCTGCCATTCGGACATCCATCTGGTGAATGACGAACACGGCCCCATCGTTGAATATCCATACGTGCCCGGTCATGAGATCGTCGGACGGGTCTCGGCGGTCGGTAAAAATGTGACAAAATTCAAAATAAACGACACTGTCGGGATCGGCAGCATGCTCGGATCCTGCGGAGAGTGCGAATACTGCAGAGCCGGGCAGGAACAATACTGCATACGCGGAGCTGACTGGACCGGAGGCGGATATGCCACGCACATAACCGTGAACGAAAAATTCGCAGCCGCGATCCCACGGGAAATGCCGGCAATAATCGCCGCGCCGCTGATGTGCGCGGGCATAACGACCTATTCGCCGCTAAAAAGATTAAAGGTAAAAAAAGGAGACAGCGTTGCGGTCGCCGGCCTGGGCGGTTTGGGGCACCTTGCGCTGCAATATGCCGTTTCCATGGGCGCGGAGGTCACCGTTTTTGAAATCACCGACGCCAAGGCGGCAGCAGCTAAAAGACTCGGCGCCGCGGACTATGTCAATACCAGAGACAATCCAGCCCTGTTAGAAAGGTACAGAAACAAGTTTAAAGCGGTCATCAGCACGATCCCAGTAAAACATGACATCCAGCCATATATCGACGCCCTCAAAGAGACCGGAACGCTGGTAATTCTTGGAATGCCGCCGCTGGGGGAGAATATTATGGCATTTGACAGCCATGTTCTCACCTCCGGCGGGAAATGCATCATGGGGTCTTCCATAGGAGGCATGCGCGAAACCGAAGAGATGCTCCGTTATTCGGCAACGCATGGGATCTGTCCCGAAGTCGAGGTCATCAGCGCAAACCAGATCAACAGCGCATTTAAAAGAGTCAAGGCTGGGGACGTACAGTTTCGGTTCGTCATCGCCGTCTCCTCTATGAGACAGTAAGCGGCGAGGTTTAAAGAAGTATCGCGGCAAAACCCTCCGCTTGCCTTTTTCGGCCTTTGATGCTATAAACTACAACGCTCACTCGGAGGGCGGATCATTCGTTGGAAATGACGAGCCGGATAAGGTGACGGGCTGGAACGCCCGTTATCTTGTCCGGCTCTTTGCTTTTTATTTAAGGGGGATCGTCATGGATCTTTTGCACACGAAAATCAGGACCATATATTTCAGGTACCTTGGCGCCGCCTTCGGCAGCGCGATGATAAGTTCCATATACGGGATAGCGGACATGGCGATGGTCGGGCAATATCAGGGACCGGACGGCGCGGCGGCCCTTGCCGTCGTCGCCCCCGTGTGGAACCTCATATACAGCCTTGGGCTGCTCGCCGGGATCGGCGGCGGAGTGCTCTTCAGCGTCGCCAAAGGCTGCGGCGGCGAGGGGAAAAGCAATGGGAACGAGTATTTCACGGCGGCATTTATCGGAACGGTGATATTTTCAGCCGTCAGTTGGATAGCGATCGTTTTTTTCGACAGGCGGATGCTGCTGCTCTTCGGCGCGGAGGAAACTCTTCTGCCGCTTGCGCGGCAGTACCTTCAGCCGATAAAATTCGCCGTTCCGCTGTTTGTCTTCAACCAGATGCTGGCCGCTTTCCTGCGCAACGACGCCAGCCCCGGGCTCGCCACCGCCGCGGTGCTTTTCGGCGGACTCTTCAATGTCGCCGGCGATTACTTTTTCGTCTTCACCTGCAATATGGGCATCATGGGCGCGGGGCTTGCCACGGCGATCGGGGCGGCGCTCACCTTCGCCGCGATGCTCTGCCACTTTTTATCAAAAAACAACACGCTGCGGCTGGTAAAGCCGGTAAAACTGACGGCAAAGCTGCGGAAGATATTTGTCACCGGCTTCTCGACCTTTTTTATCGACGCCGCGATGGGGATACTCACCGTGCTTTTCAACCGCCAGATAATGAGATATTCCGGCACGGAGGCGCTCGCCGTATACGGCGTCGTGGTCAACATCAGCACGATCGTCCAATGCTGCGCCTACAGCATCGGGCAGGCTTCACAGCCGATAATATCGACGAACTTCGGCGCGGGCCGGTGGGGGCGCATCAGGGCCACGCTGCGATATGCCCTGGCGACGGCGGCCCTTTTCAGCCTCGCCTGGACCGCCGCGGCGCTGACGATGCCCAACGGATTTATCCGCATATTTATGGCTCCGACGGCTGGCGTGCTTGCCGCCGCGCCCTACATCATCCGCTGCTACGGCCTATCTTTCCTGCTGCTGCCCTTCAACATCTTCTCCGCCTATTATTTCCAGTCCCTGATGCGGCCGGAGATATCGTTTTTTATCTCCGTTTCGCGCGGCATGGTGATAAGCGGCCTGCTCATATACATCCTGCCCGCCGCCGCGGGAGCCAAAGCCCTCTGGTTCGCGATGCCGGTCACCGAACTGCTGGTCGCCGCCGCAGCCGTCTATTGCATGATGCGCTGCACACATAACCTCTATTCAAGAGAGAACCGCCGGCACAGAGCTCTGCGGGGCTGACAGAGGGTTTTTAAATTGAGCTCCGCTTCTCTATTCACCATTGATATCTGAGCTGGAGAGGAGAGCCTTCGCTCATTTAAAAAACAAATTGTCGCTAACTATGCCGGTCTAAGCTATACTTATAATGCTTGACAAAACAATTATTATCAATGGGCCTAATAGGAGCGTAACGACGAATGCAGGATAAAAAATACAGCGCCGGAATGGTCTCCAAGCCGTTCTGGTATATTGAATTTAAAACAATAATGGAGCTGCTTGCGCATGGATATAGTTACGACGAGATAAAAGAAAAAGCCGTCGCGGAGAATCTGTTCGGTGTGCCGAAGGAGTACCGCGCCAGAGAGATCTTTAACGGCGTAAGCCGGCGCGCGAAATCATTAGACGCCGAAGCGATTAAATTGTTCTGTGCTGCGGACCTTACCGCAAAAAAGGCTCTGGCGCTGATCGCCGTCTTAAAGACAGACCGGCTCTTTAAACCTTTTGCACGCGAGTTGAGATAATTAAATGGAATTGCTTTCTGTAAAACAAACAGCGGATAAGAGGGCATTCCTAAACACCGTATTCAAATTTCGTGCATAGAAGTTCGTATACCCGGTACCATGAAAATTGATTCTTCTAGGGCTATGCAAGCGGATGCCGAAAAACCTAAAGATGCGATAATTAAATAAAAAGCGGTAGATACATAAAAAGATTGGAGAAAACAGTATGAAGCTGCTTTATTCAGAAATTCTTCCATTGGGGACAACGGAAGATCAAAAAACGATAGTTGAGTGCATTGTCAGAGAATTGGAAAAAGCCGATCGTATTGACATCGCAGTGGGTTATGTTTCAAATGCATCACTAATAGAACTGAACAGGCTGATTTTTGAAAATCATATTTCTAATGTTTGCCTTAATATTGGAATGTACTTTGTTGAGGGAATGCCTGAAAGCTCATATCATACAGCGCTCCGCATCAACGAAAAGTGGCATAATGCAGGAATTGGAGAAGTGCGCATCGTAAAGGCGTTTAAGTACCATGGAAAAGTATATTGCTTCTATAAAGAAGGAGTGCCGTTTTCGGCAGTGATTGGTTCTGCAAATCTTGGGGTTCTTAAACTTGAAGCTTCAAACCGCAGACAGTACGAGATTGCGGCTATTACCGAGAATGCAGAAGAAGCAGCTGAAATAGCGAAGCACCTTGAAAATCTGAAAGAAGAAAGGTGCTCTCAAGAAATTTCCCAAATAAGAGATATACCGTTGGTGCATGAAGTCAATACTTCATTGATTGGTGTGGAACTTGTAACACAGGTACCAAAATCTAATGTTGATTTTTACAAAAGCCGCGATTCGGAAGTTTTATTTTCGCTGCTTTTGAAAGTACCCTGTGAAAATGAAAAGCATATTGACGACGGGAAGCACTATACGAAATCAAATATCAATGTTTGTTATGCAGCTCCAAGAAACAAACGCAAACCTAGAGACTGGTATGAAACACAGCTGACAGTTGGTGCGGATGTATATCGAATGGAGGGTTATCCAGAAAAAAATAAATCGTTCTTTGTAGTTACAGATGACGGTTATTGGTTTAAGGCTCATACAACTAGCGATAACAACAAGCAGTTCAGTGCTGTTGGTGATGAGCTTATTATGGGCAGGTGGCTCAAAGGACGGCTTGCTGCGGCAGGACTTGTAAGGCCTGTTAATAATACCCAATTGGATATAGATCGAACTGGAATGATAACAAAAGAGATCCTTGATGAATACGGGTGTGACCGTTTGAAATTCAAAAAAACCGGACAGACAGCTCTTGATGAAGAAGGTACTCCATTAAATGTGTGGCTTCTTTCCTTTGCAGCCGAAAATGACTAAGAATCTGGAGGCAGAATGGTGCAATATCTAAATACCTATTTGGAAAAAATAAAAGACCGGGGCAATGTAAAGCTTGCAGAATCAATCTCAAAAACAGCAGAAGAGGTTAGTGAAAAGCATATACATAAGTTTTCCTTTACTTCGCACGAAACTGGTTTACTGTTCGGCAATATTCAATCTGGAAAGACGGGACAAGTGTTTGGAATAATGTGCAAGGCCGCCGATCTGGGTTTTCCTGCTTTTGTCCTGCTTACAACTGATAATATTGTGCTTCAGCAACAGACTCTGGGGCGAGTAAAAGCCGATTTGAATGGTTTCTGTATTTGCGGCGAGAATGATGCACGATTGTTTATGGATAACAGCTTAGTGCAGCCCGTTATTATTGTATTGAAGAAAAATGCTCGCATTTTGAAGCTGTGGGCAAACATTTTTGCCTCAACAGGGTTTATGAAAGGAAATCCCTTGTTCATAGTTGATGATGAGGCTGACGCTGCTTCACTCAACACATTGGTTAATAGAAAGCGGCAGTCTTCCGTCAATAAGTACTTGGATGCTATTATTAAAAACGGTGCGTCCAGCAGTCTTTACCTGCAAGTGACCGGAACACCTCAAGCTATAATGCTGCAGACAATAGCTTCTGGCTGGCATCCGCTTTTCACTTATTATTTTAAGCCTGGCAATGGTTATATTGGCGGTGACTTTTTCTTCCCGGCTTCGGGAAAGCCAGACTGTATAGAGTATTTGGATGACATGAAAGAGCCTGCGAAGAGTGTTGTTGTAAGGCACTTGATTGTGTCCGCTCAAATTCTGCTTGCAGGTGGAAAGGTATCAAGCTGCCTGTTCCATCCAAGTGTGCGTCAGGCATCCCATCAGTTGTATGCAAACGAAATAAAAAAACAACTCAACTGGTGCCTTGAAAACTTTAATTCTGATTTTTCCGACGAGGCAAGAAACATCTATGAATCCTTAAGCCCGCAGAAAACTCAAAAGCAATCGTTGGTTCTTTTGCTTTCAAAAGCAAAAGAACTGCTTGAAAACGAGGCGGTAGATGTCATTGTTATGAATGGCAAGAGCGAAGTTGACACTTTTCAATATGAGGCGGGGTGCAATTTCATCATTGGCGGGAACACGTTGGGCCGAGGTGTAACCTTTCCCAGCCTTCAGACTATCTGCTATACACGGATAAGCAAAAAACCGCAGGCAGATACGATGTGGCAGCATAGCCGAATGTTCGGTTATGATCGCGATGCTGGGATGATGAAAGTTTACATTGATGAACATTTGTACAAGTTGTTTGCTGATATAAATGCAACAAACAACTCTATCATTTCCCAGATTGAGAGCGGTATTGAAAATGTCAAAATATACTATCCAGAGGGGTTGAATCCAACTAGGACGAATGTGCTTGACAAGGATTATGTCTCGCTGATTTCCGGCGGAACAAATTACTATCCGTTCAATCCTGGCAATGATTCGATTGAAGAATTGTCAAAGCTGATTGAGGTCTTCTCCAATGATGAACCGTATTATCAGGTAAGTTTACGGCTAATAATAGAAATCCTGAACCATATTATTCCAAGTCCTGATTTTAAGCTGAATGCTTTCAAGTCTTTGATAGATACGATTTTGTCTGAGAATCCGACTGCTCAAGGCGTTTTGATTGTTAGACGAGAAAGAAACGTGGCTCGTGGGACTGGCGCATTGCTGTCTCCGAATGATTGGCAGCTTGGCAGCTCGTTTACTGAAAAAGTGGTTCTTACCATGTATCAGGTTACAGGTGCAAAAGGATGGAGCGGAAAAAAACTATGGGTTCCCAATATTAAACTTCCGCATGGAATAGTGTATTACGATGCTGCGGAACCAGAGTCATCCGCCGATTGATGCGGTGAGTTGATATGATTGAACACAATATTGCACAGCAGGTTTTATTTTCACCTGTTAATGCAGGGGCGGATACATTACTCATTTTGTCTGCTTATGCGACACCCAATATGGCTTCATGGTTGATTAAAAATTTGCAGGAAAGAAATCTTGGGCAAATTTCAATAAAACTCATTGTTGGAATGACACCTTATAATGGAATCAGCCTGGATGTCCATAAAGGGTTTATTGAACTGAAACACAACTGCTATCCGGAGCAGTCAGCGTTTTCCTGCAGCTATGTTTATGAGAACCCCCCAGTACATTCTAATCTGTATCTTTGGCTGAAAGAAAGTTTTCCAATGGCGGCATTTACAGGCTCGATGGAGTTTTTGCAGAGTTCTTTTGTCAGCGGACGTTGTGAATTGGCTGAAGAATGCAATCCTCAGGATGCCCTGGTATATTTTAATTCAGCAGAAGCAAGATCCATTTACTGTGACAGTAATGATATTGAAGAGTATATCATTATAAAAAATAAACATCCGATTTTAGATGAAGAAAGTGATCCGCGTGGTCAGTTGTCAGGAGAGGGTATTACTCAAGTCACTTTGCCGCTGTTGTCGCGCAGCGGTGATACGGGGAAAAAATCAGGGTTGAATTGGGGCCATCGAAATAAAAGAAACCGCAATGAGGCATATATTCCATTACCGGCTCGTATTGCAAAAAGCGGCTTTTTCCCGTTGGGCAAAAAGCATTTTACGGCATGGACTGATGATGGACATAATTTAATTTTGCGAGTTGAACAGGCAAATAACAAAGCAATTACAACACCGATGAGCAATGCCCTTCTTGGCGAATACTTCCGAGGAAGAATAGAACGGGCTAATGGTGCGTATGTGTCCCTTCAGGACTTGGAAGTGTACGGCAGAACCGATGTAACATTTTACAAAATCGATGACGAAGAGTACTATATGGACTTTTCTGTAGCTAAGGAAGCGCAGATGAACGCAAATGGCTGATACACATTCAAAGGAAACTCGAAGCCGTAATATGTCGCATATACGCAGCAAAAATACAACGCCAGAGGAAATCGTTAGGAAATACTTGTTCAAAAATGGTTTTCGGTATAGAAAGAATGATGCCAGATTTCCGGGAAAACCTGATATTGTTTTGCCGAAATATAAAACTGTTGTTTTTGTGAATGGCTGTTTTTGGCATAAACATGATTGCCCGCGCTTTGTTTACCCATCTTCGAATCAAGAGTATTGGATTCCAAAGATAAAGAGAAATGCTGAGCGGGATAAACATGACAAAAAACTTCTTCAAAATATGGGATGGAATGTTCTGGTTGTGTGGGAGTGTGAACTTAAAAAGAAGGTGGCGGGCGAGACCTTGGAAAACCTGAGCACCAAAATCAGAGCAAACCTTACAGAAAAATAAATCTTTTTGGGAAAAAAGGCCGCCAAATGTTGCAGTTCATCTGGCGGTCTTTCTATTCGTTGATGTTAGGTTCAATAGACTCGTATGCAATCCCTGCAAAACTTTTTAAAATTGCCTCGAAAATGATTTTTGCACCTAAGCAGGGAACGGCCATGCCAATTTGTTTTCTAACACTCTCCTTACTGCCTATGAATTCATAAGTGTCAGGGAATGTCTGAAGACGAGCACGCTCACGGTTGGTTAATGCACGAGGCTCAGACCAATGATAAATGTGAGTGCCGCCGCCGCCGCTTCCTGTCACAGTATAGGACGGTTTTTTCGGATCAAGCCGTTTATAAATCTGGCTGATTCTTGCTCCCTTAATATTGAGCTGTAATTTCTCCGGAAGATCAGCAGTAAACGCGTTCTGCCCGGGCTTGATATGTTTGAGACGCTCAACAACGATAGGAGACTGTTTGGTCGGGTCATTATTGGCGGCATCAGCAGGAATGGGCGGAACCTCTAGTGCTGTACGGCAACTGTTGTCGATGTTGGCATAAGGGGCTGCGGAAGGAACTTTATAAGTCACATTAATATTGTTTTTTATGCCGACAATTATGATCCGATGCCGTGCCTGTGGGATTCCGTATTCCTCAAATTTGTATAAATGCGGGGTAATTGTATATCCGGCATTACGAAATTCTGACAAAATTTTTGTAAATGCTTTGCCATCATTGGCGTTGCGCAATCCGCCGACATTTTCTGCAAGAAACCACTGAGGACAGAACTGTTTAAGGGCTTTAACACCATATGAGTAGAGAGGGCCATATACGCCATCCATTCCCTTTTGCTCCCCGACTACACTGTAATCGTTGCATGGAAAACCGAATGCGACCGCATCTATCGGCACTAGTTTTGTCATGTCGAATTTACGAATATCCTCGTGGTATACGGACTGAGGGTTGTCACGGCAAATATTGTGACAATAAGTGCTGCATGTATCGGCATCGTAATCGTTTGCCCATTGATGAACAATAGCGTACGCTGGATTTCCGATATCTGCATGAGTGGCACCCCACGCAATTCCGCCGGGGCCGCAGAAAAGTTCACCTAATCTAAATCGCATTGTTGCAGCCCTCCTTTTGAATTTTCGTTGGTATGTTTTCTTGATATTATGAAATCGACAAGCAACTGTAAATAATTGATATCTGAATCATTCAGTTTGTTCAGTCCTTGAATCGGAATCGGAGGGTGTATATCGTTCTCTGTGATATACCCGGCAGCTAATAAGAACTCAAATGGATGTGAGTCTAATGCTTCGGCAATCTTGCAAAGACTTATCCAACTTGGACTTTTTCGCTTTCCGCTTTCAATTTTGCTGATTTCAGTATCACTTAAACTGCATGCGCTACCTAATTTTTTTAGCGATAGACCATGCGCATTGCGCTTCTGTTTAATTATTTCTCCTATTTCAGCCATGCTTTCACCTCTATGAACAGTATGCATTATATGCTGCTTTTTGTCAATGTAATAAAGAAAAAATGCTGCTTAAAAGCAGCAAGGCCGATTGAAAAATCAACTGCCCCCAGTGGAGTAGAAGAAAGAAATAGCTCAA
>OLGB01004975.1_pt1 | contig 10776 bp, 8 predicted proteins | sample 1605691 | NCBI WGS metagenome assembly OLGB01 (sample SAMEA3888925, study PRJEB22519) | human gut metagenome | biome: human gut; feature: human-associated habitat; material: faeces | place: Denmark | collected 2010
ACGGCTTTTGCCGCCTTTCTGGTTGAACCGTACTTTTCGCAGGCATATTTGATCAGGCCCTTCTCGTATTCTTCCACCGCCGACTGCAGATCAATCTCTGCTTCCCGCTCAGTTCCTTCAGTTTCATCTCTGCCGTAGCTTCCTCCCTCAAAGAGTTCACCGTGGCTTTCGCGCATGACATCCATCAATGTTATGTCCTCGCCCTGCGCCGATATGATCAGTCGCTGCACGGAGTTTTCCAGTTCACGCACATTTCCCGGCCATGGCAGTCTCTTGAGATAATCCATTGCGCTGTCTGCGATTCCGCGCTTTGCACCGAATTTCTTGCCGTATTTTCCGAGGAATAAACTCACAAGTGCCGGTATGTCATCCGTTCTGTCGGCAAGGTCCGGAATTCGAATCGGCACAACATTCAGTCTGTAATACAGGTCTCGCCTGAAAAGCCCCTCTTCAACAAATTTTTCAAGGTCCCTGTTTGTTGCCGAAATGATTCTGACATTCGTTTTAATCGGCGTTGTGCCGCCCACGCGGTAGAACTCGCCGTCCTGAATGACTCTGAGCAGCTTTGCCTGCATTTCAAGAGGCAGCTCGCCTATTTCGTCGAGGAACATTACGCCGTTGTTGGCGGTTTCAAAATAGCCTTTTTTGCCGGTTGTGTTTGCTCCGGTGAAAGCACCCTTTTCATAGCCGAAGAACTCCGATTCAATCAGGTTCGGCGAGATTGCTCCGCAGTTTATTTTTACAAAAGGCTGCATTTTGCGGTCGCTGTTTTTTTGTATAAGGTTTGCAACTTTTTCCTTGCCGACGCCTGTGGAGCCGAAGATTATGACATTGCAGTCGTATTTTGAAACCTTCATGATTTCTTCCATGACCACCTGCATGGCTCTTGACTTGAAAACAAAATCATCTGACAAGCTTTTTTCAACCAAAGACTTTGTATAAGGACTCATTTCCCATTCCTGCTCTTCGGTTTCTTTCAGCGTCTCAACCGTTGCATTTTCAAAGTAAGGCGCCACTTCGGAAACCAGTTCCATGTCGAATCTGTCGTAGTCGGCCAGAAAGCCTTCCGCACTTCTCACGTCGAGGTCCTTGGAAATCGATTCCGTGATATACAAAGCAATGTTGAGATTGTTTATCAGGTTGGCAAACAAAACCGTCCCCTTCGGCCGCGTTGCCAATATGTTGATTGTCTCTGCACCCGGTATTTCCGCGCAGTTTACCGACAAATCGAATAAGTCGTCTGCATTCAGCTTTTCCAAGGCTTCAACCGGTTTCAATATGTCCAGAAAATGGATCTGGTTAAACACCTTGGAGAGCAGGCTGTCTATGCCTCCTCCCGAGAGTGAAATTCCTGTTTTTTTATCCAAAAGACAGACGATTTCCCCGGTATCACCGATTTTACGCCGGATTGCGTATCCAAAAAGAAGGTTTGTAATCATGTTGTTTCCGACAATCAGGAATCTGTTCTTGCCCTCGGCAAGCCGGTCGAGTCTCAGCAGGGTCCCGGACTGGTCAAGCACAAACAGCAGCAGATTGTTCGGTGCGTTTTTATCGACTTTTACAACCTGAATCCGGTCGTGTGCAATTACATAGCCCCTTGCCTCCATCTGGTTAAATGTCCGGTCGATTTCCCCTATGTTTTCTATGTAAATCGGCATCGAAGCCAGCGAAGCATTGCAAATCACGGTATCTCCGGGTTTCAGCCTATTTGGATTCTCATATTCCGCCCCGATTTCTTCAATGGTGCCGCACACAAGCCCGCCCGTATCCGTTACCGGATTGTGCATTTTCCCTCTGCGGATTGTTATATCTATGATTTTTTGGCGTATTTTTTCCTCATTATTGTTGGTTTCAGTGCAAATCTGCTTGAAACTTGTTCCTTCGAGGTGTATTCTTTTAATGGATACTCTCATCTCGTCCGGATATATATCGCGGCTGTTGTCAAGTTTCCATGCTGATGTAGGTAAAACATACTGCGGTTCCAAAACGCGTTTTGTTCCATAGGTCGTAGTCATTTAAGGTTCGCTCCTTTTCAGTGAACACAAATCGGTTCGTTTTTTATCTATTTTCAATAATAAACCATTGGCACACATTTTGCAATATATATCTTCGTGAGTTTTGAGTTATTCAAAATAACTTTAGAATATCGATATGAAAAAGGAGAAAACAAAATGGAAAAAATTACTTCAACTTTAAGATTAAGAATGTCTGCAAAGGATGCGCACTACGGTGGAGAATTAGTTGACGGAGCACATATGGTTCACTTATTCGGTGACGTTGCTACTGAATTATTAATCAAGTTAGACGGAGACGAAGGTCTTTTCTGCGCATATGACAATGTAGAATTCTTAGCTCCTACATATGCAGGCGACTACATCGAAGCTTACGGCGAAATCGACAAAATCGGAAACACTTCCAGACACATGACTTTCGAAGCAAGAAAAGTTATCGTTTCCAGAAAAGACATCAACGCTTCCGCAGCTGATTTCTTAGAAGAACCTATCGTAGTTGCAAGAGCTTCCGGAACTTGCGTAACTCCGAAGGAAATGAAGAGAAAGTAACGAATCTTTAATCGTATGCTGCTTGCGCAGCGGGCGGCGTTGCCGCAAGGAAGATTCGATATAATTTCCTCCGTTTTGGTCGGAAATTATAATAAACATAGAAAACACGATAATTACTAATACATCTTTTATGGAAGAAGGGTTTGCTTATGCAGGCTCTTTTTTCATTTCGGTGGTTTTGTCTGCTTAGGCAGACTTGTCGAACTGCCCCCGCAGCCCGAACAGCCCGAACAGCCCGAACAGCCCGAACAGCCCCCGCAGCCGCCTTTCCGGCGGCTGCGAATCATTGAAAAGACAGCCGCGCAAAGCGCGGCTCCTATTATAATTAACACTGCTATCGTTGCAAAATTCATGTTTTCACCTCTCAAGCCACGAAGTTCACGCTGCACTTACAGCAGCATGCCGCCGACAATATAGACCGCAAAAGCACACAGCCATGCAATCACGCACTGCAGAACAACAACAAGTGCCGCCCACTTGCCGCCGAGTTCCCTCTTGATAGAGGTAATGGCCGCAACGCAAGGCGTATAGAGCAGGCAGAACACGAGAAGTGCCGCTGCCGCAAGCGGAGTCAAAAGCGACGTAATGCTGATTCCATCCGTCAGAACGGTCAGGGTTGCAACAACGCTTTCCTTTGCCATGAAGCCGGTAATGAGTGCCGTTGAAATTCTCCAGTCGCCGAAGCCAAGCGGCGCAAATACAGGCGCAATTACACCCGCAAGCATTGCAAGCAGACTGTTTTGCGAGTCCGATACAACATTCAGCCTCGTATCAAACGTCTGCAGGCACCAAATCACAATCGTTGCAACAAAGATAACCGTGAAGGCCCTCTCAAGGAAATCCTTTGCCTTTTCCCAAAGCAGCTGACCGACATTTTTGGCACCCGGCAGTCTGTAGTTCGGAAGTTCCATAACAAACGGCACCGGTTCACCCCGGAATGCCACACCACGCGCAAGAAGTGCAAATAAAATACCTACAAGAATTCCTGTGAAGTAGAGAATAATCATTACAAGTGCTCCGTGTTCCGGGAAGAACGCAGCACTGAAAAAGCCGTAAATCGGCAGCTTTGCCGAACAGCTCATAAACGGAGTCAAAAGGATTGTCATCTTACGATCGCGTTCCGACGGCAGCGTACGGCTTGCCATAACCCCCGGCACGGTGCATCCGAAACCAATCAGCATCGGTACAATACTTCTTCCCGAAAGACCGATTTTACGGAGAAGCTTGTCCATGACAAACGCAACTCTTGCCATGTATCCGCTGTCTTCGAGAATCGACAGGAAGAAAAACAGAGTTACGATTATGGGAAGAAACGCAAGCACGCTTCCCACACCCTTGAAAATGCCGTCAATGACCAACGAGTGCACAACCGGATTGATTCCGTACGCGGTAAGTCCTGCATCGGTTAGATCCGTCAATGCACCGATACCCAAATCCAACATGTCGGAAAGCCATGAACCGATTACTCCGAACGTCAGCCAGAATACAAGTGCCATAATTCCGATAAATGCCGGGATTGCGGTGTATTTGCCGGTAAGAATCTTGTCTATCTTGACACTGCGTGCGTGTTCTTTGCTTTCCTTAGGCTTCACAACGGTTTTACCGCAGACCTGCTGAATAAAGGAGAACCGCATATCGGCGATTGCCGCCGCTCTGTCCATGCCTCTTTCTTCCTCCATCTGACAGATGATGTGCTCCAGCGTTTCTTTTTCGTTCTGATCGAGCTTAAGATGCGAAAGCATCACTTCGTCGCCTTCCGCAAGTTTGCTGGCCGCAAAGCGAACGGGAATTCCCGCATTCGCCGCATGGTCTTCAATCAAATGCATAATTGCGTGCAGGCATCTATGTACGGCTCCGTCGTGGTCCTGCGGATCACAAAAATCGCTGCGGCCCGGTTTTTCCTGATACTGCGCCACATGAACGGCGTGGCTGATCAGCTCGCTGATGCCCTCGTTCTTTGCTGCCGAAATCGGTATTACCGGGATTCCGAGCGCTTCCTCCATCTCGTTTACGCGGACAGTTCCCCCGTTTTCGCGTACCTCATCCATCATATTTAATGCCAAAACCATTGGAATATCAAGTTCCATGAGCTGCATCGTAAGATAAAGGTTTCTCTCTATATTCGTTGCATCCACAATGTTTATGATGCCCTTCGGCTTGTCATCAAGAAGAAACTGTCTGGTTACGATTTCCTCACTCGTGTACGGCGACATGGAATAAATTCCCGGAAGATCCGTAACCAGTGTTTTGGGATAACCTTTGATGACACCGTCTTTTCGGTCAACCGTAACTCCGGGGAAATTCCCCACATGCTGATTCGATCCGGTAAGCTGATTAAACAAGGTCGTTTTGCCGCAGTTTTGATTTCCGGCAAGTGCAAATGTAATCGTTGTACCATCGGGCAAAGGATTCCCGTCCGCTTTCACATGATAGATTCCGCCCTCACCGAGCCCGGGGTGTTTCGCCTTCGTTTTTTCCGCCGGCTCCCCCTCCGCGGCATTTTCCTCCGGAATGTTTACCGGTTCGATTTCTATTTTTTCTGCATCCGCGAGTCTGAGCGTCAGTTCGTATCCGTGGATTCGGAACTCCATTGGATCTCCCATCGGAGCAAGCTTCATAAGCTTGATTTCGGCTCCGGGCACCACTCCCATATCAAGGAAATGCTGCCGCAGCGCGCCTTGGCCTCCGACAACGGTGATTCTGCCGCTTTCTCCTGTCTTTAAATCTCTTAATCTCATTCTTTTCTCCGTTAACAGTTTTTTAAATATTCAATTTCATCTCTTGTAAGCTTTCGATAGTGTCCGGGTTTCAAATGGCCGAGTTTAATTTCGCCGATTGCCACCCTTTCAAGTTCCTGAACGGGATTGCCCACGGCGGAAAACATCTTTCTGACCTGTCTGTTTTTGCCCTCATGGATTGCAATCTCAACGATTGTTGAATGCTGCGTTCCTTTGATTACGTTTACTTTTGCGCGAGATGTAACAAAGCCTCCGATATCCACGCCTTTTCTGAGGCGGGCGACTTTTTCATTTGACAAAATCCCCGCAACCCGTGCTCGGTAAGTCTTATACACTTCATGCTTTGGATGCGTCAGTCTGTAGGCCAGCTCACCGTCATTTGTCATGATGAGTGCTCCGCTTGTGTTGTAGTCAAGACGTCCTACCGGAAACAGACGCGCATCGATATCCGCTACGACATCCATAACCGTAAGACGTTCTTTATCATCCGAAACCGTCGTCACCATGCCAAGCGGCTTATTGATGAGCACATATTCCGGTTTCTGCTTTGCACTTATCAGCTTGCCGTTCACTTCGACACGGTCTCCGTCCGCAACTTCGTAACCCGGCTCCTTCAGGGCCGCCCCGTTTATCTTTACATTTCCGTTGGCAATCAGTTCGTCAGCCTTTCGGCGGCTGCAAATGCCTGCCTGTGCAATATATTTGTTGATTCTCATGTTTTTTCCTTTTCTTTCGTTATGTCCTTATTCTATTTTAACAAATATTCGCACGGTTGTAAATATCCGTGAGACCTTGAGTCTCAACGCGTTTTCGAATAATTTTTACATCGGTTGTGTAAAGCTGCCTGTCTTTCATTCTCTGAAAATATGTACCGCCTGCGAAGGTAAGACGTTTCTTGTAACCTTCTTCACTCGCCAGCATCTCGTTTGCAAACGCAATGATGTCACCCGTTGCAAGCTCTGCCGGAAGCTCAAGCAGTGGTTTTCCGCAAGCGAGCATCGCTGCGTTGTACCCTGCCAGAGAGCCTGTCGTTATTGCCTCGGTATGCCCCACAAAAAATCCGGATTTTTCTCCGCCCAAGAAAAGATTTTCGATTCCGTCCGCACGCAGATATTCGTCCCGAAGTCCCACGGACATGTACCGGATAGAGTTTCCCTTTCCGCCGGCATATGGGTCAACAAAACGCGCATTTTCAAAGCCTTCGACCTTTCTCAAATCCGCAAGATTGAAGTAAGAGGTCATCAGCTTGGCATGCCCGGTGTCAATCAAAATGATGTTTTCGGCGAACGGGTCAAGGGCATACTGCTGACATACTTTTTGACTCAGTTTATCCTTGTTTATCATTTCCGTTGGAAGCGGAACGACGACAAAGCCTTCTTTGTCAAGCTTCTTTTGGAGTTTCGTGCTGAGCGTTCTTTTTTCGAGTTTGCACGATCCGCTGAAAGCTCCCGGTCTTCCGTTAAGCCGTTCCCCGTGTACATCATAACTGCCGGCTCTTTCCGTTATGCTCACCCGAGGTCCGAACGCCGGACATCTGAGCACGCACATTGAGCAGCCGTTGCCGTACTTTGCGCAATTTCCCATCGGCCCGGTGGAACCGGTTGTCTCCACAAACACATCGCCTTCAAGTTCAATGGTTTCATAGTCCCCGTCGTGGTTTGTGATTACCGCAAGGATTGATTTCAGGCGTTTGCCACCCTCCTTCGTCTCTTCGGTTTCCACATCGACGGCACGGCACATCAGCCGAATATCAACCCCGAGCTTTTCAAGGAGCCTGCGCACGGCAGGCTCTACCATTGCCACATCATAAAAGCTTGCATGGTTATGTCCCGGAAAATCAATGTTTTTGTGCGTGCTGAGTTTGTCGGTAATCTCAAAAAGTTCCGATGCACCGAGTGCTATATTTTCTTCTGCAGCCGTAAATCTGCCGTTGTTTCGCATAATTCCACCGACATTGCCAAGTCCCAGAAGCAGATCCGTTTTTTCCAGAAGCGTAACCTCATGTCCCTGTTTCACTGCACGTACCGCCGCCGCACATCCCGACCAGCCGGCACCTATTACCACTATTTTGCTCATTGAAAAATTCCTCCCTCCATACATTTGCACTCCTTCACGGTTGTTCCGTCTTTGTCCGTATGGCTGCATGAGCCGCATATCCCCAGACCGCAGCACATATTTGCGTGATTTGCCACAACCAGGCATTTTCCGATTGCCTGCACAGCCTCTACCCTGCTTCTGACCAGCTTGCCGTTTCCTCTGAGCTTTCGTATGACTTGGTTCGTGTAATACGGCGATGCCAGAAACATAATCTGATCATACATATCAAGCATCGCAAGTGCCGTTTCCATATCCTCGGAAAGATTGATATAGTTAAACCTTGTGCCGATCTTTGATACATAATCGGATATAAACTCGCTCGTTATTTTGTCATCATCGATAAAAAGATTAATCTTTTCCGGGTTTTCTCCGGCGAGCACGCGTGCCACATTAAGAAAAGGTGCAAGTGCCGTTCCTTTTGCGATTACCAGCATGGGCTTGCTTGTATCTATTCTGCCGGCAGTCTGAAGGCCGCTGTAAAACGGCCCTTGGATGTTCCAAAATTTACTGAGCGGGTTTGCAAGCTGCATGGTCTTAAGACCGATTGGCTGAACCGCAACTTCGATATACGGCCTCGGTCCGATGAGAAAGCGCCTTTTTTCAACCGCGTAGGATGAGTGCAGCACCGAAAGCGGCACCATGTAACCCATGACCTGCGCCATAATGTAGCTGCCCAGCCTGTGGCACTGCTGCGCGAATCCCGCCGGAACCTCCAGGCGCACCACCGTAAGTTTACCCGAATAATTTTTCTGATATACCACTTCTGCGGGCATCAGCATCGGCATCGGCTGGGGTCTTCCCGCATTCATCGAAAATTCGCTGTACGGGCAGCTTCCCGTCCACTGCGTGCTGCAGCCGCATTCCCCCGTGCGAAGCGTGCTGCAGGTGTAGCACAAGCCCGATGTCGTTAAATGGCAAGGGCATTTTTTTGAACCCCGGTCCACACATCTGTATTCCATAATCTCATTTTCCTCCCTGTTCAAATCCGTAATCCATAAGGGCATAAGCATCGTTAAACCAGTTCCCGTCTCTGAGAACCACGGCAATCATCTGCCTGCCGTCCCGCTCAGCGGACGCCACGAGAGTTCTTCCCGAAGCCTTGGTAAATCCGATTTTTATGCCGGTTGCTCCCTCATACTGAAAAACCGTCTTGTTTTTGTTATGAAAGCTGCGGCTTCCGTCTTCACTCTGCCAGTCTTTTGCACGCACAATTTCTCTGAAGTCCTCACGCTTCATGGCCTCATGTGCAATTTTCGCAAGATCTGATGCCGTAGTGTAATGATTTTCCTCATACAAGCCGCTCGGGTTTGTAAAATGCGTGCCGCTGCATCCGAGCTCCGCAGCCCGTTCGTTCATCATGCTTACAAATTCCCCGAGGCTTCCACCCATACAGGCTGCAAGTGCTGCTGCACTGTCGTTTCCCGACCGGAGCATAAGTCCGTAAAGCAATTCCTCAATCGTTAGTCTTTCCCCTTTTTTTAAATATATTGAAGAACCTTCGATGCCGACGGCCTCCTCCGGCACAATAATTTCACTCTTTTTATCAAGACCGAGTTCGTCAAGTTTTTCAAGGGTCACAAGTGCCGTCATGATTTTCGTTGTGCTTGCGGGATAACTCTTTTCGTCCGCATTTTTTTCGTACAGCACCTCACCGTTTTCGTCAATCAAGACAGACGATGAAGCAGAGACGGACGGCGGGCGTATTTCCGTCTGCGAGACAGCCGTCGTTTCGGTTTGCGCTTCGTTTCTCTCCGTCATTCGCTCAGCCTCGCGCGGGCTGATTCCCAAGCCACCGAGCGCACCGAGCAGGAATGCTCCGCATATGACCACAGCGCATATTTTATTTTTACTGTTTCTGTCCATAAAAAAACTCCCATCAACAGTTTACTTGCTGATGGGAAATTTTATGCGTGGATTTAAAATTCAATTGTCATCTGACCTGCGCTTACCGGATCCTGTTCGTCACCGGAAGGTTCCGCTTCGATGTCGTCGTTGATTACGCTTTCAATATCCTCAATGTCCGGAAGTTCCTTGAGGCTCGTAAAGCCGAAGTTTTTGAGGAAAGTGTCCGTTGTCCCGTAGAGAATCGGTCTTCCGATTGCGGAAGAGCGCCCTACCTCTTCAATCAAGTTTTTGTTCATCAGGCCTTCCACCACTCTGTCGCATTTGATTCCTCGGATTGCTTCCATCTCACCTTTGGTTACCGGCTGCTTGTACGCAATAATCGCAAGCACCTCAAGCGCAGACTGGGAAAGTTTCTTTGCCTTCACCGGTGTGCAGAGCCTCCGCACATAATCGGCATTTTCCTCGCGCGTCACAAACTGAAACGCCTTATTCACTTCGCGAATCACAATTCCCCTGCCTTCCTGCTCGTACTCTGCCTGCAGTTCCTTGAAGCACTCATAGGCTTCTTCCTTCGTTATATTAAAAACATCCGCAGCCATCTTTGCCTCAAGCGGTTCACCCCATGTGAACATCATGGACTCCATGGCGGATTTAATTGCTTTGTTTCCTGTCATTTTCTTTCCATTCCTCCTGCACTCTTTCTCCCGCGCTTACCTCTATATTGCCGTAAGTTGCATGCTGCTCAACCTTTACGGCCCTTGCCTTTGCCATCTCAAGCAGCGACATGAATGTAACCACGATATCATATCTGTCCTTTTTATCTTGAATAAAATCTTTAAAGCTGAAAACTTGTCCGATTTTTGCGCGAACCGACTGCAGGATATATGAAATTCTCTTTTCCATGCTGGCACGCTCGCGTTCGATTCTCGTATAATGTTTTCTCACCGCTTCAACTCTCTGCTTTTTCTGTATAAAAAGGCTGAATGCGGAAGCAAATTCCTTGAGGTCAAGGCTCAGATATTCATCCGGATTGTCAAGGTACTGCGAAATATCTTCCTGTGGCTTTTCAAAAATGTTCATGCTGCGCTCTTCACGCTCCTCAAGCATCTGCGAAAGTTCCTTGAACCGCTTGTATTCCAGCAGCCTTGCGACCAGCTCGGTTCTGGGATCCTCACCGACGATTTCTTGTCCGTCCTCCGTCGCACGCGGCAGAATCATCTTGGACTTAATTTCGATCAAGGAAGAGGCCAGCACCATAAACTCGGAAGCCAGTGCCACATCCCGTTCTTCCATTTCCTTCAGGTAAGCCAGATATTGATTTGTGATTTCGCTGATTTTGATGTCGTAAATGCTCATTTCGGCATTTTCAATCAGATAAACCAGCAGGTCGAAAGGTCCTTCAAAGGACTTCAGCTTGACTTTGTACATATTTTACTCTGACTCCTGTTCAAATTTGTTGTATACAAGCAATGCAGCGACTACGATAACGCATCCGATAACTTCTGCTCCCGACGGTACCTGACGCAGCATGAGAA
>OLGB01004977.1_pt1 | contig 10769 bp, 12 predicted proteins | sample 1605691 | NCBI WGS metagenome assembly OLGB01 (sample SAMEA3888925, study PRJEB22519) | human gut metagenome | biome: human gut; feature: human-associated habitat; material: faeces | place: Denmark | collected 2010
ATGCTATAATATGGTTATTTAAGTAACCGTATCGAATTCGACGCGGTTGTCAAATAACCTCGAGTCTTTATCTCTGTGCACCGGTTCGCGAAAAAAACACAGTCTCTTTGGAATGGGATATTTCCCATTTCCCTTACACTTAAAAGCAGGAGGACTCCACTATGTCTCCCAAATTACCGAAAAAACCGCTCTCTGACCTGAAGGCAGCGGCACAAAAAGGTCTTTCCAACATTGATGTTGATGCACTTAAGGATAAAGCGGCGGTGGCTACCAGTACCCTGGCGGAAAAAGCCGGCGAACTCAAAGATGCGGCGGTCGATGTAAAAGATGACATTGCCGCCAAGCTCACGGAGCTGGATCGTATGCTTCAGGAATCCGTCACGGAGTACAATGACGCTTACACCATCATGAACGATAAAGGCGTGCGGTTGTACATTGAGCGTTGCCGCTCGCTGGATTCAATCTCCTTTGTGGAAAGTTTGGTCAACAGCATTGCCAATCGCCCAAAAAGTTTTGATGCGGAGTTTGAAGAAATTTCTGTCCACCGCAAGAAATTTACGGAATCCCGGGACTTTGCCGACCGTGAGCTGCAAGAAGCGCGGAAGGCAGCGGCCGGTGCAGGCGCTGGTCTTGCCGCAGGCGCATCTGTTGCGTTCATGGCACCTACTGCCGCAATGTGGGTCGCAACCACATTTGGCACCGCCTCTACCGGCGCGGCAATTTCAACACTCTCCGGTGCGGCCGCAACCAACGCGGCGCTGGCCTGGCTCGGTGGAGGGGCACTGGCTGCGGGCGGCGGTGGAATGAGTGCCGGAAGCGCATTGCTGGCTCTGGCCGGCCCGGTGGGCTGGTCGATTGCCGGGGCAACTCTACTGTCCTCGATTCTGCTCTTTGCCTCCAAGAGAACCAAGTTGAACAAGCAGAAAAATGAGGAGATCCAGGCGGTCAAAAAGAACATCGAGGCTGTTCGGGAATTGGATGGGGAAATCGGTTTGATCCTATCTGAGACTGCTGGGATACGTACCGGACTCAATGACATGCTGACGAAAGCCCTTTCACTGTTTGGCTCAGACTACCTGACGTTTGACGATTCGCAGAAGCAGCTTCTCGGCGCCCTCGTCAACAATACGAAGGCACTGTCTGCCATGTTTGAAAGAACCGTGGGTGAGGCGTAATGGACGGATATCTCAAACACCAGGCCGCGCAGTTTGCGCTGGAACAGCTCTTGAAGACGCCTGCTGGAGAAAAACTCCAGCAGGCACTCCAGCTCATTCAGACCATGCAGAAACACCTGGCGGCTCTATCCGCAAAGGAGGAAGCGTCAAGTGTAACAGGCGTAAAGGCAGCAACGGTCCTGACCATTGCTGTATGGAAGAAAATTGCAAGTGGGAAAAGTCCTTCTTCCTTCGATGCTGAGGACTGGAAGGAACTTGGCCACGCAGTATCGGAATATGCCATTCTCCTTGACGGTGAGCAGTACAGCATTTTCATCTTTCAGTTGTACGAAAAGTACATACGCTCCTCTGCTGAAATGATCGCCAGACTTGCCTCACCCGAAACCGTTAAAGCGATCATGAGCTTGGCTGACGAACTGCACAGCAAAGAGATTCTGTTCAGAAACGGCCAGCTCTCGGAAGTGGCCTACACAGAGGATTGCCTCTGGATCTCTCTCGAGGCCATGATCAAACTGATTGCTTCCGCCGCTTCCATGTTCTGCGGTCAGCAGGCGACCGAGTTTGCGCAGGCGCTCGCCTCCTGTGCATTTGAGTATGGTCGGCTGATGCTCTATCGGAAGGAGCAGGCGCTGGTTACCCAGTTCATTGAGTCCCAGCACCGCTTGGATGAAGAACTGGAGAAAAAATATGCAGCGTATCTGTCGGAACTGGAAGCGCAAAGTAAGCAGTTCTATGCATTAATTGTTCATGCCTTCGCCCCCGATTTTCGCACTGCTTTTCTGCACTCGATCCTTCTTGCAGAGGCCGCCGGGGTGAAGGAGTCCGAGATTCTTTCGTCCACCGAGGACATCGATTCATTTTTCCTTGATTAATAATTCACTTCGCATTCATCGAAATAAAAGCGTTACCGGTATGGTGCCTGTCCATATCGGTAACGCTTTTTTCCTTTCTGTCTCCATCATACCAGCATCTTTTGGATCATCTCAAAGTGCTTGGCCACCGTGTGCCGAGTCACCTTGGCTTCCTTAGCGATGGTGCTGTAATTCGTCTCGTCGGGACAGAGCCTCATGTACTCCCAGATCTGCCGCTGCTTCTGGGTGAGTTTCTCAGGCGATGGGATTCCTCGCAACCGGTCCTGGATGGCCTTCCGCTCGGCGTTCAACTGCTGGATGAGCACCTTCAGTTTCTCCTCACACTCTTCACGGGTATGGGCGTAGACACATTTGGAATGTTTGGTGCCATCCGGCCAGGTTGGCGAGTAACGCCCTTCAAAGAGGTGGTCGTTGATCTGGGTGATGCAGCCGGTTCCGGGCTTTCGGGTGCGCCGCATGACCGGCTGGAAGTCGGTAAGCGGATTTGTCTCAGAAGAGTCTTTCACCACCTCATTACCCAGGCCTCGGTCGATCTTGGCGGCAGCTTCACTCAACATATCGCTGGTGATGTGGGTGTAAATGTCCAGTGTGGTGGCCGCCGACACATGGCCCAGCATGGCAGAGAGGGTCTTGATGTCCATGCCGTTCTCCAGCGCCATGGTGGCGAAGGTATGTCGCAGATCGTGAAATCTGATTTGCTTGCACCCGGCCCGCTCCAGAATGATATGGAGCCGCCGGAGCATGGAGCCAGGTTTGATTGGTTCATCCTCCTTGATGGGCGAGGGGAACAACCACCGGGACTTTGCCGTCTTTCGGTACTCCCGGAACACTTCCACCACGGCGGGCGGCAGCACCAGCTTGCGGATAGAGGCTTTTGTCTTTGGGACACTCAGCTGCATCTTTCCATTTACCTCATAGACCTGTTTGGTCACGGACAGCGTTCCAGTATCCAAATCCAGGTCGGACCACTGGAGAGCCAGAAGCTCACCCCGGCGTAGTCCCGTGGACAAGTCCAGCAGGAACAGTTCAAAGTAGCTGTCCGCCTTCGCCTGCATGAGAAACCGCTGGAGTTCCTGGCGGGACAGCACCTGCATCTCCCGGCTCCGCTTGGGCGGAAGCTTGCAGCCTACTGCGGGATTGGTTCGGATCAGGTTTTCCTGCACTGCCTGATCCAGTGCCGCCCGACATTTGGCGTGACACATTCGCACCATCCGATCGGACAAGCCCTTCCCATATTGTTCTGTGCGAACGAGCCGTCCCTCCTTTTTCAAGTGAGCGTAGAATTGCTGGAGGTCCTTCTGGGTCAACTGGCACAGCGGAATTTTGCCCAACTGCGGGATGATATGCTGATAGATAGTACTCTCATAAGTGTTCTGCGTAGCGGGGCGGAGACCGGACTTGATGTAAGTCTGATACCAGAAGTCCATCCATTCACCGAAGGGCATATCGGCGCAGATTTTCTCGGACTTGGCGCTGCCCACTGTCTCCATCAGCTTGGTCAGTTTTTCCTGACACTCGTGCTTGGTCTTGGCCAGCACATTTTTCGTTTTGGGAAGGCCCTTGTCGTCATAGCCTACCACCGCCCGGCCTTCCCAGCGGCCATCCTTGCGCTGCCTTATGGTGCCGGTTCCACTTTTTCGTTTTCTTGCCATGGGTTCAACTCCTCTCCCAATAGATTTTTGAGAAAGCCGCCCACCACATCGCTGGCGGCTCTCTGCATGTCCGGCGTCACATGGGTGTAAGTATCCAGCGTGAACGACGCGTTGGTGTGTCCCAGGATGCCGGAGAGAGTCTTGGCATCTACACCGCTGGCCAGAGCGTGGGTGGCAAAGGTGTGGCGCAAATCATGGAACCTGATGTGAGGCAGTCCCGCCTCTTTCAGCAGTACCTTCATCCAGTAGTAGGCGGCACTGGGTCGCACCGGTTTCTCCGGAGCCAGCGGTTCCGGGAAGATCCACTGACTGATTGCGTGTTTTTTCCTCACCTTTAATCGCTGGACAGTACTGGGGGGCAGACGGATGGTGCGTCTGCCCCTCTCAGTCTTGGTCTCGCCAATCTCCATTTCACCCCGTTTGGGCACATTCACCGAGCGGAGGATTTTGAGCGTCCCAGCGTTCTCATCGAAGTCCCTCCACATGAGACCGCAGATCTCACCTCGACGCAGGCCGGTGGTCAGCTCTGTGTAGAAGAAGTCCCGCCAGATTGCATTCTTGTCCACTGCCGCCAGGAAGGCATCCATCTGCTCTCGGTCGAGAACCTGCTTTGGTTTGTAGTTACTCTTGGGCAGCTTAACGCCGTCCGTTGGGTTGTAGGGAACGATGTGGTCCCGCTCCGCATCTTTGAGACAGCGGTGGAGCATGGCGTGAATGCGGAGCACCATGCTGTCCGACAGTTCGTGTCCATACTCCGGGTGGTCGTGGACGCGCCCCTCTTTCTTCAGTTTCCGATATAGCTTTTGAATATCCAGCCGTGTGACCCGGGAGACGATCTTGCCGCCGAGATACGGCTTCACATAGCACCGGATGTACTGCTCATAGCTGCGCAGAGTGTTAGGCCGCAGGGTGACGGCACCGTACTCCTCCATCCAGCGATCCAGCCACTCGCCCAGAGTCATGCGGCTGTCTTCGGTAAGTTGTGCGTCCTGATAGATATCCATGTCACGGTGAAGCTTGGCCAACAGTTCTTTCTGGGTTTTGGCCAGCACATATCGGAAGATGGGTTCGCCGTTTTCCTTGTGGCCCACTACGATGCGCCCTTCCCAACGTCCGTCTTCCCGTTTGCGTACCATGCCATCTCCTGATGGTCTTCTCTTTGCCATGTTGTTTCACCTCCAATCGTTCAGTTGCATTTGTCGTGCGGTTACTGTGTAGCCTATTTCACAGGAGGATATTTGTAAGGCTCCGCCACGCACTGGTAGAGCACTGCACCGCAATGGCGGCAGATCAGATACCGCAGTCGGTTGCCCAGCATTCCGTGTTTCTTGAATGTGACCAGCGCTTCGCCGTGCTGCCAGCCAAGGCCGATATCCTCGCATCCACAGTACTGGCACCGCTGAATGGGAATCCGATTTGTCATCTCGATCCCTCCTCCTGTTCCATTCTGCGGCAGACTCGTTCTGTCTCATCCTCATCGAAGGAGTACAGGCCATCCGCCTCCAACTCCTTGCTTAGTCCCCAGGCCAGTTTGAACCCGGCGGTGAAGCTGGCCTGGGAGATTTCTTCTTTCAATAGATTCTGACTGTCCACAAGATGCATGAGCCTGCGGCGCTGCATCTTGTCCAGGTAGTCCCGCACTTCCTGGCGGGTGTTCTCGATATCCTCTTCCAACTCTGACACATCCGGTTCCCGGAAGAACCGCTGGTGCAGTGCTCTCATGTAGTCGTTCATTGCGCATCGCCTCCTTATCAGCAACACACAATACCCGAACTGTTTCCCAATATCCACCCCTTATTTGAAACTTTTTCAGAAAGATTTCTTGGCTGTGAAGAGGTTTTTATCTTTGTTTTGGCATGTCAGATTTTAATACGCCTACATCCCGCCCATGGTCATGCCGCCCATGTTCTGCTCCTCCTCATGATCATCCGGCTTGTGGCCCATGGCGATCTTCTTCTGACGGATCTTCTGGAGCAGTTTGCGATCCGCCCTCTGACTGCCCGGCGGGCAGGGCGGAATGGAGTTGTCCTGAAAGATCCGGCCCATGTGGTGGAGGAGTTTGGTGGCAGAGAGGAGTACATCGGGGCTGCGGTTGTCATTGAAATGATCCAGAAAGAACTGGGCGTACTCATTTCCCTGGGACGCGGATTCCCAGAACCAGCGGTACGCCTGCTCTCGATCCCGGGCCACATCCTTGCCGGTGAGGTACAGCTTGCCCAGGGTGTACTGCGCATACTGGTTGCCCTCCTGGGCGGCATTGGTCAGATACTCTACCGCCTTGGCCGTATCCTTTGGGACATCCTTGCCCTCCAGATACAGTTTACCCAGCCGGTAGTTGGCCCAGAGATTGCCCTGCGCCGCCGCTTTCTTATACCAGGACATCGCTTCCTCCATCCGCTTTTGACTTTGCAGCAGTTTACCAAGGGCGTACTGTGAGAAGTCATGCCCCGCTTCAGCGGCACGCCGAAACCACAGCTCCGCCTGTTCGTCATCCGGCAGCACACCCATACCATCCCGCCAGCATTTGCCCAACAGGTGAGCTGCCACGGTGAAGCCGACATCCCAGAGCTGTTCCAGCATCCGAACCTGCTCCGCCTTTTCCGCTTCTGTGTTTTCATATACCGTGAGGATTTCTTTCGCGTTCTGGTAGGCCTCCGCCATCTCCCAGCGGGAAGACCAGGCGTAGTACACCTCCTCCTGGTCCTCATCCACTTCGTCTTTCATGGCCGTATCTTCGAAGGTGAAAGCACCCAAACGCAGTTCCTCAGCCTCCCGGATGACCATGTTCTTGATGGCCTTGAATTCCGGTTGCTGTGACAATGGTTTGTGTTCTCTTGTCGTGTCTTTGTAGTACCGCTCCAGCTCGTCACGCAGCCGGTTCCAGTGTTCATAGCACTCCGCCACCTCCGGGAGCTTGGCCAGCTCATCCACGACGGCGTCCACCTGGGCCTTGACCGGCTTTTTCAGATAGCCGTATACCTTCTTGCCCTTGACTTCAGATAACATTTCGGCCAGCGTTTCCATCTGCCCGGCGATGACAGGACTGTCGCAGAGGCCGGACTTCATCTCCCGAATGAGACGGCCCATGGCTTCCATTGCCGCGTCCCGTACCTGCTGATAGGACAGATCTTTCTCTTGATAGAGGGACAACAGTTCGTCCTGGAAAATATCGTTGGACAGCTGGGAGCGCATCTGCTCGATGCCTTTCTCAGTCAGATAGCCCTGCTTGGGATCGGCAGACCAGGCCATCATGTGGATGTGTGGGTGGTGCTTTTCATCGTGGAAGGCGGCGCACCAACGAAAGCTGCTGGGCGGAATTTTCATCGCTGTCGCCAGTTCTGTTTGATGGGCCAGCAGCAATCTGCGCCAGCTCTCACCGGTTTCGTAGCCCAGCCGTGCGGCATCCTCCCGTTTCAGGGAGTAGATGAAGGTCCATACCGGACCGGCGTGTGCGTTGATCTCCTCCATGGTTTGCTCCAGATCAGCAACACCGTCCGCAGAGAACAGACCGTGAGAGCGGGGACGCTCCGCAATGTACTCCAGGTAACCACCGCCTGGCGTGGGTTCCATCAGTTCCACACCGTCTCGGGTGGCGATGTACTCGGCGTAGTGTCCGCCGCCGCTTCCCGGCTTGATGTAGCCGGACTTTTGAATGAGACCCTTCATTCCTCAATCCTCTTCTGAAACCGAAACGCATCCTGGAAATCAATTTCCCCGTTTGTCTCTTTCACATTTTTCACGCAGCGCACCCGAAGTTTTTGCAGCGTATCCAGGTCTACATTGATATCGCTGGCAAGCAGATTCGCCATCACATCCTGGTCCACTGCCTGCTTGAAGAGCAGATGCCCTATCCGTTTTCCAAAGGCGCCCAGCTTTCCCTCCAGCACATCAGAGAGGACACGGGGCAGATACTCTTCCGCGTGTTTCGTATCCAGGTAGCCGGAATAAAATCGGACAGCCTTCTCAATGTACTCGCTCTGGCTTTTGCAGTTGTCCTGTTTGTAGTGAGCTTCCACTTCTTTTTTAGCCTCTGGCGTGATCCAGAGGGCAAATTTCTCTTTCCCGATAACCATGCTTTGAAACCTCCTTCTTTCGTAGGAACGCCCTGAATTTTCTTGTGATTCGTGTGTTTTGTGCCGGGAGAACCCCCTAATGAGGAAATTTTGGTTTTTGGAACGCCCTCGCCCATCCCCCGAAACTGCCCGCACTGCGGGCAGTTGTGTCTCTGCCGAGGGGCACATGACCCCGGCAGTTTCTCCTGCTCCTCATCCCCCGCCTCACAGGCCGTTACACGGGGGAAGACGGCGTCCAGTCTCATTGCCTTTGGGGTTGGAAAAGGCTGCGGCGAAGTCTTCCGGGCCAGATACCAGATGCAGGCTGTGCATGACCTGATACAGAATGAGTTCATACACGCTGAGAGAAAAACTGCTGTGTACTTCCGCTTTCTTCTCTTTCGCGAAGGCCCGCTGCTCCTCCGTGAGATCGCCCCGCTGTTCATCACAGAGAAAAAGCATCACCGCATTTTCATCCATGGTGTCGTCATGGCTTTCGTTGTACCGGTTGATGATGTACCACTTTGTTTTCACGGTGCGCCGGGCGGCGAGCACAGGGGTGCGCTCGATGAGACTGTTAAGCATTCGCATCAGCATTGTTAGCACCTTCCTTTCTCTCCAGCGCGGCCAGGCGCTTTGTTACCTTCTGCCGCTCCAGTGCCAGGTCGGCCTCCTGGAACTGCCGCTCGTAGTACTGGTTGATGGACATCTGGATGGGCAGGATGTGATAGAGCAGGCGGCCGTTGCGCTTGCGGCCGTCCTTGGTGGTAACAGTCGTGCGCTCGGTGCGGATGAGCGATCGCTCTTCCAGTTCCGCCACATACTTGCGTACCGTGGTCACGCACATGCCCACGCCCTCGCCGATCTCCCGGTAGCTGAGCAGACACTGATAGGTCTTGCGGTCCTCCCGGCGGAGCAGGAAACTGTACACCGAGATCGCGCCGCGGGACAGCCCCAGATCGTAGATCTCGTTAGGCAGTGGGAAATAGTTTTTGATGGGATCCCGCTTGGTCCAGCTCTGCTTTCTCATTTCGCACCTCCGGACTGTTCCTCCGCCCACCGAATGAACTTTTCTTTCGGTACCACCATGCGACTGCCCACACGGAGTGTCGGGAAACCGGGTTCGTGCATCACCTCGTAGGCGGTGGAGATGGACACGCCCAGCACCTGTGCCACCAGTTTTGCATTGAGAAACAGCGGCAGGTCGCCGTAGCTTTTACAGACTGACATCTTCATTTCAATACCTCCGATCATTTTCAAATACAGAGAAAAATTGTTCTTGCGTTTCGGAGGTCTCTCTGATAAACTGAACACAGATTGGGCTGTGTTTTCCGAAACGCAGCGGGCCGTTGAACTGTTGCAGCAGTTCAGCGGTCTTTTTTTACGGTGACTGTCTTTTGCCTGTGTCTGGCCATCACCATACCTGTTCCAGCCCTGCGGCCTTGTTTGACACACACGGCGTTTGCTTCCCCTTGGTACGCTCGGCTGTTTCGCCCACAACAGCGTCATGGCAATACTTCTCCGGGGAGTATCATCTCTGGTGATGGGTATTCTGTTTTCAAGGTGCAGTGCCAGGAGGACAAGGAAAGTTTTCATTGACAAATTGTCTTCCCGATGTTAGACTGATAATAACTTTAATTAGACAGTCATCGTTGTGGGAGTATCTTAACACACCAAAATATATTTGTCAAGTCTATCGAAACTCTAATTTAGTATTAGTCTATTTTGAGGGAGCCGACTATGTGGTATGTGAAAATGTATTTCTCTGAAAAACGGGAGCTTTTTCAGTGTGACGCCTCTGGCATACAGGGAGTACCGTCCGTTGATCGGGAGTTTCCATTTCTGGAGAGCCTGCTCACCTTTCTGGAGATGGATTGTGGGGAACTGACACCCATTCTCCAGCGGATCGCAGATCGTTGGAGTCGGCTGATTGCAGAGTTTGACCGGGATGCCGGCACAGAGGCCATGGTGGAACTGGGCCAGCTGAAAAGTCGTCATATCTATCTGGAGCTTCTGTATGTGCGTTGGTATGACCGTTTCTCCAGAATGGGGATCTATGGTGACTGGGGCAGCGCGGAGGATGAGCAGATGTTGGCGGAACTGCGGGATCTCCCGGAGCAGCTTCTCCTCTATCAGAAGCAGGTGCAGCGATTCTTTGATTTAGTTCTGGATGTGGACAGCGCAGGGCGCGACCCACAGCAGCAGGCGGCTAAGAATTATCTTCACGATAGTCCGAGGGATCCCGGCCTGTTTCGCTTCCGCCCCATTCCGCTCAGCTTTGAGCCGGTGGAGCCGGGGCGGTGTTCGCCGGTTTTGTACTCCGCCAGCATTCCGGACATGATCGACTATTCTCTGCGCAGTTGTGTGGAGAGGGGCATTACGGTGCGGCGCTGCAAGAACTGTGGTCGCTACTTCCCCCAGACCGGACGGGTCAGCGCGGAGTACTGTGAGCGTCCGGTGCCCAGAGGACAGCAGACCTGCCGTGAGGCTGGCGCCTTCCAGCAGTGGACCAAGAAGCAGTCTGACGATCCGGTATTCAAGGCCTACCGCAAGGAGTATAAGAAGCGGTTTGCCTGGATCAAAGCCGGGCGTATCTCCGATACGGATTTCTACGCCTGGAGTGAGCGTGCCAGAGAGATGAAAAAGAAATGTGATCGCGATGTCATTACCCTGGAGGAATATGTGGAGTGGCTGAAAAACTCCTGAACCACGAACAAGAAAAAGAATACGGGACCGGCTTTCGTCAAGCCGGTCCCGTATTCTTTGTATAGGCGATGTAGATTTTGTGCTGCTTATGGGCTTCTGTTACACTTATGGCTCTGTATCATAGGGCCAGGTGTTAATGCCGCCGAATTCGTAGATGTTGGTATAGCCCAGGTCTGCCAGCGCGGAGGAGGCGGTCTTGCTGCGGTTTCCACTGCGGCAGTAGACCAGCACTGTGGAGTCCTTCTCAGGGATCACCTCGGCGGCGGTGGTTTCATCAATGGTGCCCACCGGCAGCAGCACGGCGCCGGGGAT
>OLGB01004986.1_pt1 | contig 10747 bp, 9 predicted proteins | sample 1605691 | NCBI WGS metagenome assembly OLGB01 (sample SAMEA3888925, study PRJEB22519) | human gut metagenome | biome: human gut; feature: human-associated habitat; material: faeces | place: Denmark | collected 2010
GAGGTAAGATGTGTCATCGTAACAGGTGAAGGCAGATCATTCGTAGCGGGAGCTGACATTGCTGAGATGTCAACGCTTAATCCTGTAGAAGGCAAGAGATTCGCACAGAAAGGCCACAGAGTTATGAACTTCATCGAAAAGACTGAAAAGCCGGTAATCGCAGCAATCAACGGATTTGCGCTTGGCGGCGGATGTGAACTTGCAATGGCATGCGATTTCCGAATTGCTTCCGCAAAGGCTGTATTCGGACAGCCGGAAGCAGGCCTTGGAATCACACCGGGATTTGGCGGAACACAGCGACTTTCGAAGATCGTAGGGCCGGGAAATGCGGCAATGCTTATTCTCACAGCTCAGAATATCAAGGCTGACGAAGCACTCAGAATGGGTCTTGTACAGAAGGTTGTGGAACCGGAAGAACTGCTGCCGACAGTAGAGACCCTTGCAAAGAAGATTGCTTCAAACGCACCGGTTGCTGTTATGGCTTGCAAGACACTCATTAACAAAGGATATCACCTTGACCTCTTCAGCGGATGTGCACTCGAAGCAGAAGGCTTCGGCGTATGCTTCGGCACAGAAGACCAGAAGGAAGGCATGAAGGCATTCCTGAACAAAACTACATACGAATATCAAGGTAAATAAGAAAGAGGCTGCCCGCAATTGATGCTGGCAGCCTTGTTTGTACAGTGCTTTATGCAAAATGTTCTGCTTTCAGACGGTAAATCGTGTTCTTAACCGGCGGAAGTGCCAGTACAATCAGCGTGAGCACGCCTTCTCCGCCGATGTAAAAGATATTGTAAAGGAAACTGTACCAGACAGGGTTCATGCCCTCCGGTGCATATTCTCCGAAGAAGAGAAAACCGGAAAGGAAGGAACAGCAGAATCTGCCAAGTATTGCGACAAGATATCCGACATAGAGGCCATGCTTTTTATTGGAGAATAAGCCCGAAAGCCCAAGGCAGCCAAAAGCAAGTATGTAATCGAGAACCACCTGCATAGGGAAAAGGATAACCGGGTCAATGATCAGGTTTAAAAGCCCTAAAGCCACACCGGAAGCAAGGCCCCATTTAGGACCGCAGAAATAGCCCGCCAGCGTTGCAGCCAGCATGCTGAACATGGTAATGGAGCCGCCGTAAGGCATCGGAATGATTTTTATCATACCAAGCACGAAGGATAGTGCCATTAAAACGGCACAGAGTACAAGGCAGTAGATTGGGCGTCTGCCCATTTTGTTTGTTTCGATTTGTGACATAAAAAAACCTCCTCAAAAAATAATGGGAGGGGAACCGTTTCATATACGATGATGCTTCCCTACGCCGGCATTAACCGGGTCAGGTTATGAGGGTTTATCCGAAAGCGGGACATCCTGCATATTTCGGTAAATCTCAGCAAAAGCTCCCCTAGCAATAATGATATATTATAACTAAAATATATTTTTGTCAAGGGAATAATATCATAACTATTCATTGAATTTGTAAGAAAAAGGGAGTATAATATATTGTAAATTGAAAGAGAGAGAGGATATTGGGGAAAATGAATAATCATATTATTTTAGAACCGGCTTGGAAGATAAGAGAAATCGCACGAAATGCACTTAAAGGATATTGGAAGCCGATGTTTGTAGCTACACTGATATTTTATCTGCTGACAAACGGAGTGGGACAGGTGCTTTCTTATGTATTTAGTTATGATACAAGAGAAGTATATGTAAGCTTCGGACTCCCTAACGACAGCTATATTAATTACCCATCGGTTAACTATGGTGGAAGTATATATGATTTCCTTGTGGGCGGAGCATTTACGCTTGGATTTACGATGCTTCTGCTTACTTTCTTCAGAACAAAGAGGGTCGACTATTCGCTGAACTTTGAAGGATTCAGCTTTTTTGTCAAAGCGTTCCTGCTGCAGCTTCTCATAGGCATTAAAGTCTTTCTTTGGACGCTGCTGTTTATTGTTCCCGGAATTGTAGCCGGTTATAGATACAGTCAGGCATTTTATATTCTTGCTGACAACCCGGACTATTCAGTTACGCAGTGCGTAGAAGAAAGCAAACGCTTGATGATGGGCAACAAAGGAAGATTGTTTTACCTGGAACTTACCTTTATTGGCTGGGCACTGCTTGCATCCATTCCTACAGGATTGATCATTGCGCTCTTTCCGGATTCCGGATTCTTTGCAGTCATTGCTTCTCTGATTGCGGCACTTCCTGCGATTTTTGTGTACGAATATGTATATGTTTCGAAGGCAGCTTTCTATGAACTCCTTACCGAAAGACTTGTTGTTGTTTTCCCGAGTGCACCGACGGACAATACGGTTGAGACAACCTACACCATGTACGAACAAGCACCGGGGCAGCCGCAGGAAACTCCGGAAGAGCCGACTGAGCCGACTGAGCCGACTGAGCCGACTGAACCGGCAGAGCCAACAGAGCCTGCTGACAAGAATGAATAACTATTGAGAACAAAATTACCTCTTTCGCATAATATAAAGCAGTTAGGTATATAACTTGCACAAAATTGTGTTGAAGGAGGTAATACTTTGTCCGTTGAAAGACATTATTTCCCCGGTAATAATACACCGCTGGGATTTTTTTCGTATTATAGGTATATTTTGGGACAGAGAGAAGCAAAGAAGATTATATGCATTAAGGGTGGTCCGGGCAGCGGCAAGTCAACCTTTATGAAAAAAATCGGTGCTCACTTCGCAGAACTGGGTGAGAATATCGATTATCTTCATTGCTCCGCAGACGAAAACTCCCTGGACGGGGTTGTTTTGACAGACAGAAGCATCGCATTGATAGACGGAACGAGTCCTCACATGACAGACCCAATAACGCCGGGTGCGGTTGACCGCATTGTAAACCTTGGGGAGTTTTGGAACGAAGAAGGAATTAAAACAAATAAGGAAGAAATCATAGATTTAAACGAGGAATGCTCGGAGTGGTATAAGATTGCGTATAACTACTTAAACGCCGCCAAAAGCGTATTTCGGAGCCTGGAAGGGGTATATGACAAGGCAATTGAATACAGCGAAATATACAAAGCGGCCGCAGATATTGTAGACAGGGAATACAGCACATACGACATCTCCCTGAGACCGGGAAGAGAACGGAAGCGATTTGCGAGTGCGATAACCGCAAACGGTGTGATTTCTTATCCGGAGACGCTTTTTCGGAACATGAAAAAAGTCTATATCATCAACGCACCGGTCGGATATGCCAACAGCAGCCTTATGACGATTATAAAAGAGGGGGCAATCTATCGCGGTTTCGATGTTGAATCGTTCTACTGCTCCGTCTGCCCGGAGGAAAAAATCGACCATCTTATCATTCCGGAACTCAAAATTGCTTTTACGACGGTGAACGAATATCACGACATCGAACCATGGGAAATTTTCACGGAAGAGGAAAGCAGCGGGGAGACCGTTTTCTTACTGCCGGAAATCTATCTTATTGACCTGGGTGACTATATGGATGCCGTCAGCATCGAAAAAAACGCACCGCTTATCGAAAGCCTGGGCGAGGAATTTGATATTTTGCTCGAGAAAGCAATAAAATGCCTCGAGAATGCCAAAACAAGGCACTTGATGGTGGAAGACATGTATATTCCGAACATGAACTTTACCGAAGTGGGAAAAACCGCAGAGAATATTATCCGGGAACTGATGGAAAAATAGCAGTGATTGTGATATTATAGAAACAGATTGTATAAATAAAACAGGAGAATACTTATGAAAAAGTTAACTGATTTTTTGAATATGCTTGCGGAGTCGGAACTTCGCGCCGGCGACAATTCCGACTCTGCCGATTTTGATATACCGATTAAGGATATTACCTACAATTCGCTGGAAGCGGGCGAGGGAACGCTTTTTATCTGCAAAGGTGCGGGGTTTAAGGAAGAATATCTGAAAGATGCCCTTGCAAAAGGTGCCGCTGCATTTGTATGTGAGATGGGTTCAAAGGTTCACGAGGCCTGCAAAGCGGATGCCGAACTTGCAGCAGTTCCATACATTGTTGTAAACAACATGCGAAGAGCCATTTCAAAGATTTCCGCTTTCTTTTTTGACCGGAGCTGGGACAAGATGAAATTGATTGGTGTTACGGGGACGAAAGGAAAGTCAACAACGACAAGCATGATTAAAGCAATCCTTGACATCCATTGCAGCAGGGAAATCGGTTTTTCTTCGGGCATCTATACCTATGACGGCTGCCACAAGGAGAAAGCATATAAGCTTACGACTCCCGAAACGATCGAACTTCACCGAATACTGGATAACTGCGTAAAGAACGGCTGTGAGTATCTTGCAATGGAAGTTTCTTCGCAGGCACTGAAATACGATCGGACTCTCGACCTGAACTATGAAGCATGTGCGTTTACGAACATATCGAGAGACCATATCTCGGATGCCGAGCATAAGGACATGGAGGACTATTTCACTTCCAAGCTGAAAATCTTCACGCAGAGCCGCATCGGATGCGTAAATCTGGACATGGATCCTGTATATATGGAGAGAACGCTGGCATTCGCCGAGCAAAACTGTGAAAAAACGGTTACCTTCGGCATGAAGAAGGTGGGAGACAGAAAGCCGGATGTTTACGGCATTTCTGTGGACGAAAAACAGGGATGGCTTCTGCTGAAGGCTGAGCTTTTCGGCAAGACAGAGGAGTTTACGGTAAATATCGGCGGTGCGTATAATGCTTATAACGCGCTTGCTGCAATCGCGGTGACCGCATCGCTTGGCGTGCCGACGGAAATAATACGCGAAGGACTGGAAACGGTCAAGGTAATGGGCAGAATGGAAACCTATCGCCTTAAGGATTCCGTAGATGTTATCGTGGACTATGCGCATAATAAAATGAGTTATCAGGTGCTGTTTGATTATGTAAAGAAGCAGTATCCTGACCGCAAGGTCGGATTTGTGTTCGGCTGCGTCGGCGGCAAGGCATTCAACCGCAGAAAGGAAGCCGGAGAAATCGCCGAGAAATACGCGGATTTCGTGGTAATTACAGAGCTTGACCCGGGAATGGAAGATATTAATAAGATTTGTGGCGAAATTCTCAGCTATATCGACCATAAGGAAAAGGCGGAGATTATCACAGACCGTGATACTGCTGTCTATACGGCTCTTAAGAAGGCAGAAGGAATGGAAAACTGTGTGCTTGTGCTGGCAGGCGGCTCGGATGCGTATATGAAGCGCGGAAATAAGGTATATCCATCCGATACGGACGGAGAGCGCGTGCAGAAGTTTTTAAAGAAAATCTGCAAATAAATATTAAAAACACAATAGTTTTTATGGAATTTCAGCAAAAACTATTGAATTACAAGAAGTTTTTGGCTGGTGTGTTTTCAATCTTTCAATCACCGTCTGCATATCCGCAGGCAGCGGTGCTTCAAGGTGAAGTTCTTTGTCGCTGACCGGGTGTCTTAAAGTGAGCGAAAAAGCGTGCAGAGCCTGACGGTCGATGAGGTCGGAAACGATTTCCTTACCGCCTTGACCGCATTCCGGATTGTAATCCTTGGCATAGCGAGGATCGCCGTGAATTCTGCGATATTCAAACGGGTCGCCGTGACAGTACAGGTGGTCGCCTAAAATCGGATAACCGATGTAGGAAAGGTGGACGCGAATCTGGTGCGTGCGGCCCGTTTCAAGTTCCAGCTCGACTAAGGAATAACCGCCGAAACGGTCAAGAACCTTGTAATGTGTAACGGACGGATAGCCGCCTTTTTCGACAGGCAGCACCCAGCGTTCCACTTCATTTTCATCGGGTCTGCCAAGCGGCAGATCAATCGTGCCGCTGTCCTCAGGCATTTCGCCAACCACAATCGCCTTATATTTCTTATGCAGGCCGCGTGCCTCGGCATTCATCTGTTTGGTGAGACTGTCCTGTGCGTGGCTGTTTTTTGCAACGATAAGAAGCCCGGATGTGTTCATATCCAGGCGGTTTACAAACCGTATTTTATAGCTCTTACCCTCATCAAGCATTTTTTTCATAAGACCGTTTGCAATCGTATGACAGGGCTTGCCTTTGGTCGGGTGGACGACAACGCCGGGCTGTTTGTTTATCACAAGGAGGTCATCATCCTCATAAACTGCCGAAATCGGAATGTCCTCAGGCGGAAAATCGCTCTTTTCTTCGGGAAGCAGGATGCTGATGACATCTCCTTCGACCGGTGCTACCCACCACTGCACATCGCCGCCGTTCAGTGACACAAGATGATTCTGCTTGAGTTTGGTCATGAGGCGGGAGGAAAATGTGAAATTGCTGCGGACAAGCTGCTTTACCGAAAGGTTTCTTTTCACATCTTCCGCGGTTACAATATATTTGAATTCTGACATAAGGTACCTTTTCTATAAGAATTTTGATTTCGCTTTTTCCCAGAAGTTGCTGTATTCGAAACGAATCAGGTTAACTTTTTTGCGGGAAAGGGAAAGTTCGATTTTGATAATGCGCTCGTAATCAACTGCATAGCCGTCCGCCACGATGCTGAGCGTTCTGTGATCGTCATCACACGGTATGATGGACAGTTTATCGTTGGCAGGAAGCAGCAGGCTCGAAGTAAACGAGCGGTAAGCGACCGTATTAATCGGTGCAATCGGTGCAACCTGAAGGAGATTCAGTCTCGGGTCGACGATGCCGCCTCCGAGCGAGTAATTGTATGCGGTGCTTCCGGCAGGCGTGGAAACGCAGATTCCGTCTCCGCTGAAACGCTCTATGAATGAGTCATTGATGGAGATATTCAGCTGAGCAGGGTAGGTCGGAACACCTTTGATTGCGATTTCGTTGAGAGCGATATGCCGGAAGATTCCGTCAGGAGTTTCCACCTTGGCACGAACCGTGCTGTAGGAAGCAACCGTGAACTTGCCCTGATTGTATTGAAATATGAAATCATCAATCTTCTCCGGAAGGACTTCCTGGAAAAATCCAAGATGTCCCGTGTTGATTCCAACAACCGGAATGGTAGGGAAGTTATATGTACGCAGGCAGCGGAGCAGAGTGCCGTCGCCGCCTATGCATATGATGAGTTCGGTGTCTTCAAGAATTTCATCAAAAGGCCTGAGCCCCGATTTTACGAGCTTTTCTCTGAGAAGCGTTTCAATCCGCTTGCTCATTTCGGTCTCGTTTGCGTGTATGAATACTTTTTTGCTTTCCATAATGCTCTCCGTGATTTACAAAAGGGTTTCAAGTTCTTCAACAAGTGATTGGAAGGTTTCCATTGCCGCACGAATCGGAGCCGGACTTGACATGTCAACACCTGCAATCTTGAGAAGTTCAACCGGATAGTCGGACGAACCACTCTTGAGAAATTCGATATAGTCTGTGCGGGCTTTTTCGCCTTCCGTAAGGATGCGTTTCGAAATCGCCGTGGCAGCGGAATATCCCGTTGCATACTGATAAACGTAAAAGCTTCTGTAAAAATGCGGGATTCTCGCCCATTCGTACTTGATGTATTCGTCTTCTGCGAGGGCAGGGCCGAAGTAATCTTTGTTGAGCTTATCGTAAACCTCGCAAAGCCATTCCGCGGTGAGAACTCCGCCATTTTCCACTTCTTTGTGCGTAAGCATCTCAAATTCGGCAAACATCGTCTGGCGGAAAAGGGTGGTGCGGAATTCTTCAATATAGTAGTTAACAAGATATTTACGCATTTCCGGATCGGTTTCCTTCTGCAGAAGGTGCTGCATGAGGAGTGATTCGTTTACCGTGGAAGCAACTTCCGCCGTAAAAATCGAGTGGTCACCGTATGTGAAAGGCTGTGTTTTGCGTGTATAGAAGGAATGCATGGAGTGTCCCATCTCGTGAACAATCGTGAAAACATCCTTCAGCGTGTTCGTGTAGTTGAGCAGAATGTACGGCTTGCTGTCATAAGAACCGAAACTGTAAGCGCCGCTTGTCTTGCCCTGATTTTCGTAGACATCAATCCAGCCCTCCTTGGTTCCTTTCTCAACCTGCGTGAGATATTCGGAGCCGAGAGGGGAAAGTCCTTCCTGCATCATCGAAAGTGCCTCTTCATAAGGAATATCACTCTTCGGAAGTTTAACAAGAGGCACGTAAATATCGTACATCTTGAGTTCATCCACGCCGAGAACTTTCCTGCGAAGCTCCGTATAGCGGTGGAGCACCGGAAGATACTCGTGTACAACGGAGATTAAGTTGTCGTAAACATCTTCGGGAATGTTCCCTGAAGAAAGGGCAGCCTGACGAGCGGAAGCGTATTTGCGAATTCTTGCCGACACGACATCGTCTTTTACATTGTAGTTATAGGCTGTTGCAATCGTGTTAATCAAGGCCTTATATGCCTCGTACATGTTGGAAAATGCAGATTTGCGGACTTCTCTGTCATGACTTTCCATAAAAGTAATGTAGTTGCCGTGTGTAAGGTTTACCGTATCTCCGTCTTCGTCAACTACTGTTCCGAAGGTTAAATCCGCATTGTTGAGCATCTTAAAGATGTCTCCGGACGCACCCGTTACTTCACTGAGCTGTGCGAGAATGTTTTCTTCTGCCGTGGAAAGCACATGCTCCTTTTCGCGGAGAGCATCTTCCAAGGCAAAACGATAGAGCTCAAGCTTCGGATTCTCTGCAATATACTTTTGTATGGTTTCAGGCTCGGCTTCAAGAAGTTCCGGAGCAAAGAACGAAAGCGAAGCAGAAATCTTTGCGATTGCACTGCCGCATTTATCGTCCATGGACTGATATTTCGTTACGCGGTTATCTTCATCTTTTTTCATTGCGGCATAAACAAAAGCATGTTCCAGCTTGCGGAAAATACGGTCTTTTGCTTCGAGAGCATCATAGAGTGTATGAGCCGACTCCGTGATTTTTCCTTTGAAACGGCTGAAATTCGACGCTTCCTGCATGCATTCCTCAAGGTCTTTTTCCCACAGGGATTCGTCGGGGTACATCGCCTCGATGTCCCATTTAAACTTTTGATCAATTTCACTGCGCTGCTGGCATAATTTATCAGACATTTTTGTCCTCCTTATATAGCGAAAGAATTATTTTTGGTGTATAATACTATAATTAAATAGTATACCATAAAACGGAAAGGAATATAACCCTAAATGGACAACAGAGCAATAGGTTTTTTTGACTCGGGGCTGGGCGGCCTTACGTGCATTCCGAATCTTTTTTCACAGATACCGAACGAGCATGTGATTTACTTCGGGGATACCGCAAGAACGCCGTACGGATCGAAAGCCGTAAGCACGATCAAGCATTATGCCAATCAGATTGCTGATTTCTTATATACAAAAGATGTGAAAATGATGGTAATTGCCTGCAATACGATTACTGCGACCTGCCTTTACGATCTGCAGAAGCGTTTCCCGGATATTCCGATTGTCGGAATCATCAATCCGGCGGCTGGAAAGATTGCGAGAACATGTGATGAAAACAACCGAATCGGAGTTATCGCAACCAAGGTTACGATTGCCAGCGATGACTATAACCGCGAAATTAAGAAACTGAACCCGAACCTTCATGTTTTCAGTAAGGCGGCGCCTGCATTTGTTCCGTTGATCGAAGAAGGCATCATCGACAATGAAATCATGGATCTTACGATTAAGTATTATCTTGACGATTTTCTCAGCGAAAACAAAATCGACACGCTGGTTTTAGGCTGCACGCATTATCCGATTATCCGAAAAAACATCATGCGCCTTTATCCTTCGCTTAAGATTGTCAATCCGTCATACGAAATTATCGCAAGAATCAAGCAGATTCTCGAAAACGAGGACCTTCTTGCGGAGGATAATGATCGGGAGAATGTCTTCTATGCGAGCGACCTTTCGGAGAATTTCGTAAATATGATACAGAAAATATTGGAGACCGAGAAGTCGGATCTTATTTTGAAATTTAAAAATCTTGATTTATAAAGGAGATACATTTTGAACAAAAGAGAATTATATGCGCTTCTTGATATCGAAAGTCCGGAGGAATTTGAATATTTCGAAAATCTGGCGGATTATCTGGAATGCGAAGAGGAACTTGACTATACGGATGTTGCGGAACTTTTTAACGGAGTGAATAAGGATGTGCTTGCACAGCTTTGCGACAATTATTTTGAGGAAATATCCGGATTCGTTCCGGGAAGCCAGACGGAGGTCTTTACCATATTCGAAAACATCAGAAGGGCTCTGGTGGGGATGTGCAGAAACTGCAGTGATGATGAGAATCTGGAAACAAAACTCATTGAAGAGCTTGAAAGATTCCGGCGCTGGTATTCCATCGACAGCGAGGCATATTGCACGAATCTTGGTACGATGGAAGAAACGAGGATGCCGCTGAGAGATGCGATTGTGACTTCCCGTGTTGAGGGCATTGACGGAAATACAAACAAATATGAATACGATTTTTCGGAGTGCATGAACTATCCACTCGATGAGTACATTGTATCCCTTGGGGATATGATTGCGATGGGCGAAGAGGAAGAAGAAACGGAAAACAGTACAGACGATTAGCGTTTTAGGCAGAACCTGCATATTATGATAAAAAATAGTATGGAGGTTTTTCTTATGGGAGAACAATTTGAAAGAAAACAAAAATGCTGCCCGCCGCCTTGCCCGCCACAGCATTCCTGTCCGCCGCCTTGCCCGCCCCCGGAGCCGTGCTGTCCGCCGTGTGACCCGTGCTGCCCGCCGCCAAAACCACCGTGTTCTTGCAATGACGGGAACAGCAGCGGAATCTGGCTGATCATTCTGATTGTGGTAATATACTTATTGTTCTGCAACAACGATAATAACGGAAACGGCG
>OLGB01004987.1_pt1 | contig 10744 bp, 6 predicted proteins | sample 1605691 | NCBI WGS metagenome assembly OLGB01 (sample SAMEA3888925, study PRJEB22519) | human gut metagenome | biome: human gut; feature: human-associated habitat; material: faeces | place: Denmark | collected 2010
CTTTCCGATACAAAGTATACCTATGACTTCTTCAGCGAGACTAAAAGGAATGTCATTGAAATAACGAAGCATCTCGTAGTCTAGCTCATGGGCTCTTGTTTCAATTCCAAGCCGAATGTTGTAGTAGTAGAGATCGTCTAACTCATCTTCCTCACTTACCCATTGGATAATTGCCACTTGATGTTTCTCTTTTTTCAAGTTTCCGATTTTCTTATGTTTGGTATATCCGATTTCATCTGCCGCAGTTAAAATACGGTGCCTGGTTTCTTCAGTAACGGAGAGGTTTTCATCTTGGTTGAGAACACGTGAGACAGTTGCGATTGATACATCAGCCAATTTTGCGATATCTTTTAATGTAGCCATTTTGTTCTCCTTTCTTCCAAAGTATACCATAAATTCTAAAATTTTACCTATATTTTACTAAAAAAACAGTAAAAACATTGATTTTCCTTGTGAAAGGGGTTACACTGTTAGTGTAAAAAAGAATAAGCGAGGTACATCCTATGAAGACATCACAGTTAAGAGAAAAGTTTAAAGAAGTTTTTGGTGTAGAAGCAGACCATACTTTCTTTTCTCCAGGTCGTATTAATTTGATTGGTGAACACACAGACTACAACGGTGGACATGTGTTCCCAGCAGCTATTACTCTAGGTACTTACGGAGCGGCCCGTAAACGTGATGACAAAGTTTTGCGTTTCTTCTCAGGTAACTTTGAAGATAAGGGAATCATCGAAGTGCCACTTGAAAATCTTCGTTTTGAAAAAGAACACAACTGGACAAACTATCCAAAAGGTGTTCTTCATTTCTTGCAAGAAGCTGGGCATACGATTGATTCAGGTATGGATATTTACATCTATGGTAACATTCCAAACGGATCAGGTTTGTCATCATCATCATCTTTGGAATTGTTGATTGGTGTTATTGCTGAAAAACTTTATGACCTTAAACTGGAACGCCTTGACTTGGTTAAAATCGGTAAGCAGACTGAAAATGACTTTATCGGCGTTAACTCTGGTATCATGGACCAATTCGCTATTGGTATGGGAGCTGATCAACGTGCGATTTACTTGGATACAAATACTTTAGATTATGATTTGGTACCACTTGACCTTAAAGACAATGTTGTTGTTATCATGAACACTAACAAACGTCGTGAATTGGCTGATTCTAAATACAATGAACGTCGTGCTGAATGTGAAACAGCAGTATCTGAACTCCAAGAAAAGCTTGATATCCAAACACTTGGTGAATTGGACCTCTGGACGTTTGATGCCTATAGTTACTTGATTAAAGATGAAAACCGTATCAAACGTGCTCGCCATGCAGTTCTTGAAAATCAACGTACACTTCAAGCTCGTAAAGCTCTTGAAGCAGGAGATTTGGAAGGCTTTGGACGCCTTATGAATGCTTCTCACGTGTCATTGGAACATGATTACGAAGTTACAGGTCTTGAACTTGATACTTTGGCACACACAGCATGGGAACAAGAAGGTGTTCTTGGAGCTCGTATGACAGGAGCGGGATTCGGCGGATGTGCCATCGCACTTGTAAATAAAGATAAAGTTGAAGATTTCAAAAAAGCAGTTGGTCAACGTTATGAAGAAGTCGTTGGTTATGCACCAAGCTTCTATATTGCTGAAGTAGCTGGCGGTTCACGAGTACTTGATTAATGAGAAAGAAGTAGAGATTATGGCTGAAAATTTAGTAAACACTTTTGTAACTCAGGTTATTGAAAATAGTGATTATGAGGAATTGGACCGTATCTATTTGACAAACAAAGTTTTTACTTTGGTTGGAGAAGGAGTTGCTGATGTTGAAACAGATAGCTCTGAATTGATTGACCTTAAAGACCAGTTGCTTCAAGCAGGTGTTAAAGCTGGTTCCGTAGGTGAACTTAACGAAGAACAAGATATCATCGGTGCTCAACTCATGGACTTAATTACACCAAGACCGAGCGTTGTCAATCGTAACTTCTGGGATACTTATAAATCTAACCCAGAGCAAGCAATTGCTGACTTTTATGCACAAAGTAAACGAAATGATTATGTGAAAGTCAAAGCCATTGCACAAAATATTGCATATAAAGCACCAACTAAATACGGTGACTTGGAAATTACGATTAACCTTTCAAAACCTGAAAAAGATCCAAAAGCCATCGCTGCAGCTAAAAATGCGGTAGCTTCTGATTATCCAAAATGCCAACTTTGTATGGAAAATGAAGGATATCTAGGTCGCATCAATCACCCAGCACGTAGTAATCACCGTGTTATTCGTTTCCAAATGGAAGAAAATGATTGGGGCTTCCAATATTCACCATATGCTTACTTTAATGAACATTCTATCTTCTTTTATGGTAAGCACGAACCAATGCACATCAGTCCATTGACGTTTGGTCGTCTCCTATCAATTGTTGAAGCATTTCCTGGTTACTTCGCAGGTTCAAATGCCGATCTTCCAATTGTAGGTGGTTCAATTCTTACACACGAACACTATCAAGGTGGTCGCCACACTTTCCCAATGGAAGTAGCAGGCATTAAAGAAAAAGTTAGCTTTGATGGATACTCTGATGTTGAGACTGGTATCGTTAATTGGCCTATGTCTGTTCTTCGTCTTAGAAGTGAAGACAAGGAAAGACTAATTGCTCTAGCAACCAAAATTCTCAATTGCTGGCGTGGTTATTCAGACGAAAAAGCTGGTGTCTTGGCTGAGTCTGATGGACAACCTCACCACACTATTACCCCAATTGCTCGTAGAAAAGACGGCAAATTTGAATTGGATTTGGTTCTTCGTGACAATCAAACTTCTGAAGAACATCCAGACGGTATCTACCACCCACATAAAGATGTTCAACATATTAAAAAAGAAAACATTGGTTTGATTGAAGTTATGGGATTGGCCATTCTTCCTCCTCGTTTGAAAACAGAACTTAAAGATGTTGAAGATTATCTATTAGGTCAAGGTAACCAAGTTGCTCCAATTCACCAAGAATGGGCAGATGAACTCAAAGCTCAAAATCCGAATGTTACGGCTGAGGAAGTGACAGAAGTTGTTCGACAATCTGTTGCAGATATCTTTGCTCGTGTACTAGAAGATGCAGGTGTTTATAAGACTAATAGTGAAGGCTTGGATCAGTTTAAAGCATTTGTAGATTTTGTAAATTTAGCTGATTAATTGTTTTTTCTGAAGAAAGGAGATAAGAAATGGCAATTTTAGTATTAGGTGGAGCTGGTTATATCGGTTCTCACATGGTTGATCGCTTAGTTGAAAAAGGTCAAGAAAAAGTAGTAGTAGTAGATAGTTTGGTAACAGGTCACCGTGCTGCCGTACATCCAGATGCTATTTTCTACCAAGGCGATCTCTCTGATCAAGATTTTATGAGAAAGGTCTTCAAAGAAAATCCTGATGTTGATGCCGTTATTCACTTTGCGGCCTATTCATTGGTTGGTGAATCAATGGAAAAACCACTCAAATATTTTGATAACAATACAGCTGGAATGGTTAAATTGCTTGAAGTTATGAACGAATGCGGTGTTAAATACATTGTCTTCTCATCAACAGCAGCAACTTACGGTATCCCAGAAGAAATTCCAATTCTTGAAACAACACCACAAAATCCTATCAACCCATATGGTGAAAGTAAGTTGATGATGGAAACTATCATGAAGTGGTCTGATAAAGCTTATGGTATTAAATATGTGCCACTTCGTTACTTCAACGTTGCTGGTGCAAAACCTGATGGATCTATCGGTGAAGACCATGGTCCAGAAACTCACCTTCTTCCAATTATCCTTCAAGTAGCTCAAGGTGTTCGTGAAAAAATCATGATCTTTGGGGATGACTACAATACTCCAGACGGGACTAACGTTCGTGACTATGTGCATCCATTCGACTTGGCGGACGCTCACCTCCTTGCTGTTGAATATCTTCGTAAAGGTAATGAATCTACAGCCTTTAACTTAGGTTCATCAACAGGATTCTCAAACCTTCAAATTCTTGAAGCAGCTCGTAAGGTAACTGGTAAAGAAATTCCAGCTGAAAAAGCTGATCGTCGTCCTGGTGACCCTGATACATTAATTGCTTCATCTGAAAAAGCACGTACAGTTCTTGGATGGAAACCACAATTTGATAACATCGAAAAAATCATCGCAAGTGCTTGGGCATGGCATTCTAGCCATCCAAAAGGGTACGATGATCGAGGGTAATTAAAAAAATAATAATAAACAAAGAGTCAAAGAGTATATATAATTGTTGTACTCTTTGTTTTTTGAGGAAATAATATGAAAATAAGCTGCGAAATTATTGGAAAAGTTGATTCAGGCGATGTCAGTAAAATTTCAATGGAAAATAATAATGGTGTTGTCATTTCCACACTCACAACAGGTGCTACACTTCAGGAGTTTTTGGTTCCAACAGAAACTGGTGCTCTTAAAAATATAGTACTTGGTTTCAGTGATTACGAGGATTACTATAAGAATAATTTATGTGCCTGCCAGTCCATTGGTAGGGTTGCTGGAAGAATTGGGAAAGCTTCGTATACTCATAATATGGTTCTTTATAGCCTTCCTAAGAATGAGGGAGAAAACTGCTTACATGGCGGTCCAAAAGGAATGCAGGTCCAAAATTGGAACTATGTCACAAACCTGAATGATGAATATGTTGAGACAAAATTTATTAGAAGACTTTATTCAAGTGTAGATGGCTTTCCTGGTGATGTGACAGTCTCTATTAGTTATAGACTTAACAATAATAACCGCTTAACAATACTCTTTGAAGCCTTCGATGTTACAGAGTCAACAATTTTTAATCCGACAAACCATGTTTACTTTAATCTTAGCGACAAACAGGATTTATCAAGTCATGAGTTACAAATCTATTCAGACTATCGTTTAGAGTTGGATTCTGAGTTAATTCCAACAGGACAAAAAATTAATGTAGATGAAACGAATTATGATTTTAGAAAGACAACTGACTTGCTACCTCGAATTGAAGCAAATAATGGTTTTGATGATGCCTTTGTAGTTGGAGGGGAAACTTGTGATCATGTGAAAGAAGTAGCTATTTTGCATGACAAAGAAAGCGGAGATGGTATTGAAATCTTCTCTAACAGAAATGGTTTAGTTATTTATACTATGGATATTATAGAGGATAATATTTACTTTGCGAGAGATCAAGGAACAATTGCAAAAGGACGAGAAGCTATAGCTATGGAAGCTCAAACACTCCCAGATGCCGTTAATCATACAGATTTTGGAGATATCATCTTGGAGGAGGGTCATAGTGTAAGCTATGAAATCGGTTTCCAATATTTTAATTCATCAAAATAATCATGTTTTAGTAAAAATTTAGTAAAAAATCACTAAAACTATTGACGGTTTAAACTAATACTTATATAATGTAAGCGTATTCAAAAAACAACTAACAGGAGGTTTTCGTAATGGGAAAATCTAAAGGTCAAATGAAGTCTCGTCTATCCTATTCAGCTGGTGCTTTCGGTAACGACGTCTTCTATGCAACGTTGTCAACATACTTTATCATGTTTGTGACAACTCACTTGTTTAACACAGGTGATCCAAAGCAAAATAGTCACTACGTACTATTAATTACTAACATCATCGCTATTTTGCGTATCTTGGAAGTATTTATCGATCCATTGATCGGTAACATGATTGATAACACTCATACTAAGTATGGTAAATTCAAACCATGGGTAGTTGGTGGTGGTATCATCAGTTCTATCGCCTTGTTGCTTCTCTTCACCGATTTAGGTGGTTTGAATAAAACAAATCCTTTCTTGTACCTTGTACTTTTCGGAATTATCTACCTTGTAATGGATGTCTTCTACTCAATTAAAGATATCGGTTTCTGGTCAATGATTCCTGCCTTGTCTCTTGACAGTCATGAACGTGAAAAAATGGCAACTTTTGCCCGTATTGGTTCTACGATTGGTGCCAATATTGTAGGTGTTGCCATCATGCCAATCGTTTTGTTCTTCTCTATGACGAACAGTAGTGGCTCTGGAGATAAATCTGGATGGTTCTGGTTTGCATTTATCGTTGCTCTCATTGGTGTGATTACATCAATTGCTGTTGGTATTGGTACACGTGAAGTTGAGTCAAAACTTCGTGATAACAATGAAAAAACTAGCCTTAAACAAGTCTTTAAAGTTCTTGGTAAAAACGACCAATTGATGTGGTTGTCTCTCGGATATTGGTTCTATGGTCTTGGTATTAATACACTTAATGCTCTTCAACTTTATTACTTCACATTTATCCTTGGTGATCCAGGGAAATACTCAATCCTTTACGGATTGAATACAGTTGTTGGTTTGGTTTCAGTTTCACTCTTCCCTAGCCTAGCTGGTAAATTCAACCGTAAACGTTTGTTCTATGGATGTATTGCAGTAATGCTCGGTGGTATCGGAATCTTTAGTATTGCAGGAACATCACTTCCAATGATCTTGACTGCTGCTGAACTCTTCTTTATTCCACAACCTCTTGTGTTCCTTGTTATCCTCATGATTATCTCTGACTCAGTAGAATATGGTCAATGGAAATTGGGACACCGTGATGAATCACTTACTTTGTCAGTTCGTCCACTTGTTGATAAACTTGGTGGTGCGATGTCAAACTGGCTTGTTTCTACAATTGCCGTAGCTGCTGGTATGACAACAGGTGCCTCAGCATCAACAATTACAACACATCAACAGTCTATCTTTAAGCTTAGCATGTTTGGTTTCCCAGCAGCAGCAATGCTTATCGGAGCCTTCATTATTGCTCGTAAAATCACTTTGACTGAAGCACGTCACGCTAAAATTGTTGAAGAATTGGAACATCGCTTTAGCGTAGCAACTTCTGAAAATGAAGTTAAAGCTAACGTCGTATCTCTTGTAAACCCTACAACTGGCCATTTGGTTGACCTCTCAAGTGTTAATGATGAACACTTTGCTTCAGGTAGCATGGGTAAAGGTTTCGCCATTAAACCTACTGATGGAGCTGTCTTTGCACCAATTAGTGGTACCATTCGTCAAATTCTTCCTACTCGCCATGCAGTTGGTATTGAAAGTGAAGATGGTGTCATTGTTCTTATCCACGTTGGCATCGGAACAGTTAAACTTAATGGTGAAGGATTCATTAGTTACGTAGAACAAGGTGATCGTGTTGAAGTTGGACAAAAACTTCTTGAGTTCTGGTCACCAATTATTGAGAAAAACGGTCTTGATGACACAGTACTTGTCACTGTAACCAATTCAGAAAAATTCAGTGCTTTCCATCTTGAACAAGAAGTTGGAGAAAAGGTAGAAGCTTTGTCTGAAGTTATTACCTTCAAAAAAGGAGAATAATCTATGAACATGACTGAAAAAATTCAAACTTATTTAAACGATCCAAAGATTGTTAGCGTTAATACTGTTGACGCTCACTCAGATCATAAGTATTTTGAATCTCTTGCAGAATTTTCTGAAGGGGAGATGAAGTTAAGACAATCTCTTAATGGAAAATGGAAAATTCACTATGCTCAGAATACAAATCAGGTTTTAAAAGACTTTTATAAAACAGAATTTGATGAAACTGATTTGAATTTCATCAATGTACCAGGTCATTTAGAGCTTCAAGGTTTTGGTTCTCCACAATATGTGAATACCCAATATCCTTGGGATGGTAAAGAATTCCTTCGTCCACCTCAAGTTCCTCAAGAATCAAATGCTGTTGCATCATACGTTAAACATTTTACCTTGAATGATGCATTAAAAGATAAAAAAGTATTTATCTCATTCCAAGGGGTTGCCACTTCCATCTTTGTATGGGTCAATGGTAACTTCGTAGGATACAGTGAAGATTCATTTACACCTAGTGAATTTGAAATCAGTGATTACCTTGTTGAAGGTGATAACAAGTTGGCGGTAGCTGTTTATCGTTACTCTACAGCAAGCTGGTTGGAAGACCAAGACTTCTGGAGACTTTACGGTATTTTCAGAGATGTTTACTTGTACGCTATTCCAAAAGTTCACGTTCAAGATCTCTTTGTTAAGGGAGATTATGATTACCAAACAAAAGCAGGTCAATTGGATATTGATTTGAAGACTGTTGGTGATTATGAAGACAAGAAGATTAAATATGTTCTTTCAGATTATGAAGGCATCGTTACAGAAGGTGATGCATCTGTTAATGGTGACGGTGAACTATCTGTAAGTCTTGAAAATCTTAAAATCAAACCTTGGAGTGCTGAAAGTCCTAAACTTTACAATTTGACCCTTCATGTTTTGGATGATGACCAAGTTGTTGAAGTCGTTCCAGTTAAAGTTGGATTTAGACACTTTGAAATTAAAGATACACTCATGCTTTTGAATGGTAAGAGAATTGTCTTTAAAGGGGTTAACAGACACGAATTTAACGCTAGAACAGGACGTTGTATCACTGAAGAAGATATGCTTTGGGATATCAAAGTGATGAAACAACATAACATCAATGCTGTTCGTACTTCTCACTATCCTAACCAAACACGTTGGTATGAATTGTGTGATGAATATGGACTTTATGTTATCGATGAAGCCAACCTTGAAACACACGGTACATGGCAAAAACTTGGTCTATGCGAACCTTCATGGAATATCCCAGCTAGTGAACCAGAATGGTTGCCTGCTTGTTTGGATCGTGCCAATAACATGTTCCAACGTGATAAGAACCATGCTAGTGTTATCATTTGGTCTTGTGGTAATGAATCATATGCTGGTAAAGATATTGCTGACATGGCTGATTACTTCCGTAGTGTTGACAATACTCGTCCAGTTCACTATGAAGGTGTTGCATGGTGTCGTGAGTTTGATTACATTACAGACATCGAAAGTCGTATGTATGCGAAACCAGCTGATATCGAAGAATACCTCACAACTGGTAAACTAGTTGATCTTTCAAGCGTTAGTGATAAACACTTTGCTTCAGGTAACCTAACTAACAAACCTCAAAAACCTTATATTTCATGTGAATACATGCACACAATGGGTAACTCTGGTGGTGGATTGAAACTCTACACTGACTTAGAGAAATATCCAGAATACCAAGGTGGATTTATTTGGGACTTCATTGACCAAGCTATTTACAAACCACTTCCAAATGGTAGCGAATTCCTATCATATGGTGGTGACTGGCATGATAGACCTTCTGACTACGAATTTTGTGGAAATGGTATCGTCTTTGCAGATCGTACCCTAACTCCAAAACTTCAAACAGTTAAACATCTTTACTCTAATATTAAGATTGCTGTTGATGAAAAATCAGTAACTATCAAGAATGATAATGTCTTCGAAGATCTTTCTGCTTATACTTTCCTAGCTAGAGTTTACGAAGATGGTAGAAAAGTTAGTGAAAGTGAATATCACTTTGATGTTAAACCAGGCGAAGAAGCAACATTCCCAGTTAACTTTGTAGTCGAGGCTTCAAATTCTGAACAAATTTACGAAGTTGCTTGTGTTCTGAGGGAAGCAACTGAATGGGCTCCAAAAGGACATGAAATTGTTCGTGGTCAATATGTTGTTGAAAAGATTAGCACTGAAACACCAGTTAAAGCACCTTTGAATGTTGTTGAAGGCGACTTCAACATCGGAATCCACGGACAAAACTTCTCTATCTTGCTTTCACGTGCACAAAATACGCTAGTATCTGCTAAGTATAACGGTGTTGAATTCATTGAGAAAGGTCCTAAACTTAACTTTACTCGTGCTTACACTGACAACGATCGTGGTGCTGGATATCCATTCGAAATGGCAGGCTGGAAGGTTGCTGGAAACTATAGTAAAGTTACAGATACTCAAATTCAAATTGAAGATGACTCTGTTAAAGTGACTTATGTTCATGAATTGCCTGGCTTTTCTGATGTCGAAGTTAAGGTAACTTATCAAGTTGATTACAAGGGTCGAATCTTTGTTACTGCAAACTATGATGGTAAAGCAGGTTTGCCAAACTTCCCTGAATTTGGTCTAGAATTTGCTATCGGTTCACAATTTACAAACCTAAGCTATTATGGATACGGTGCAGAAGAAAGCTACCTTGATAAACTTCCTGGTGCCTATCTTGGTCGATATGAAACATCTGTTGAAAAGACATTTGCTCCATATCTAATGCCACAAGAATCTGGTAATCACTATGGTACTCGTGAATTTACAGTATCTGATGATAACCATAATGGTCTTAAATTCACCGCACTTAATAAGGCATTCGAATTCAGTGCTTTGCGTAACAGTACTGAACAAATTGAAAATGCTCGTCATCAATATGAATTGCAACAATCTGATGCTACATGGATTAAAGTTCTTGCTGCTCAAATGGGTGTCGGTGGTGACGACTCATGGGGTGCTCCAGTTCATGACGAATTCTTGGTTAGCTCAGCAGATAGCTATCAATTGAGCTTCATGATTGAACCACTAAATTAGGTAGTTATTAAGAATCTAGTTGTACATTATTTGATAATTATAAAAGAGAAGCTTTGGAGGCTTCTCTTTTCATGTTTTAAAGGAGATTAAATCATTAGTGTGTTAGTATCTTCCAAAAATCTACAAGCGGTACTGATTAGCACTCCAACACATTATAAATATATTTCAAGTGATTTAAGATAGGAATTAGCTATTACCGGTGTTTCTCTAAAAGAAATAAAAATCATACCATTCGTTCAGATGGAATAATGCATGTGACTTATAAAAAATCTCAAGTAGGGAAATAGTAAATACTCCATGCCTAGTTCCAAGTCAGCTAAC
>OLGB01005003.1_pt1 | contig 10720 bp, 7 predicted proteins | sample 1605691 | NCBI WGS metagenome assembly OLGB01 (sample SAMEA3888925, study PRJEB22519) | human gut metagenome | biome: human gut; feature: human-associated habitat; material: faeces | place: Denmark | collected 2010
GCCGCATCACTCCGAGCGCAGTGCATGGGGAAAGGCAGGGAAGTCCGCAAAAAAGCCTGCCGCTGTTTACCGTGTGGAAGCCGTCTACGTCCTTGTCGGGGAGTATTGCCTCGAAGCAGGCTCTTTCATCAAGATGACGCGGCAACGGCGACTGAACGAGTATCCCGTCTACCGTGGCATCGGCGTTGAGCTCGTTTATAAGTGATATCAGCTCTTCCTGTGTTACATCGGAGCCGAACGGATATTCACGGGAAATGAAGCCCACTTTTTCGCAGTCGGCTTTTTTGTTACGCACATATACGGCACTCGCAGGGTCGTCACCGGCAACTATTACCGCCAGACAGGGTCTGCGTGTACTGAGGTGCGTCACTTTATCGGCAATCCGGGCACGTATTTCGGCTGCTACGGCCTTTCCGTCGATCAGTTTGTACATTTTTATTCCTCCTTTGTTTCACAGTCGTCTGAAGCGCTGGCGTCGTCGGGGGTGTCGTTGTCCTCGGGCTCTGTATCCGACCCGGAGTCGGTATCGGCGCCCGTATCGTTGCAACGGGAACATTCACCCGTATCCACCGCACATTCTGCGGGATGTGAGCGGCGATATTCCTCAAGCTCCGCCTCTCCTTTTTTGGCCTTTGCACCGAGAATCACAAGGCCGAGGACACCGCAGACAAAAAATGCAAAACCGAGTACTACCATCAGTTTGACGTTACCGACATACAGGCTGTCGGTACGGAGAAACTCAATAAGCGCGCGCCCGAACCCGTACCACAAAACGTACATGGATATTATCTCACCGTCAAAGCGTTTTTTTCTGTAGCATAAAAGTATTATCACAAAACCTACAAGGTTCCAGAGCGATTCATACAGGAATGTCGGGTGAGCTACCGTACCGTTTACTACCATTCGCCAGGGATAAGCTTCCACGTTGGGCGACCAGCCGTATGCCTCGCCGTTCATGAAATTGCCCCAACGCCCGATGGCCTGTCCTAAGATCAATCCCGGTACACACAGATCTCCCAGACGGAAAGGATTGATCTTTTTGATCTTACAATATAAAAACAATGTCAGAAAAGCTCCGATCACACCGCCGTAGATCGCCATACCACCGTTACGGGTATTGAAGATGCTGAGCAGATTATCCTTGTAATAGTCCCAGGCAAAGATCACATAATAGATTCTGGCACCGATCACGGAAAAGATCACGGCATAAATAGCGAAGTCCCAAATAGTATCCGGATTCTCTCCGCTCACCTTTGCCTGGTGCACTGCCATCAGAATTCCCGCCAGTACACCGATACCGATGATCAGACCGTAAAAAGCGATCTCGAAACCGAATACGGTAAAGCTTCTGGGAACATTTTCCAGGTAAATGCCTAAATGGGGAAATGCTATATCTCCTGCATTCATCATAATATTTATATCCTTTCTTAGTATTAACCGGCTTCTTCGCGCTTTGCGCTCTCGAATCCGGCATATCAGACGTTAAATCTGAACAGGATCACATCACCGTCCTGTACGACATAGTCCTTGCCTTCCATGCCGACCAGACCTTTCTCACGTGCAGCTGCCAGAGATCCCTGCTCTAAAAGGTCCTTGTAATTTACAACTTCCGCCTTGATGAAGCCTCTCTCGAAATCGGAGTGAATCTTACCGGCTGCCTGAGGCGCCTTGGTACCGATCTTGATGGTCCATGCTCTGGTCTCATCCTCTCCTGCAGTCAAAAAGCTCATCAGACCTAAGATATGATAGCTTGCCTTGATCAGCTTCTCCAGACCGGATTCCTTCAGTCCCAGATCATCCAGGAACATTGCCTTCTCATCATCATCCAGTTCAGAGATCTCTTCCTCAATCTGTGCGCAGATGACGAATACTTCGCTGTTCTCACTTGCTGCAAACTCTCTGACCTTCGCTACCATCTCATTGGAGGCACCGTCATCTGCCAGATCATCCTCGGATACATTGGCTGCATAGATCACTGGTTTGTAGGTCAGCAGATTGTATTCCTTCAACAGAGACAGCTCGTCCTCATCGGTAACTTCCAGGCTCTTCGCCATCTTGCCGCTCTCCAGATGCTCCTTGATACGCTCTAAGAGTGCCAGCTCCTTGGCATAAGTCTTGTCCATTCTGGCAGCCTTGACTACCTTGGACAGTCTTCTCTCCAGTACTTCCAGATCTGCGAAGATCAACTCTAAGTTAATGGTCTCGATATCCCGCAAAGGATTGACACTACCGTCCACATGGATGACATTGGGATCCTCGAAGCATCTTACCACATGGACAATGGCATCCACCTCACGGATATTGCTTAAGAACTGGTTCCCCAGTCCCTCACCCTTGGAAGCACCCTTTACCAGGCCTGCGATATCTACAAATTCAATCACAGCAGGGGTCACTTTCTTGGAATGATACATCTCTCCCAGCGCTTTTAATCTGTCATCCGGAACTGTTACCACGCCCACATTGGGGTCGATGGTACAGAAAGGATAGTTAGCGGATTCCGCTCCCGCCTTGGTCAGGGAATTGAAAAGTGTACTCTTTCCCACGTTGGGAAGACCTACGATACCCAGCTTCATGATTTATTTACCGTTCAGACCTAACGACAGGGTCTGCCTTTCTTGTATTTTCTATTCTTTATTTCACTCATAAGTCCATCCGTCTCCGTGCAGAGACAAACGAATCCGAAATAGTATTATAGCATACCTCACACTCTTTGCAAAGTCCTTACTGTTCAAAGTAAGTATTGATTCCGGTGAGAAGCCCTGTGGCTAATTGTTCCAATATCACATCGCTGTGGTCCGAATACGCATTTCCCAGTTCCATATCCACAGAAGGGATCGTGCTGTAGGATGTCTGGGTCAGGTCAATACCCATATGTCCTTTCCCATAAATTGTGGCTCCCTGCTCCCGCAGTCCTTCCACCAGATCCGTTCCCAGGGTATCGTGCTGCTGCCAGTGCGATGCCACCGGCTCCATGTTTTTCAGCGCTTCCGGCACCGAGATATAGAAGCATCCCTTGTCGTAATTTTTGCCGTCACCGCTGTCCCAGTGCAGCGCAATATGGCAGTCCGCGACATTGTTGCAGATCACAGTCCGCGCCACATTGTCTAACTGCACATCCTCACTGTCCCGTAGCATCAGCACATCATAACCGGAGGATAACAGCTTATCCCGCAGGATCTGTGCCATACGTAATGTCACCTCCCGCTCCGGTGTGCCGTCCTGAAACGTCATGCCTCCGGAAACTGCTGCAGCTTCCATTGCTCCCGCCGCCGTACTGCCTCCGGTGACTTTCGCCGAGCCGTCCGGATGACACAGAGTCTTTACTTTACTCCCTCCCACAGTACCATGTCCTGCATTGACACCGATGACGATACCTTTTCGTCCAGATTCCTCCGGTGCCCTGTAGAGTACTGCGGCTCCGGTATTTATTTTAGAATGATCTGCATATTCCCATGTGGAATCCAGGGTAATCTGCTGCAAGTTGGTGTATTCCACCGGTTGCATCTGTGGTGTGACATTTGCCGTTCCCTGTGGTGCCGCACTCTCTGAAACCATAGCTTCTATAATTTCTACATTCTCTATGGTCTCTGTGCTCTCCACGGTTTCTGTGCCCTTCACGGTCTCTGTGTTCTCCACGGTTTCTGTGCTCTTCACGCTTTCCGTACTCCCGGTATTTTCCTGTGTTCCACAGGCAGTCAGGGTAAGCGCCAGCACCATAATGGTTACTCTCACCGCCACCCTGTATTGTTTTCTGTGAAGCATTTGTCTTTTTCTCCTCCGATATGAAAAGAACCACAGCTGTGAACTTACAGCTATGGCTCTTCTGTTCTCTCTTCCTTATTCCGCTCATTTCGGAACACATCCTCTGATTAGCCGCGCAGTTTGAAATGCTCTAACAGTTCGTTCAGAGTAGTAGCAGATGCGGAAAGCTCCTCGCTGGTAGCGGAAGTCTCTTCAGCTGCTGCAGAGTTAGACTGGATAACATCATTGATGTCTCCCACACCCTTTTTGATATTTTTAACGGAAACCGCCTGTTTGTCAGACGCAGTACGGATATTGGCAACCTCCTGGATGATCTGATCCAGCTCAGCCATAACCTCCTGCATAGCATCATTGGTCTCCTTGGTGACCTTATTACCCACCTCTACCTCGTTCATGGACTCTTCGATCAGCTTCTTGGACTCTACTGCGGAATTAGCACTCTCTTCTGCCAGCTGTCTGATCTGATCTGCCACGACTGCAAAGCCTCTTCCTGCCTCTCCGGCACGGGCTGCCTCGATGGAGGCATTTAAGGACAGCAGATTGGTCTGGGATGCGATATTCTCAATATCTGCGATGATCTTTTCAATGTTCTGGGTCGTTGCGTTGATCTTCTTCATGGCATCTACCAGCTCATCCATCTTCTTCTGGCTGTTGGCTGCCTCGATACCTACCTTTTTCGCCTTGTCATGTACAATGTCGGTAGACTTGGTATTCTCCAGTACCTGACTGGTTACTTCGTCTACGGTAGCCACCAGTTCTTCTACGGATGCTGCCTGATGGGTAGCGCCCTCCGCTATATCCTGTGCACTGACTGCCAGCTGATTGCTGCCCGCAGATACCTGCTCGGAGGAATCCTGAATACCGTGCATGGTCTCGCTGACCTTATTTACCATTTCATCCAGCTCATCTAAAACATCTCGGAGCTGTCCGACATATGCTTCCGGGCAGCTGCTGTGAACATCAAAATTACCATCGGAAAATTGCTCTACGATAGTCTGCAGATCTGATACAACCTTTTTCAAAATAGCTGCGGCGGTCTCAAAGCTGTCGGAAAGTCTGCCCAGCTCATCCTCAGATTCATAAGGTACGCCGATCTCAAAATCACCGGATGCGATCTTCTCAGACGCAGTTACCAGGTTCGTGATCGGATCTATCAGCATTTTGGCAAGCATTTTCGACATGGATGCATTAAATATGATAGCTAAAACAAGTAAAACCACAACAACTATACTTCCTATATAGCCTTTTGACCGTATCAATTCCACCACTGCCACCAGTGCAAGCACCACATATAAAATATCCATGATGCGGAACGCAAAAGACAGCTTATTTTTAATTGGTTTGTCTCTGAGTATTTCTTCCAGTTTTTTCATTTGTTTCTGCTCCTTCCGTGAATGAACCTTCCTGTATTTTATTTTAATTTTCCTTATCTGTTTCGTCAAGATGAAGCTTCTTAAAATTATGTAAAAATTAAGTATGGGAAGCCCTGCTCATCTCCAGTAATTTATCTCTCATTTCATTCTCAATGCGCTGTAAATCTTCCTCAGCGCTCTGTCTTCTCGCACGTCCCTCTTCCTGGATCTTCATGACCTCATCCAATGTCGTCATCAGTGTCTGATTGGTACTCTTAAGTGTCTCTATATCCACAATTCCCCGCTCGGATTCCTTCGCTGTCTCCACAGAAGCCACCTTCAGTGCTTCCGCGTTCTTCTTCAACAGTTCATTGGTCATATCCGATACAGCACGCTGTGCCTTGGCGGCATCGGTAGCATGATCCAGACCGATGGCAATGACCATCTGACTCTTCCACAGAGGGATCGTATTCACTAACGTCGACTGGATCTTCTCGGACATGGCGATGTCATTGGACTGGATCAGACGAATCTGGGGTGCCATCTGCAGGGAAATGGCTCTGGTCAGCTCCAGATCATAGATCTTCTTCTCAAACCGCTCACACATTGCCGCGAAATCTTTCGCTGCCTGGGTGTCCTCCGGAAGTCCACTCTTCTGTGCCTTCTCTAAAAGCTCCGGAAGCTCCACACTTTTTGCCTGCGCCAGCTTCTTTTTACCTGCCAGGATGTACATGGACAGTTCCTTGAAGTAATTCAGGTTCAGCTGGTACAGCTTGTCCAACACAGCCACATCCTTTAACAGCACTACCTGATGACTCTCCATGGCATCACAGATCTTTGTGATATTGACTTCCGCCTTATCGTACTTTGCTTTCAGATTGCTCAGCTTGTCTCCGCTTTTTTTGAACAGTCCGAAAAATCCCTTATCTTCCTCGGTGTCGAAATCCTTTAACTGTGCCACCACGTCGGTTAACAGATTTCCAACTTCTCCCATATCCTTGGTCCGGACATTACTAAGCGCCGTCTCTGAGAAATCAGCGATCTTCTTCTGGCTTCCGGCTCCGTACTGTAACACCGCCTGGGTATTGGTCAGGTCGATCTGTGCTGCAAAATCATCCACCTGTTTCTGCTCTTCCGGTGTCAGTTCCATCTCGGGAACCGCCTGCTCTTCCACCAACTCCTCCGGCTTCTTCTCCACGATCTCTGCCTTTGCCTCCGCAAAAGGATCCAGTGTAAGAGTCGGTGCTTCTTTTGTTGCTGCGTCTAAATCCATATTCATATTGATACCCCCATTTTTTACTATTACATCATTTAAATTTTACTGTTTTCCCATTACAAAATCGGATTCCGTCAGACCTTCCTTTGCCAGCATGGCCTGTAATACCTGCGCATCCGCCGATGCGTCAAAGGCGGCATCCTGAAACAGATTGTTTAACAATGTCACAAATGCCTGATTGATCATGTCCAGTGTCTTCCCGATCTCTTTCTTGGCCTCGAGAATTTCCTCTCCCGGACTGCTGACCTCGTCAAATTCCGCATACTGCTCCACCAGTTTTAAAGTAGTGGGCAGATAATAATCCATTAATTTATGCATTCTGTGCATCTGCTCCGGGTGCTCCTGCACTCTGTCGAAGATCTCCTTCAACAGATTCTCCAGGCGGTACAGCTTCTCGGAGATTGCCTCCTCTTCGATCCGGTCGTTCAGATCCCGCAGATGTCTGATGCATTCCATCCCCTCTGCCACCATACTGTGGAGTTCCTGCTCTCTCTCCGTCTGTGCAGCGTCCTGTGTTGTTCCTTTGTCCGGCATCTGTTTTGCCTGCTCCTCTGATTTTTTCTGTTCCAGATAAGCCTTTTCTGTCTCCAGATATTGATGATAGATCACATCATTTAACATAAAACAGGTCTCTTTGTCATCCAAATGCCCCTCAGGGAACATTCCGGCTTTTAACATTTTGCGCAGATCCTTTTTTACATAGCGGACGCTTTCGCCGGTATAACGCGCCATCTCCGTAATCACACCGTACATCTTGGTACCGCACAGTTCCAGATATTTCTCCGCACGCTGTAATCTTCTGCGCTGTCCGTTGCCATAGAAGATCATCTCCAAAAACACCAAAGAAAGTACTCCCGGAAGGATCGCCGCACTTAAACTTGCTGCACTAAAAGCGGCCAGAAGAAGCTGTACCAAAAGTCCCAGCCCGGAAAAGCCTAGTCCGATGCCACCGAACACGGTACACAGAGTTCCGGACACGCTTCCTTTTTTCTCCATTTTTACCAAAGAAGTCATCTCCAAAGCCGTAGTCTTTCTGGGTGTCCAGACACCGGCCTGATTTCCAGAACGGTTCTGCGCCGCCTGTGCCTTACGCTGTTCTTCCCATTGTTTTTCCCGTTCTTTTCGCTGTCTGTGCCACTCTTCGTTCTGTCTGCGGTGTTCCTCCCGCTGTCTTTCCCGTTCTTCGCGCTCCGCCTGGATCTGCTCTTCGGACTTCTCTTCTTCCCGCTTTTTATCCTGCCAGCTGCGTTGGGAATTCCAGACCTTTTTCTCCGCGGCTTCCCTGGACAGATTCGCCTGAAAATCCGCTTCCCGCAGAGCATCGTTGACTGTATCGCTCACTAACGTATTCAGTGCCCGGAAATCTCCGGTCTTCATGGCTTCGGCGATGGTTTCTTTAAATTTTTCCCCAAGATGATTCTGCACTTCACTCATAATTAATATTTTCTCTGACTTTTCAGTTCCTCATAGAGCAGACAATAATTCTCGTAACGTGTCCGCGAGATCTCCCCTTCCGCCACGGCATCTTTCACGCCGCAGACCGGTTCTGAGATATGAGAACATCCTCCGAATCTGCAATATTTTTCAAACGGAACAAATTCGGGATAATATCCCGCCAGCTGCTCTTTTTCCAGTCCAAACAGTCCCAGGGAGCTGAACCCGGGAGTATCCAGAATGTAAGTATCCGGTGCAATGGAGATCAGTTCGGAATGCCTGGTGGTATGTTTTCCACGTTCGATCTTCTCACTGATGGAACCGGTCTCCATCACGATCCCCGACTGTAAACAGTTGACCAGCGAAGACTTGCCGACACCGCTGGGTCCCGCCACCGTGGTGGTCTTGCCCCGAAGCAGGTCTTTTAATCTGTCGATGCCTTCCTTTTCCCTGGCACTGACAGTAATGGTCTGAAATCCCGCCTGTTCATAGATGGAACGATAATCCTCTTTTTTCCCCTCTGCATCAATGTCCTGCTTGTTAAAACAGATGATGCAGGGAATGTCCTGTTGCTGCATCATAATCAGAAAACGATCCAGCAGATTAAAATTGGGCTGTGGCTTACAAATGGCGAAAATCACCAACGCCTGATCCACATTGGCTACCGCCGGGCGGATCAGTTCGCTGTGTCTGGGAAGCAGCCCTGTGATATTTCCCTTTTTCTGTGCTTCGTCTATGATATCCATTTCCACATCATCCCCTACGAGGGGTTTTCTGTGGTCCTTACGGAAGACACCTTTTGCCTTGCATTCATAGATTCCGTCCGTACTATGCAGTGCATCCCCCGCATGGACGTAATAGAAGCCGGCAATTCCTTTTATAATCTTGCCCTTCATAGTTCCTGCCTTTGCATTATTCCTTCACGAATTCCACTCTTCGGGTAAAGGACTGGTTCTCCGTGGTGCCGGGAACATTAATGGTATTGCCATCTGTATCCGTTGTAGTGGTTCCCTCCGTTGTCACCTGATAGGTCATGGTAAGCGTACCGCCGGAGGAGGCGATGCCGTTGATATTGGTTGCTACCGGGAAGGTGGTAACCTTCGTATCCATCAGCACAGTGCCGTCATCCGCCACCAGGGTGATACCGACTTCCATTCCCGATACATACTTGGGTGCCTCGGAAGTCGTCGGTGCCGCAATGCTGACATTGCACTTATAAGTCACTTTCTGTGCGCCCTGGCTCACCTTAATATCAATGGAGGTTCCCTGATCCACATAGGAACCATGGGAATAGCTCTGATAGCAGATCATGCCCTCTCCCACTTCATCGCTGTAAATATGGGTCACACTGCCTACTGTCAGTCCGGCCTCGATTGCTTCCACCGTACCATCCTGCTCTGACAGTCCGATCAGGTTCGGCACGCGGATCTTCGTATCTTCCTTTCCCAGGCTTACGGTAACGGTGATCACACTGCCTTTCGGCGCCTTATTTCCATCTGCGGGAGTCTGGGCGATCACGCGCCCTGCTTCTATGGTGTCGGAATAATCCTCTGTCTTATTGACCAAAAAGCCCTTGCTTACCAGCTGTGTATTCGCCTCGTCAAAAGTAAGTCCCACCACATTCGGAACTTCTACGCCCTGGGTTCCGGCGCTTGCCGTAAGTGTTACCTTGCTGCCCTTGTCAATCTGGGCACCCACGCTGACGTCGGTACTGATCACCACACCTTCTGCCACGGAATCAGATTCCTCATATACAACTTCCGTCAGAATTCCCAGTCCGGTCAGTGTATTTCTCGCATCATCCACATTCATGCCCTTCACATCCGGCATGGTGACTTTCTCTGCCTCTTCTTTTGTTTCCTCCGTAGTGATGATCGGACCGGAAGGATTATTGTCTTCGTTCTTTTTCCCGCCGAAGATCTTCACCGCCAGTACGATCAGAATAATACAGATCACCACTCCCGCAACGATTGCCAGAACCGTTGTCACGCGTTCCATCTTGGGATCGTAATCATAATCATCCTCTCCCTCTGCCTCTTCATCATTCTCATACATGGCTTCTGTATCGGAACGTAGGCGCATCGTCTCATCATGATCCTGTTCTTCATACTCCCGGCCACTCTGATACGGAACTTTTCTCTTGATCTGTGCCATATCTTCATCGGAGATCATCCGGGTGCCGCCTTCCATATCCGGATCCTTGTTCACGACAAAGTCCTCCTCCGGATTGATCAGGGACTGCTTCAGGTCTGCAATCAGTTCTGCCATGTTCTGATATCTGCGATCCGGTGATTTCTGACAACACTTTAATACAATACTTGCAACGCTGGAAGGGATCTCCGGCACGAATTCCTTGGGAGAAGGCATTTCTTCCTGAATATGCTTGATGGCGATCGCTACCGTCGTCTCCCCATTGAAGGGGACTCTTCCCGTAAGCATTTCGAACATGGTGATACCCAGTGAATAGATATCACTCTTCTCATCACTGAATCCTCCCCTTGCCTGTTCCGGAGAAATGTAATGTACCGAGCCCATGGCATTTGCTGTAATTGTATTCGAACTTGCTGCCTTGGCAATTCCAAAGTCACTTACCTTTGCCGTACCATCTTTCGAAATCAATATATTCTGAGGTTTAATATCACGGTGAATAATATGATTGGCATGCGCAGCCTCCAAACCATTTGCAATCTGGAGTCCAATTCCAACTGCCTCTCTCACCGAGAGTTTGCCCTTCTGCTCAATGTATTTTTTCAAAGTGATGCCGTCTACAAATTCCATCACAATATAGTGCATATCCTGTTCCTGTCCTACATCATAGACTCCTACGATATTTGGATGGGATAAACACGCAATTGCCTGTGCCTCCTGACGGAATTTTGTAACAAATTTCGCATCC
>OLGB01005005.1_pt1 | contig 10717 bp, 7 predicted proteins | sample 1605691 | NCBI WGS metagenome assembly OLGB01 (sample SAMEA3888925, study PRJEB22519) | human gut metagenome | biome: human gut; feature: human-associated habitat; material: faeces | place: Denmark | collected 2010
GCCGTTGCCATATGAAACGCTTTTCCAAAGAAAAACGAAAATGGTCTTCGTATGCCGTCTTTTTTTGTGAGATACACCATTTTCATGGATGGAAACTGATTTTTTATAGCATCTGCCACAATGCCGATATTTCCCTCTTTGCTGTCATCATGCGTTGCGACAAAAAATACTTTCTGCCGATTTATGGGTAATAGGCGGAACAGATAGAAAAAGAAAGCAAACAGCACATAGCCTGTTTTTTTAATCATTTTCTCAGTCTTTCATATTCAAATCATTTTTAATTTTTGTTGTGGAAATTCCTTCGGTACGCGGCAGGTAAACAACCTCGCAGTAGTCTTTGAGGAAATCAAACTTGCCCTTCCAGTCATCTCCCATAACAAAAACATCGACATTATTATTTACTATATCATCAATCTTCTGTTCCCATGTATATTCTGGCAGCACTTCATCCACATAACGGATTGCTTCAAGAATTTTTTTGCGGTCTTCAAAAGAATGATACGCTTTTTTGCCCTTGCCGGCGTTAAATTCATCTGAGGAAACAACAACAATCAGATAATCCCCCAATGCTTTCGCGCGGCGAAGTAAATTAATGTGGCCTACATGAAGTAAGTCAAAAGTTCCATAAGTAATCACTTTTTTCATTTTCTTTTCCTCCTATTCGTTCTCACTCATCTTTGCTTCGTACACACTTACTACGTCCTCGACGTCCCCCTGTGCAATCAGACGGCCCTGTTCCAAAAGAATGCCCTTGTTGCACATTCTTAAGACCTGACTGGTCGAATGTGATACGAAAATGACGGTAACACCTTTATCAAACATGCTCTGAATACGATTTTCACATTTTTTACGGAATTTCGCATCTCCAACACTAAGTACCTCATCCAGAATCAAAATATCCGCACCTTTATATAAAACCTTTACGATCTCTACTGTCTGCTTCTCGCTGACACTCATTTCGTAGACACGTTTTTCCGGTTCAATTTCCAATCCAAATTTATCACAGATTTCCTTGATCTTCTGGCTCAGTTCCTTATCTGTGAGTCTCTTTCCCTTTGTTCCGATTACAATATTGTCCATTGCGCGGAACGACTCCACCAACTTAAAGTGCTGATGGATCATACCGATTCCGAGATGCATCGCATCTACCGGCGAATTGATCGCCACGGTCTGTCCGTTTACCAATATTTCCCCGCTGTCCGGATGATAAATACCGGAAAGCATATTCATCAGAGTTGTCTTTCCTGATCCGTTTTCTCCAAGCAGTGCCAGGATCTCACCTTTTTTTACCTTCAGATCGATCTGATCGTTTGCAACCACACTACCGAAGGTCTTCGTTATTTTTTTACATTCGATTGCATAATCTGCCATACTCAACCTCTTTGTACCTTGTCTGTTTTCTTCCCTATAAAATTCAAGGGGGACCGCCATTCGAGAGATCCCCCTTGATTTAATTGACTTATACAGTCAAACATGTTTTATTTTACAACTACGTTCTTGAAGTACCAGTTCATATTGCCTGTGATATCAGCATCAGACATATGCTCGCCTTCTGTACCTACTGTAGAGCCGTCGTTTGTTTCGATCACACCGTCGAATACATCCCAGTCACCGGATTCGATTTTAGCTGTAGCTTCGTCGATTGCTTCCTGTGTACCCTCTGCTGCGAAATCAGCAAGTGGTGCAATGTTTACAAGACCGTCGCTCATACCGCCGAAATAGTTAGATCCATCCCATGTACCGTTGATCACTGATTCAACAGCCTGTGTATAGTATGCTGACCAGTCCCACATAACAGATGTGAGAGCTGCCTTTGGTGCATCTTTGGACATATCTGAGTTGTAGCCAACACCAAATACGCCTGCCTGTTCAGCTGCAAGCTGTGGGTTCGGTGTATCACAGTGCTGTGCGATCACATCACATCCTGCATCGATCAGAGCCTGTGCAGCCTGTGTCTCACCTTCCGGATCATACCAGCTGTTTGTAACCTTTACATATACTTCACAATCAGGATTTACAGAATAAGCGCCCATTGCAAATGCATTGATACCACCTGTACACTCAGAGTTTTCCTGACCCATTGCGGATACATAACCAAGCTTGTTTGTTGTTGTCTTCATACCTGCTGCAATACCTGCAAGGTATCTTGCCTGATAGATTCTGCCAAAGTAGTTATTAAAGTTTGTACCGTTTGATTTATAACCTGTTGCATGAGAGAAAATAACATCCGGATATTCTGCAGCAAGCTGTTCACATGTATCCATGTAACCCCAGCTTGTAGCGAAGATGATGTTGCATCCTTCTTCAACACATTCCAGCATTGCGTTCTCGATTGCTGTTGTATCACCGTCATCTACGTTAAGCTTGCGAACGATCTGATCATCAGACAGACCTAATGTCTGCTGCATACCTACGATACCCTGATCATGTGCATAAGAGTAACCGCTTCCTGTTGCAGGATCACCAATGTGGATCACACCAACCTTGATATCCTCTTTTGCGATAGCCGGCATAACACCTGCTTTGTCAGCTGCATCTGCTGTCTCATCAGTTGCTTCGTCTGTAGCTGCGTCCGTTGCCGCATCTGTAGCTTCGTCACTTGCTGCATCTGTTGTCTCTTCTGTCTGAGCTGCATTGTCAGCTGCATCATTGCTCGCACCGCAAGCACATAAAGAAGCAACCATAGCAACAGAAAGAAGAATGCTTAATAATTTTTTCTTCATAATGTCCTCCTCTTTAGACCTTTCATGAAATTTTAAACTACAAAGGTTACTTTATATTATTTTTTTGCAAATTTCAACACCCATTTTCAAATTATGTGCAATACTCCCGCGTATTTATGCACACAATCCGGCAAAGTACTCTATTCCCAGGCAAGTTCCGGCTTCTTATCGCGGAACATCAGGTCTTTAACCGCATCCTTTGCAGGCTTGTTTTCAAATAAGATCTCATTGACCTCTTCAATGATCGGCATATCGATCTTATATTTCCGTGAAAGCTCTCTGGCTGCCTTTGCGGAATAAACCCCTTCTACGACCATCTTAACCTCAGCCATGGCTTCTTCCATCGTCTTGCCCTGTCCCATTAAGATCCCCGCTCTTCTGTTGCGGGAATGCATAGAAGCACAGGTCACGATCAGATCGCCGATTCCGGAAAGTCCCGTAAATGTCTCCGGCTTACCGCCCATAGCGACACCCAGGCGCGAAATTTCCGCAATTCCTCTGGTGATCAGGGCTGCTTTTGTATTATCTCCACAGCCGAGTCCGTCTGCGATACCTGCTGCCAGTGCCACAACATTTTTCAGTGCCGCACCGACCTCGATCCCCAGAATATCTGGGCTTGTATACACGCGGAAATATGCATTGTTCATAAAAATATTCTGGATATATTCCGCTGTCTGCTTTGTCTTTGCACCGACTACACAGGTCGTCGGCATATCCTTTCCGACCTCTTCCGCATGGGAAGGTCCGGACAATACGGCAACATCCGCCTGCGGGATCTCCTGCTCGATGATCTGGGATAAGGTCATCAGCGTATGTTCTTCAATTCCCTTTGCTACATTGACAATGATCTGCCCTTCTGCCACAAACACGCGCATGGACTTTGCCGTACTTCTTGTAAAGGAAGAAGGGACAGCCAGTACAAGCAGATCCTTTCCTTCGATCGCTTTCTTTAAATCAGTTGTAAATTCCATGCTTTCCGGCAGTTTCACACCCGGCAGCTTATCGACATGCTCATGCTTTTCCTGCAGCATTTTTACTTCCGCTTCTATAATAGACCACACGATCACATCATGTCCGTTGTTTGCAAGCAGCCTGGAAAGTGCTGTTCCCCAGCTTCCTGCGCCGATCACACCAATTTTCGCCATTTTTTAGTCCTCCTTGTTAGCCTTAAACAGATACGTCTTTCGTTCTGTTCCCGCAAATAATCTCTTGATATTTTCTTTATGTCTGACAAATGCCATGATCATCAGGAATATACCGACCGCATACATTTCCAGAAGTGCAGGCTGGCTCATGCCAAAATATCCCTTCTGTCCTAAAATGATCAGCTCTGTGATAAATCCGATATAGACAGCCAGTGAACCGACCGAAACATAATGTGTTGTAAAAAACAAAATACAGAAGACCGGTATTGCCACGATGAGGAACGGCCAGTGAAATGCCAGGATCAGCCCTGCTGTCGCCGCAATTCCTTTTCCGCCCTTAAACTGCAAATAAAACGGGAAATTATGTCCCAGAATAGCACCGGCTGCCGCATAGAGTGATAACAGCGGCAATATATCCGGATATGTGTGTTTAAAAAGCAATCTGACAAGTTCTACTGCAAAAAAGCATTTAAAAACATCTCCTAAAAATACGATCAGTCCCGCTTTTTTCCCAAGCACACGTAATGCATTTGTTGTGCCTGCATTTCCACTTCCATGCTCCCTGATATCAATATGGTTCATCTTTCCATAAATAAATGCCGTCTGGAACAGACCGAACACATAACCGATCGCCAGACAAATAACTCGTTCCATTTTCCTGCCCTCTCTTGTTTATCCTGATTATCTCTTTTATTGATCCTTCTCTTTCCGTTCCCGGATAATGAAATGCAGCGGTGTTCCTTTAAAGCCAAAGGTATCTCTGATCTTATTTTCGATATATCTTGTATAAGAGAAGTGCATCAGCTGCTTGTCGTTAACAAATATCACAAAGGTCGGCGGTTTTACAGCAACCTGTGTGATATAGTACAGTCTGAGGCGCTTGCCCTTGTCGCTCGGTGGCTGCTGGAGTGCAACTGCTTCTGCCATGATCTCATTGAGCACGCCTGTTGCAACACGCATGGACTGGTTCTGCTCTACCATGTCGATCAGCTCATACAGCTTTCCGATACGCTGTCCTGTCTTTGCTGAGATAAAGGTGATCTCCGCATATGGCATAAATGACAGAATCTGTCTGACCTTCTCTGTAAAGCGGTAGATCGTCTTATCGTCCTTTTCCAGTGCATCCCATTTATTGACAGCAATGATAATGCCCTTTCCGCGTTCGTGTGCAATCCCTGCAATCTTGGCATCCTGCTCCGTCACACCTTCCAGTGCATCGATCAGAAGGATCACAATATCCGCACGTTCCACAGCAGAAACCGTACGCACGATCATATACTGCTCCAGTTCCTCTTTGATCTTATTTTTGCGGCGAAGTCCCGCTGTATCGATAAAAATATATTCTTTTCCGTTATAGGTCACTTCTGCATCGACTGCATCTCTTGTCGTACCGGCGATATCGGATACGATCAGTCTGTTTTCCCCAAGCAGCTTATTGATCAGGGAGCTCTTTCCGACATTCGGTTTTCCGACGATCGCAATACGCGGTCTTTCATCCTCTACATCTTCAGCCGTATCATCCGCAAAATGCGATACAACCTCATCCAGCACTTCACCGATGCCCTGTCTGTTTGCCGCTGAGATCGCCATTGGTTCTCCGATGCCCAGATTGTAAAATTCATACACATCGAGCATCATCTTTTCATAGCTGTCTACCTTATTGACAACCAGAATGATCGGCTTCTTTGACCGTCTGAGCATGTCTGCTACCTTGGCATCCGCATCTACCAGTCCCTGTTTGACATCTACCATAAATAAAATAACATCTGCCGTATCGATCGCGATCTGTGCCTGCTCACGCATCTGTGAAAGGATGATATCCTTGCTGTCCGGCTCAATACCGCCTGTATCGATCAGTGTAAAGCTGTAATTCAGCCATGTCACATCTGCATAGATACGGTCTCTTGTAATACCCGGCGTATCCTTTACAATAGAAATACGGGAACCCGCAAGGGCATTGAACAGGGTTGATTTTCCGACATTCGGACGCCCAACCACCGCAACGATCGGTTTTCTTTTTCTATTTTCCATATGCTCTCCTTTATACGATAAACTGCTTTCTGATGCGGATCTTCTTTACGCTGCTCCACTTTGACTTGGAGGAGCCATTCACACCACACTCTGACATAATAGGTTTTATTTTTTTCCATATTGATTTATATTACAATATTCAGATTGAGTTGTAAAGTGGTCAGCCCCTGTCCGGCAGACCACGCCCTGTATTTTAGCTTGTCTTTCCCTGTTATGTATGCTATAAATAAGAATGGATTTTAACTGCACATATCTTAGGAGGGAATCATGCCAAACTTAGTCGAACTCGAATCCGCAATGCCGGTTGCTCCGCTGAAGCTTTTAGCACTTGACAGCTGTAAGGAGCTCGGTGACCGTGTCAACGAATATCTTGTGGATTTTCGCAAAAATGTACATAATGATATCAAACAAGATCCCGCATTCCGCGGTTATTCTGAAGAAAATTATCTGATCAAGGCTGCCTGCCCACGTTTTGGAAGCGGTGAAGGCAAGGGCGTCTTATCCGAATCTGTCAGAGGTAAGGATGTCTTTTTAATGGTCGATGTATGTAACCATAGTCTGACCTATACAGTCAATGGTTGTGAAAACCACAAATCTCCGGATGACCACTACCAGGATTTAAAGAGAATGATCGCTGCTATCGCAGGAAAAGCACACAGGATCAATGTTATCATGCCTTTCTTATATGAAGGCAGACAGCATAAAAGAAGCGGCCGTGAATCGCTTGACTGCGCTTATGCACTCAAAGAGCTGAGTGAAATGGGTGTTTCCAACTTCATTACGTTTGATGCCCACGATCCGCGTGTCCAGAATGCGACACCACTGAAGGGCTTCGATAATTTTACACCGCCGTACCAGTTCATCCGTTCTCTGCTCCGTTACGAGAAGGATCTGATCATCGATAAGGATCATATGATCGTGATCAGCCCGGATGAAGGTGCTCTTGACAGAGCAGTCTACTTCTCTTCCGTACTCGGTGTTGATACGGGTATGTTTTACAAGCGTCGTGATTACTCCAAGGTCGTAAACGGCAAAAATCCGATCGTAGCACATGAATTTTTAGGAGATAATATCGAAGGAAAGGATGTTATCATCATTGATGACATGATCGCATCCGGCGGTAGTATGATCGACACAGCCAAGCAGTTAAAGGCAATGAAGGCAAAGCGTGTATTTGTCTGCTGTACTTTCGGTCTTTTCACGGAAGGGCTTGCAGCCTTTGATGAGGCTTATGCAAACGGTGTGTTTGACCGCGTTGTCTGCACCAACCTGACGTATCTTCCACCGGAAATTTTAGAGCGTGACTATTTTGTCACGGCAGATATGAGCAAGTTCCTTGCCAGCATTGTTGACTTTATGAATCATGATATTTCCATGGGAAATGTACTGACACCGACAGAGAAGATCCATGAGGTGCTTGCGAAGTACAATGCCCGGGAGGATGTGCTGATCTAAGTAGAATAATATATATAATCCCCGCGATGGCAGACAGACGCAATCACGTTTGACTCCCCTGCGATTTGCTCGAAGCACATATTGCACGCGCTCCGGCCACTCGAACCTCTGTGCATGTAGAATCGGCTCCGCCGATGCACAGAGGCTGCATAGTGGATTTACTACGTAAATCCACTACATTTACCAAAAAGCATGGTGGTCTCTCCGCGTGGCAAGTGCTTCGCAAATCTCAGTCGTCTACACTATCGATTGCTTACTGTCTGCCACCGCGGGGATTTTTACATCTTAACAGTGTATCATAGATCTGCACATCAGTGAAAATCCTTGATTACAAAACGTATTCTTACAAGCATACCATTATATATAAAGAGTTGAAAATCTGTCACAACCGATTGGCTTGTTGCTTATATTCCTTGTAAATTGGCAGATCATATTTATATTCTATTTCTGAATCGTTATGAAAGAATATAAAAACGGCTCCTGCATGACAAGAAATGCGATGAGCTGTGTATGCGTCTTTCTACTTGGCTAAGTACTGACAAGATATATGGTGCCACGACAAGGATGTCGTGGCAGCGAACCTGAGACATGGATGTCGAATGTTCGCGTGCCATATAGATTGACAGTACGTGCCCTAGTAGAAAAGCATATGCAGCGTGCATACCTGTCATGCAGGAGCCGTTTTCTTTCATACTTACATAAATTTCTATACCATTACTCTATACCATGTTAATGCGTATTATCCGTATACGCCGGGAAGTCGATGCTGACCTTGAACAGATCCCCGTCCAGATAGATCTCAAACTCTCCGCCCTGCGCTTTCACAAGATTCTTCGCAATAGAAAGCCCCAGTCCGCTTCCTTCCGTGCTGCGGCTGACATCCCCTCTGATGAAACGCTCCGTCAGCTCATCCGCCGCAATATTCAATGGCTGTGCGGAAATATTCTTGACCGTTATCTCAATTCTGTTTTCATTCGCTGCACCTGCGTCATAAGTTTCATTTGTATTTCTGCTTTCCCTTTTACCGGTCTGACACATATCATCTGCAGCATAACAGTGTTTCATGGCTGTGGTACGTCTGACATCACAATACACTCTCGTTCCCTGCATCGCATATTTATAAATATTCCCAAACAGGTTATTGAGGACACGCCATGTTCTGTCGGAATCTGCCCAGATCAGGTAAGGCTTCTCCCCTTCCTTCGGTTCAACATCTGCCACGATCTGCAATCCCTTTTCTTTCCATTTGTCCTCATATTCTCCGATTGCCTGTGTAAACAGCTCGGAAACATTGAGCTGCCCCATCTTCAGTGTAATATTACCGGAGCTGATCTTGCTTGCTTCTACCAGATCCAGTGTCAGTCTTTTCAGACGCTGTGATTTTTCATCCAGTATCCTGATATATTCCTGTGCCTTTTCATTTTGGATATCTTCCCGTTTTAAAAGATCCACATAGTTGATAATGGAGGTCAGCGGCGTTTTGATATCGTGTGATACATTCGTGATCAGATCTGCTTTCAGTCTTTCATCCTTCATACTGATCGTCACAGCGTTTTGTACAGCATTTCCGATCTGGTTGACCGCCTCTGCCATTACCTTGTTTTCGCCGTACATTTTCTCTGTATCGATCTGGTATGCAAGATCACCCTCAGAGATCCTTGTGATACCTTCCACGATTTTCTCCCGTGTCCGGTTGCTGTAATAAATATAAAGCCCATACAGTATGATAACGATTAGATCAAGGAAAATGGCTATGCCGATCACACCGACACCGGCAAAAAACAGGTTTACCAGAAACAGTCCCAAAAGTCCGCCATACACCGGTACAAAGCTGCGGATAGCGAGTGACCGGTGGTTGATCACAGACCTGATACCTCTGCAGATCACATGGATACACTTTTTACATACTACCTTCACAATATGCAGAATTTTGTAACAGATACTGTTCTTCCAGAACGTCCCTGCCTTGATCCTTCTGACCAGAGATCCTGTGTAGGCAAGCAGCAGCAAATATAACAGGAAGAATGTCAGGAGCAGAATACCGCAAAATATCTTTGCCCCGATCTGCCCGCTGTAGGTGTCATATCCACTGCCACTCAGACTTGCCGCAATCTCCAAGCCAACAGCGCCAATCAAAACAGCACTGCCGATCGCAATGGCCGCTGCCAGCTCTGTATACCAGGTGTCAAAATAACGCAGCTGCTCTTTTTCCCGTTTTGGCTGCATAATGATAAATGCAAGATAGCCTGCAAGTGCAAACAATGCCAGTACCCCTGCGATTACAAGCAGCATCAAAAAGCCCATCAGAGGCAGTTTGTTTTTCAGCATCGTATAGCTTTTTGCTGCCTGTGCATAAGTATCATGCCCATTCCATTTGCCAAGCAGCTTTGAATTTGTTCCCTGATCTGCCTGTGTGCGCACGCAGATATACAGCTTACCGCCTTCCGGAAAACTGTAACGATAGGAATGGAGCAGGCTCTTATACGGCACTTCATTCCCTGCTTTTACCCCATCACATACAAGCTCATCCGTCTCATAGTCATAGCACATATAGACGCCACATTCCTGCATGGCAGTGATAAGTGCATCTGTATCCTTACTGCGGTCCAGATTCGTATACTGTACCTTACCGGATGGATCCACCATCAGATATTTTAAATTCATATCTTCTTTGAGCACCTGTTTATAATTGTTGTAAATCGCATAGTTTGTTGCAAGATCACATGCTGCCTGCTGCACAGCACGCACAACGTTGTCATATGTCATTCCTTCCGGAAGTGTCAGATCATACAGACTGTCTATATTGACCGGTTTGTATTCTTCGACAAGTCTTTCCATTGTCTGTTCTGTGGTATCATCCTGTGCTTCTTCTACCGCATCAGATAATGCCACTTCATCTGTTGTGTAAGCAGTGTCTGTTTCTGTCCTGTATTCGCCTTCTGACATCTCATCCACTGTCTCTGCTACGATCATATAGGAAGCAGTCTCTTCGTTTTCTGCCGTTGTTTCCATACTTTCCTCCGGCATGCTTTCCGTAGAACCGTATGACTCATAGCTGAAGCTATCCTCACTATTCCACCAGGCGATCAGATCCCCTGTTTTGTAAATGAGTTTTGGCAGCTCCACCTTCGGCTTGACAGTTCTTTTCCTGTTGTCATAGGCAAATATATCGATTTCCTTATCAGAATCGTATTTTCCGTTCTTTTCCATCTGCGAACTGACAGCCATATATTCAGAAAGCTGAGACAGATCTACATGCAGAAAATCATAAAATGTACTCGTCTGCTCAAAATTTTCTTCGTCTGTAAACAGATCCAGCGTATAATAGCTGCCCTGTCTGTTTACCACATTCATGGAATATCC
>OLGB01005016.1_pt1 | contig 10703 bp, 2 predicted proteins | sample 1605691 | NCBI WGS metagenome assembly OLGB01 (sample SAMEA3888925, study PRJEB22519) | human gut metagenome | biome: human gut; feature: human-associated habitat; material: faeces | place: Denmark | collected 2010
AAGCGCTGAAAGTGGCAGCCGGAGCCGATGTCAATGCAAGGGATATCTATGGACGAACCCCTTTGATGTATGCGGTTCGGCACAATATCTATACTTATAACATCACACAGTTGCTTGAAGCCGGGGCATATCCCGATGCCAAAGATGTTTACGGCAGAACGGTTTTGCATTTTCTTGCCGAACGTCAACCCCAATTCCGTTTAAAGTTCCTTGAGGCATTACGCGAAGCTCCGGTGACGACAGATCAATTCGGCTACGCACCATGGGCTTACTGGTGTTTGCAGGGTACTCATTTACTCTTCGGGTATCGTACTTGCAATGATATTCTTGCTGCTGATTTGCAGAAATTTCAGCCTGAACACTCTCCGGCTGATCCGACCTTTCAGATGATGCTGGATCGTGCTGAAATTTTACTGGAGCAAGGCGGCGATCTTCAGCTGATGCGTTCTGAATTTGTCAAAGCTGAAAATGAAGTTCCGCCACAGGAAGATGAACACTTCCGTTACTTTAATTTCCCAAGTGTGTTTGCTCTGATACTTTACAAAAATTTCAATCCCCACGCTAAAGAACTGCGGCTTGCGGATCGTGATTATGGCAGATTCTATTTCCTGTACAGTAAATTGCAGGGAAATGATGAAACGTTGCTGAAAAAGGCGATTGCATGGAATCCATATTGTGCCGCTTATTGGTTTGAGTATGCTGAATTGCTGAAACAGCAGGGTAATTTACAAAGATTGCGGGAAGTGCTTGGACAAATGTTTGAATTTCTCAATGATCGCCAAGACATCGGAACAGCATATCAGTATCTTGGCTATTATTATGAACAACAGAAAATGTACGAGCTTGCGGCTTGTTTATACCGCTTCAGCATGGTATATGATGGCAATGATTTTGCGGCAAGAGATAAACTTGCTGAACTTTCCTGTGCCAGTGGAATCAATTTCAAGTATCGTCATTGGAAAATTGATGAGATAAAAGATGAACTGAAAAAATCTTCTCTTCCGACAGGTGCAAGCAATACGGTTCTCAAAACGGCCTATCAGTGGTGGAAGTTGGCACTGGAGAAAAAGGCTTATGATATTGTTTACTATTTTAAGAACATTTATCACTGCTTGAGATAAGATATACGCTGCAGAAATAGCCAATGACTTCCGGAAATATCTGAAGATATCTTCAACTCGGAGCCGGATTCTTATGGTAAACGCGGAGAGCTATTGAACTTTTCAAAATATCGGCATTTTATGATTAACTGTTCCGGTTAAGTGGCTATATGCTTGACAAACGGTAAATCCATGCTAATTTTATCCCGTATCCGCTTCCCACTTGGTATGAGTTTTTTCGCGGGACTCAACTTTTGAAATAGCTCAAATGAATTACCGGTCGAGGATGAGTATATTTGAGTTGAGGAGATTATGATATGAGTGAATTGTCATTTCAAACATTCTGCATAGAGTTTTACAGCAGACATATACAGAAAACCGGCCCGGAAGTGTATGACTTGTTCCAGAAAAGCGGGCTTTTGAAGATGCTGGAAACGGACTATGAGGACTTGCATGGCATGGGTATGGAAGCCCTTATGCAATTCTTTGATGAATACCTTGCAAAGGAACTGGAAAAATGAAGAAGAAGAACTTTAGGTTGCTTTTGGCGGCGGTACTGACAACTGTAATGCTTGCCTCGGCGATGCCCGCCATGGCGCAGACGGAAAGCGTAAGTCAGAATGGGGAAGATGAGATCATGCTCATCAGTGCAGATCCGGCTTCGTCTGCATCATGGACGAGCAGTAAGCTGAAAGCGGCGAAGGTGGACTTTACGAAGGTAACTTCCGCAAGCTATGATAAGCTGCGGCTTTCGTGGGAGCCGCTTTCCGGCGTGGACGGCTATCAGATCTACCGGGCAACGTCGAAGTCCGGAAAGTATGCGAAGATTGCGACGGTGAAAGGCGCATCCGGCGCGACCTACACCGATACCGGACGCACCTGCGGCACAAGGTATTATTACAAACTCCGCGCATATAAAAAGATCGGCGGAAAAACGGTATACAGTAAGTACAGCACCATCCTGTCCGCCTATGCCAAGCCTGCCAAGGTGAAAGTCACCGATGCCTACGCGCCAAGCACTTCTGTCGAAACGATTGCCGTCAGCTTTACAACGGTGCGCGGCGCGACCGACTACGAGGCGCAGATCAATCAGATTAAAAACGGCAAGGAAACCGGATTCAGAAACTACACCTATGACGAGGATGGGAAGAAAAGTAACTTCTCCACATACAAGCAACGCCTTGCGATGCTGAAAAAACAATATCCGTCCGGTTATGTAACAAGGTCGTACATGGAAAACGGAAAAGTGATTGATCAGAAGATGACTGTTGAGAAGTTCGCGGAAACCTTGATTGGGAAAGATCAAGTAAAAATTGATATGGTGCAGGATGACAGCATCTACGAGTTTCGCGTCCGTGCTTACCGGAAGGTAAACGGCAGGAAAGTCTACGGCAGCTGGTCTGAGCCATACACCTTAAAGGAAACGCTGAATCTCGATGAAATTTTCAAGGAACTGCGGCAATATATGATTGACTACGCAGCCAAAAACGAACCGCGCTGGCATTACGATGACAGCCGCACCGAAGCGCCGTGGGAGGCTAACTACTACTCCGATGGCGAGTGGCCGGGATTTTCCATCTATTCCAAGCAGGAAAACGTCATTGCGGGATATAAGCCTGCCATCGAGATATATCTTTCGCAGGTGGTCGAGCAAGGTGGCAGCGACACAGGGTATCTCTACCTTTTCCGCGTGGCACCGGGAGATCGGCAGGATGCTTTCAATAAAAGCGAAGGACCAGAAACGTACTACAAGGGTTTCTTCTTGTGGTAGCAAATAGGCAATGAGCAGTTTCGGAGGAGGACGCTATTTCAAAGCCATCATATAACACATGGCTGCCGGGAAAGCCCTTGGGCAGTCAAACATGGACGGGAAATCCCCGTCCCAACAACCTTTTTTTAAGAAAAAGCGTAAGACACTCTCTTGCGCTTTTTCTTTGAGATAAAAATGAAGGAGAAAAGAGGAGGAAATATGAAAACAAGAAGAACACTCAAAGAGAAGCTTCTGGCAGCGCTGCTTGCGCTTGCGATGCTGCTGCCTGCGGTGCCAAACCTCGGCATGGTGGATACCGCAGAGGCGGCATCTGCCTACGCGCTGCACGAAGCAAACGCCAGCGGCGGCGACGGCGATGCCTACCGCTTCAAATCCGGCAAGTTCATGCAGATCTTTGTCGTGCGGTACAATTCCGGTATGGAAAAGGAAGAAGCTTATCTCGAAAGAAACGGCAGCGCGACCGAGGCGCATGATCCGATCAAAAAGTATACGGCAAGTGGTAAAGAAGACTATCTGCTCTACTGCCTCGAACATGGGGTCATTCACAAGGAAAACACGTTGTATAAGCGAGAGTATAAGAAATCTGCAATCTATCATGCGTACAGTAACTTTACAAGTACAGACAAGCCATATCCACTCGAAAACGTATACAAGGTGCTGATGATGGCTCCGGTTGCGGAAAGCAGCATGAGTGAGTTGGTAAACGACCTTGGCTTTAAGGACTACCATGACTACGATCCGGGTAAGCGCTATACCATCACCGACTGGTATGTGGCATCGCAGATGCTTATCTGGGAATGCCAGCAGATGATGCGCGATGAGAAGTTCGCGCGAAAAGAAAACGGCAACCGCTATGAAACCGGACACCGCACAGGGGTATATACCAGTAAGATTCCGGCAGACCATTACTTAAATAACCTTGCAGGCACAAACGCCAAGGATATCTACAACTTCATGGCATCGACCATCAAAAAGCGTGAAAACTTTGACCGAAAGATCGCAAGCGGCTTTGAGAATAAGCCTGCAAAAATTTCACTTACGGAGGAGGAAAGCAAAAAGGATGTCATCACCAAGACCATCACCGCAGGCTCCTATCGAGGCGAATACAAGGTGGTGGATAGTAAGGGAAAAGAATTAAAAGGTGTCAAGATCGCATATGATGAGGCAAACAAAAAATATACCATTACCATCACCGATAAATCGCTGCTTGGTCAAAAATTAGAGATCAAGCATGCGGACGCAGTTTCCGAACGTGCGGAAAAATATCTGAAACAATACGGCAGTAAATATAACCGCTACGTCTGGGAACACGCAACCAAAAGCGGACATACCCAGGGCTTCATTTCCGGTCTGAACGACCCGACCTCCGGCTGGCTGATGATTACATCGGCAGAGGCACCGGAGCTACTGACAGACGGCTGCGTGCCGCCGGAAGTGGAATACTTCCCGACCCTTTCCATGCCGATTGAAAAAGTCGATGCAAATGTCGGCTGGGACGGCAATAACCATACGCCAATGGGCGGCGCAGGACTGGATGCAACATATACCTTAGAGCGTCAGATTGGCGGCGGCGCGTGGGAAACCATTGACGTAAGGACGCTGGATGATTTCGGCACAGCATATACCTTTAGTGACCAGCCGTTTCAGTCTGCGGCAGACCTTGAAGCGTATCTGACAAAGGAATATATTCCGGATCACTACGAGACAAGCGGCACTCCGCCAGTTACGACCTTGCACTGTAAGGGAAAAGAAAAATCAAGAACATGGGATGTGACGGTGAATTACCGCATCACCGAAACCAGACCGGACGGTAGATATATCGACCCGGACCAGTACGCAGGTGTCAGAGAATATACATTCAGCTATCATGCGGAATCAACCGATGCTTGTAACTTCGGACACGAAAGTGAGCCATGGTCTGACATCGCATATACCTTCACATATAACACAACGAAGGGTGATGGTACCAATCACACCGAGGGCGCAAGCACAGCGCCAAACGAAGATCTCTCCTATGATCAGGAAACCTTCGTCAACGACGAATTTAGAGGCGAGCTTCTGATCATCAAATCCAATGAACAGGAAAATCCGTTCAAGGATTCCGCACTCGGCGCGGATAAAAGTAATATCTCAAGAGCCTCCTACTGGACGATTCGCCTGCTTGACGGCTTTGAGGGCATAGAATATGTGCATCTTACAAGCGAGACTCCTGCGGTGTCACTAGAAGGCACTCATATCTTTACCGCATCGCGCGGGGTCGGCATCGAAAATAACACGCTAAACGGCGGGCTTGGTATGAAGGTCGGCACCAACGGACAGATTCTGCTGCATCTGCCTTACGGCACCTATGAACTCACAGAAGTGAAAGCAGATGATCCGAAATTCGTATTGGAACGTACCATCGTGGTCGTGTCCGAGCATGATAACGGAGCCGCCAAAAGAAATCCATACGGCACGCAAGGCGCTGTTCCGGTAAAAGGTGCTTACGGCGGTTACGGTACAAACGGAACCAATGCCATCGGCGCGAGCGCAAACGGAACCGGAGACTTCTTTAATAACCGCTATCAGCTGAATATCCGCGATAAGATCAAAGAAAATGTGATCAAGATCGTGAAAGTAGACTCCGAAACCGGAAAACAGATTCCGCTGAAAGGCACGAAGATTTTCATCCGGTATAAAGGAAATCCGGATCTGACCGATGAAGAAAACGAAAAAGCCTTTGGACCGGGCGGTACCGTCTCCAAGGATATCTTGAATCGCTTTCTGCCGAACGCGGAAAGTATCAATTCCAAGAGTACCAACTATACCTTTACGCTCGATGAAAATGGCGAAACCATCATCCCGTATGAACTTCCTTACGGAAAATATGAAGTCTATGAATGGCTGCTGCCGGATGGATACTTTGTCGGGCAGTACGGGGTAGACGGACAAGGAAAGAACCATAACTTCGGGTATATCGAAGATGGCGTATTAAAATTCGGCGATACCGGAAAGTATGGCGATCACTATACCGGAGACGGACATAAGTATGAAGATGTGGTTGCCATCTATGACGCAGACGGAAATAAAGTCGTCTACAAGGATAAAGACCAGTATAGCTTTGCAGAGCTGGATCAAATGGTCACAAACCGCTATACCTTTACCGTCACCGAGCAGGATATGCACATAGACGGAAACTATTCGCAGCTCATTACCTCAAACGGTCATGCAGAAGACGCAGACCCTGCCTATGATAACAGTAACTTCCCATATAAGAAGTATTACCGTCTCATGGGCGTGTTAAATAACAGCGTCAAAGGAAAAATCGAAATCACCAAAGAGGGAGAGGCGCTGGTCGGCTTCCAAAAAGAAGAAAAAGACGGGCATACCATTCTCACGCCGGTGTTTGAAAAAGTCGCCAAACTGAAAAACGCAGTCTTTGGCATCTTTGCAGCCGTCGATGAAAACTTAAACGACGGCGGCGAAGGACCGGATATCTATGATGCGAAAACAGACGAAAAAATCACCATTCCAAAGAAGCTTTCCACGCATCTATCCAATGCCGCAGAGACGGTGAAAGCCTTTGCCTGGAAGCTGCTCAATCCAAAGGAATATCCGAATAAGAAAAACTATGAAACCGGCTCCTATTCGCACGATTCCGGCGCAGAGCTTTGGTATATGCTCGAGCGTGAAGCCTCCGAGGGCAACGTGAAACGCACCATCTATGTATCCCCGGAGCAAAAGGATACGACCTATACCTACGTCTATGAAACGCAGGATGAAGCATACCGCTATCGCTATGATGTGGAAGTCATCTTAAAAAACCAGGCGGGCGGAAGAAACGTCACGAAGGTGAATGTCATTAAGACCACAAGTCCGCTTGACGGAAGCGTACCGGAAATCCCGATGACCTATATGCACGGTATGGTCGGTACGGAATCAGTGGATGATGCCAAGGGCGAAATCCAAAGCTATGAAAAAGATAAGATTGACGAGTTCGACTGGACGGTTGTATCCGAACTGGATGTGTATAAGAAGCTGTACGTCTTTGAAGCAGACGGTGAAAACGATGTCTTTATTGACGGCGTAGATACCGATCTTGCCAAGTACAGTGCAAAAAGATACCTTGTCAAAGATTATCTTTACTACAAGCTGACGGCAGACGATCTGAAAACCGAAGAACGCGATGTGACAAAAACGGTCATCGACCAGCCGGGCATTGACGCAGACGGTGACGGAAGCTATGATGGTCCGGGCGATACCCCGCCAACCTATAAAGACGAAACCGTCAAGGTCACAAAGACCAAGTTCGAGTGGGATAATGAAGGCTGGGAGCTTTCCGGCACGCCGGCAGCAGGAGACCACGCAATCTTAAAACAAACGATAGATGGCGAAACAAAATACAAAACCGCTGTCACAGGCTACTATACCAAAGGCGAAAAGACAGATCTTGCGCAAGGCGCATCCTATACCTTCATCGAAACAGACGCTGCGGGAAAAGAACTCCCGCCGTATACGATTCCGACCGAAGAAGGCTGGTCGAAGGTCTCCTTTACAGGCGATGCGAAAAACGATCCGCAGTATGTCATCATTTCAAAGCTTGATGCAGAAAGCGGAAGCACCATTTACCGCGTCCTCTTAAACGATCTGGTCAGCTGGCAGGCGTGTACCGCAGATGGGAACTTTGAGCAGATGCGCATGCAGGTCTATGAAGCAACCTACAAGCAGGAAAAGGACGATCCGGACGGCGTGACCATAGACTTTGACGGTCTGGTTGTCGATGCGAAAGCAGATCCGGAGGCAGGCGTTGCAACGACCGTCATCACCAAGCAGGCTGTGGGCGTCGCGGAAACCGTTGATGTGGGAATCGGCTATGAACAGGAAAACGCACCGGGCGTCATTACGTTCCGTACCGTACCGATCAGCGCACCGGTATACTTTTCGTGGCAGGACGGCACGAAAGCCGATATGTACTATAAAGGCGGGGTGTGCTACGCGACGATTAAGATGCCAGCCTCCGCAGTCGATCATCTGTACGAGGATATCGTACCGACCTTAAACTTCATGCACTACGACTCCGAGGGAAACAAAGTGCCGCTGAAACTCGACTGGTACGCAGGCCTTTCCCCGACCAAGCCGCGTGTCGAGTTTACCAGTAGAGACGGACTTGCGGACGGCATTACAGTCGTCGCAAAACGCATCGAGTCCCTAGAGGCAGGCGGCGAGACGATGTACGCAATCGAAATCGTTACCAATCAAGGCGAAGATACCCCGTTAGAGCTGACCTTTGCGGACGGCTATACCATGGATATCTACTGTGCAGAAACTGCATCCGGCAGCGGCGTTGGCGTACTGGATCTGTCGAATGTCTATAAGACGACAAGACACACACAGTCTCATCTGATTGAAACCATCACCACAGATGCAAACGGAAAAGCAGTCTCCAAGCTCCTGCCGCTTGGAAAATACATCATCAGAGAACTGGCGGCTGAGGAAAAATACTTAAATGACAGCAAAGAGCAGCTCGTAGAGCTGAAATACAAGAATCAGTTCACGCCGCTGGTGTGGAATCTGCATACCTTTGAGAACCAATACTTTACGGCGCAGCTTGATCTGTCGAAAATCCTCGAAACGGGATTCCAGTCGAGCGAGTATAAACCGCCGCAGCCGGGACAGGTCGTAAAATTCGGACTGTATGCGGCAGAGGAGATCAAGGCAGCGCATAGCGGCATCCTGCAGGTTTTCACAAAGAAAATCAAAAAGGATACGCTGCTTGACGTTTTCACCATCACCTACGAGGAAAATGGCAGCATTCTGGTAAATACCAAGCTGCCACAGGGACGTTACTACCTCAAGGAAATGAAAACCACAGAGGACCATATCCTAAGCGATCTGAAATATCACTTCGCGGTCAAGGAAGAAGCGGGGGACTATTCGGATGATACTGCCTTTGACTATGTAAACCATGACGGTATCTATGGACGCTTTGTCCTCGAAGAAAAGCATCATGTCAAAACCATCATCATGGTAGAAGCAAGACTGCCGATGCCCGCGATCAGTATTGACGGACTTTCCTATCCGCTGGATGCTGACTTTACCTCTGCGGATGAGAAGATCAAAATCACCGCAAATACCGACTATACCGAAATCACCGTAGATACGAAAAAAGGCGAAACGACCAATATCACCCTGCCAAACGGCAAGGTGCTGACAGTGCGCCCGTCTGAAAGCGGAAACGGCTTTGACTATACGGTGGATGGTGTGACAAAGACCTTTACCCCAAGAGGCACCTATACCGGATACCATGCAGCCTATGAGGAGCTTTGGACTCCGGTAGCAGGAGAAGATCTGACAACCTATACACCGGAGTTTACCTTAACAGGCGCGGGAAGTGACAAGGCAAGTGTCGTGCTGAACGCAAAAATCACGCATGAACCGTCTGTGACCATTACCACTAGGGAAGAACTCATTGACCCTGCAAAGCCGGAGCTGGGCTTTCAGACTGTCGATGTCAAGACCGGAAACCTTACGCCAAAGGGCAATCAGATCTTTAAGCACAGCGCCGTCATTTCTGTGACAAACGGCATGACTAACGTGATCCAATCAAGCTTTACGCGCACAAGCGGCAAAAAGAGCGTAACCGAAACGCTTGACCCATCGGGTCTGATCACCCTAAACACCAAGGACAAGCTGACGCTTTCGCTGACCGGTACCGATGCACTCGTCACCGTTTCAATGGATAAGTACGGCGTGGTCAGCGCGAAAATCGAAAACGTGCTGCCGGGACTCTTCCTCGAAGATGCGCACCCGCAGATTACCTCGACAGGCGCTTTCCGTGCCGCAGAGACGTTCCGCTTCGCAAAGAATGTCACCCTCGGAAGACAGGACACGTCTGCGGATAAGCTGATGATCAAGCTTAGCTCCGATAACAAGGATGGCTTTGCGATTGAGAACGAGCATAAGCCGGAGGTGGAATTTGTAAAGGTGGATAAGGATGATACAAACAAAAAGCTTTCCGGTGCCGTCTTTGAAATCTGGTCTGCAAAAGAGTCCGGAGAGTGGACGGTAGAGCCGGACAGTAGGCTCGGCACCTATACGACCGATGCAAACGGACATTTCATCGCAAATCTAGATTACGGCATCTACTTCTGGCGCGAAGTGCAGGCTCCGGCAGGCTATGCGCCGGAGGACTATGACTATCACAGCTTCCGCATCATCAAAGGCATCCCGAAATATCAGTTTGTGATTGGAAACGTGAAGACGCCGGATACTCCGGGCGGTGGCGGCTCAACCTATCAGATCGAACTCAAGAAGGTAGATAAGGAAACAAGAGAATCCCTTGCCGGAGCAGAGTTTGAGCTTTGGTCTGCAAAACTTGCAGACGACGGTATCACGCTCGTGCCGGATGCAAAGCTGGTGACGAAGAACCTCGTCACAGGACAGTACGGCATCGCAAGAGTCACCGTCTCCCATAAAGGAAAATTCTTCTACCGCGAGGTCAAAGCCCCGACAGGCTACGAAGCGGATGCTAACTTTCATCTGATTGACACAAGCACCACCGTAGACCTCATTACGCGGGTAGAAGTGGAAAATGAGAAGACGACCGAGCCGTTCATCAAAACATCTGCCGCAGGTATAGAAGGGCTGAAAGAGATCCCTGTCGGAACGCGCAGCATCATCGTTGATACGGTCACCTATTATAACCTGATACCAGGCAAGACCTATACGATGAAGGGCACGATCATGGACCAGGCAACCGGACGGGCCATTACGGTCAGCGGCAAGAAAGTCACACAAGAAAAGACATTTACGCCTGCAGAACCAAACGGAACCGTCACATTGCAATTTACCTT
>OLGB01005017.1_pt1 | contig 10700 bp, 10 predicted proteins | sample 1605691 | NCBI WGS metagenome assembly OLGB01 (sample SAMEA3888925, study PRJEB22519) | human gut metagenome | biome: human gut; feature: human-associated habitat; material: faeces | place: Denmark | collected 2010
TCTACAAAATAGAATTATACCTGCTCCAGTACTACTCTTTCATGATAGGCAACTTACCCTACCTCACAGTGGAGCAAGCACAGGATTACTGGAACCGGATTCAAATAATCGGTAAAACGTTAACCAATGATCTGGATCGGTACAATTATTATCTGTGTGCCAATAACTACTATTCCAACAACCGTATAAAAAAGGATTATCCCAGAGCCATAGAAGCTAATGATTCACTCATCAGAATTGCGAAAACATTAGCCCCGGTCAATCTGCCGGGATTATATAATATCAACTCGCTGCTTTATGAAGAGATAAAAGACTATCCGAATGCCTTGAAATATCTGAAGATTTCTCATCAGATTCAAGATTCACTGACTACGGATGCCGCTCATAAACAGCTCAACGAATTGCAGGTGAAGTATGACCTCAATGCGCTCAATAACGAAAAGACGATGCTGGAAGTCAAGAATAAGCAAACTCTGCTTATCTCCCTCAGTATCTTATTGATTATTGTAATTTCCATCTGCACCTATCTTTACTTCTCCTTGAAAAAGGAAAAGAGGATGAAGATGGAACTCAAAGTCCTGCATGGCAAGGCACAGGAAAGCGAAAAGATGAAGCAGGCATTCATCAACTCCATCTGCCACGAAATACGCACTCCGCTCAATGCAATCGTCGGATTCTCCGATCTGATTATGAATGAGGACATCGACGCGGAGATGCGCCGTGAATTTCCGGCTGAGATACAAAAAAGCACGGTGCTACTCACCGGGCTGGTCAACAGTATGCTGGAAGTAGCCAACCTGGACGTTTCCGAAGAAAAACTGCCTTGCGAGGCTGCCGATTTAAAGGATATCTGCACGCAGGAAATGGAACTGCTCAACAAGAAGCCGGGAATAGAATACATACTGGACATCGCGCCCGAAAGTATGATAATCCAGACGAATGTCCAGTATCTGACACAAGTAATCGGACATTTGCTGAATAACGCGAATAAGTTCACGGAGAAAGGATGTATCACCCTGAGTTATGAAGCTGACAAGCAGCAGGAACATATATCCATCAGCGTGACGGACACAGGTTGCGGAATACCGAAAGAGAAATATGAAGAGGTATTCAACCGCTTCTCCAAACTCGACACGTTCGTCCCCGGCAACGGACTGGGATTATATCTCTGCCGGCTCATCGTGAAACGACTGGCCGGAGAGATAAAAATTGATCCCAGTTATGCGGAGGGCACACGAATGGTAGTTACGCTACCGATACATTAACCCCCTTTCACTGACTACTACTTTCAATGCCTGCTTAAGGTATATTGTTTCCTCTTCAAGTAGACATAAGATTGCACGCCCAACAACATCACAAAAAGGTACTCAGCCGTTAAATAAACCGATAAGGAAACGATGGAACAGTAACTCAACAAATAAAGATAGGCCAAATAAATGACAATTGTGGAAACCTGGAATACAAAAGCCATCCGAGTATCCCCTGTTCCCGTCACCGCATTGACATACACATATCCGGGCAGGGCAAATGCATAATTCAGCAACATGACGATAAAGGGATAATGGGCAAACTCCATTAATTGAGCATTATCCGTATAAAATCCAACAATCTGTCGGTTGAATAATAGGGCAAAAACAATCAAAGGAATCCCTACTGCATATCCCAACCTGAGCACTTTATTACAAAGCCGGAACAGGTTTCTCCCCTCTCCCGCACCAATCAAGTTACTAACCAAAGAACCGCTTGTCGCCGCAAAGGAATTGACTATCACGAAGAAAACAGTAGATACACTCCGGGTGATATTTGACACTGCCAACTGCGTCTCTCCCAAACGCTCTATCGCCACAAAGAACAGGAACCACGGGGCAACACTGATAAAAGCGTGCATCATGCTCCACACGGACAGCCGCAGGAGAGCCACCAATAGTTTTCCATCATAGACAGCTTTCAATCCGAAATGGTCTTTATCCACCTTCTTCTGAAAAGTATAGCACACCAATATCAGCAAAGAACCTGCCTCAGCCAGCGATGAAGCCATTGCCGCTCCCGATATGCCCAGATTAAAACAGAAAATAAACAGGTAGTTGCAAGGTATATTAATGAGGACTGCCATCATCGCAGCCCACGACAACACCCTCGTTTTAGTGATCCCGACAAAGAACGAACGAAGCGCCAGAAACGGGAAAGAGAATACCAGCCCGAAACATCTCCATTCCAGATAGTCGACCACAGCCTGATAAATTTCGGATGAATGAATGAAATATTTCAGGATAAGGGGGGACAGCACATAGGATGCCAGACTTAAAACAACAGCCAAGCAACTCAGGAACAGTAATCCCTGATAGAACGTCCGCCCAGTTTCCTTGTATCGTTGTTCCCCGTTTCTGCGGGCAATTATCACCTGCAATCCCAGGCTGAAACCAAATCCAAGCATATAGATAGCCAGATAATAGACACTTGCAAGGGCAGAAGCGCCCAACTCCACTTCGCCCACATGTCCAAGAAAAACTGCATCGGTGATATTGATTAATTGCTCCATCAGGATGCTCATCATCACGGGAAAGTTGATGAGCCAGATTTGCTTATACGTATAATTCATTGTTCAATTTTAATAAGTGATGAATAAAGCTTGTCCGGGAAATGAAGCGAACCAGACAATGAGTTTATATCAGCTACACTGTTGCTACGACTGAGAGTATCATCATCCGTATTGATGATAGGCATCATCCGTATTGATGATAGGCATCATCCGTATTGATGATAGGCATCATCGGCATTGATGATAGGCATCATTGGCATTGATGGTAGGAATCATTGGCATTGATGGTAGGAATCATTGGCATTGATTCTATCCTCAGTCTCAGAGTCATCCCACATCAGTTGCTGACATTGGCTATTACTCAGTTACTCCCTCCCAGGGAAAAGCATAAATAAAACAGGGTATAAAACCTCTGTGACGAATTGCGTGAATCCGTCCGATAGCTGAATAGCTTATATGAGAAGGTGCTATTCGTGAAGCGTAGCTATATACAGAGTTGATGTTTCATGAATTGAACAATCTGATCTTTATCTCTCAATCACGCAGCAAATGTAGGAAAAATAATAAAAAAGCAGATGTATTTACCGGATAAATCAATGGTTATCCTATTTTTGCAGGAAATAATTCCATCCGATGAAATCAACCGATATCACAAGAGAAGAAATGTGGGCCAAACAGCACCTGTCTGCCGCCCACATCGACTATGCCATATGGGAACGTGACAAGCAGATGCTCCATCGAATGTCCGCAATCAGCCGAAGTTGCACCTTTGTGGTCGATGTCTATAAACTCAGGTATGCGTTTGCTTCTACCAACTTTGTCGATTTGCTGGGCTACGATAGCCACAAGATAGCGACTTTGGAAAGGCAGGGGGATTACTTGGAATCACGCTTTCATCCGGACGACTCCGCCCAACTGGAACGGTTGCAGGTTGAACTGGGCAAGTTCATCTACAGCTTGCCCATTGAAGAAAGAAACGATTACTGCAATATTTATAGTTTCCGGGTACTCAATGCCAGAAAGCAATACGTGCGCGTCATCAGCCGCCAACAAGTTTTGGAGCAAAGCCGCAACGGGAAAGCCTGGCTCATACTCGGCAATATGGAAATTGCTCCCAATCAGAAGGAGTCCGACCAGGTGGAATGCACCGTACTGAATCTTAAAAACGGGGAAATGTTTACTCCTGCGCTGCCATCACCTGCGCCTATCAGTCTGACCCAGCGCGAACTGGAGATTCTGCAACTTATCCAAAGGGGCTTATTGAGTAAGGAAATTGCCCATAAACTATGCATCAGCATTCATACCGTCAACATCCATCGGCAGAACCTGCTGCACAAATTGGGAGTGCAAAATTCCATCGAAGCCATCAATGCAGGGTTAGCGTCAGGATTATTGGATTAAGTTGCTATGATAGCCGGGATAACCTGTCACGGCATCCATTCCACAATGTCCGTAACCGGGTGCTGGCCTCTCCATTCCATGAACTCGTCATAGCTCCGTACGCCATCGCGGATGACCGCCTGATAATACTCCACTCCCATTATCTTTTCCGTTTCGGGCGTCTCGTTTTTCAGTTTTAGGATAACTTTCCGCGTTTCATCCGTCAGGACAGCAGTGAGACGTTCGGCAAACTTCTCGAAAAAGCCATCGTAACGGGAGCCTTTCAGAATATGAATCATGTCTATCTGCCAAAGGTCATTCCGTGCATCCCTGTACCAGGCATGCCACTCCAGACATGCTTCGGGAGTATCCAGCAAATTCACATGTTCTATCTTCCGGATGGACTTATTTTCACCCAGCTTCATCATTGCCTGGAAACTGTCGGACAGGCTGAATGATGGGGTATAAATATGGAAATCGATGTCCAGATGCTTCATCAGCAACCCGGTTTTCAATGAACCCACCAGGTTCACTTCCGCACCAATACTCTCCCATATCGGGATGATACGGGCGTCTTCTATTACTTTCCAGGCTCTCTGCTGGTTCCATTCGGCAATATCAAGAATATCCATTTTCTGTGTTTTCAAGTGAGTTCGCAAAAGTAGAAAAAAGGACGGATATATAGCTATAAATAGCTATTTAATAATTCAACAAACCGGACTAACTTTGCCACCCTTTCTGAACTTTTCATTCAATAATAAGGGCTTATGACATTCAATCAAACAGAAAAACAAGAGAAAGAGTATTTACAACGAGTTATCGGCATCATTCACGATACAATCAACCATACCGACAGCTCGGTGAAAGAGCATGTGGAAACGTTGCAGGAATACAAAGATTATATCTGGTCCAATAAAGATATTGATCCGCATGAGATACGCTCTATGCGTGAAAGTATATTGAACCACTATGCACTGGGCGAAAGCGTTATTCATAAGCGCAATCGCTTGGGCAGGATATTGGATATTCCCTATTTCGGAAGAATTGATTTCAGGGAGAAGAAGGATGGAAGCAGGACAATGCCTGTTTATATAGGAATACATACCTTCTATGATGCCCAAAACAAGATGAATCTGATTTATGACTGGAGGGCGCCCATAGCTGGAATGTTCTACGACCATGAATTGGGAGAAGCGAGTTATTCGTCTCCGGCAGGCGAGGTGAACGGAGAGATTTCACTCAAACGCCAATACCGCATCCGAGGTGGCAAGATGGAGTATATGATTGAAAGTTCCCTGACCGTCCATGATGATATTCTGCAAAAGGAACTCAGCAGTAATTCGGACGACAAGATGAAGAATATCGTCACCACCATCCAGCGGGAACAGAACCGGATTATCCGTAACGAAGATGCACACGCACTTATCATACAGGGAGTGGCAGGTTCCGGAAAGACATCTATTGCCCTGCATCGCATCGCTTACCTGCTTTATACGCTGAAAGGGACGATTTCCTCTAAAGAGATACTTATTATTTCTCCCAATAAAGTCTTTGCCGATTACATATCGAATGTACTTCCCGAACTTGGCGAGGAGAGCGTGCCGGAAATCAGTATGGAACAGATTCTCTCGAAAGTACTTGATGATAAATACAAATACCAGAATTTCTTCGGGCAGGTGACAGAGTTGCTCGAAAAGCCTAATCATGATTTTATCGAGCGGATCAGATATAAATCTTCATTTGAGTTCATTTCACGGCTCGACAAGTTCATTCTTTATATGGAGAATCATTACTTCAAAGCGGCAGATGTAAAACTCACCAAACATATCACGATTCCATCCGAATTCATCGACGAGCAGTTCAGGCGTTTCAATCGCTATCCGATGCGGCAACGGTTTGAGACCATGACAGAGTATATTCTGGATATGCTGACCGTGAAGTATTACTTCACAGTTACCACTGCGGTGAGAAACTTGCTGAAGAAGGAAATAAAGAATATGTTTGCGGGCAATAATGATATTCAAATCTATAAAGATTTCTTTGAATGGATGGGGAAGCCCCAACTATTCAAACTACGCAAAAACCGGACATTGGAGTATGCCGACTTAGCTCCACTGGCATATTTGCGCATGGCATTGGATGGAAATAGCGTGCAATCGGGCGTCAAGCATCTTTTGATAGATGAAATGCAGGATTACTCCCCTATTCAGTATAAAGTCATTCAGAAACTTTATCCCTGTCGCAAAACGATTCTCGGGGACGCCTCCCAGTCGGTCAATCCTTATGGTTCGTCAACCGCGGACATGATACGGAAGTCATTCGGCACGGGAGAGATTATGAAGCTTTGCAAAAGTTATCGCTCTACGATTGAGATTACAGGCTTTGCACAGAAGATTCAAGCCAACAATGAACTTGAACCCGTTGCACGGCACGGGGAACAGCCTCAGATTCTATCATTCGGGAATGTGGAAGATGAGTTTTCCGGCATTGCAGATTTGGTATCTATCTTCAGAAAGTCTAATTATCAATCACTGGGGATAGTATGCAAAACAGAGGCGCAAGCGCAGGATCTTGCTGCAAAACTTCAGATGCATGGGCAGGATGTATATTTCCTATCGAGCCAAAGCTCTGCTTTTGTGAAGGGTATCATTGTCACTTCATCCCACATGGCGAAGGGACTGGAATTTGATGAGGTAATTGTTCCTCAGGTTGATGCAGAGAATTATAATTCGATAATTGATAAAAGTATGCTTTATGTGGCAGTGACGAGGGCGATGCATAGGCTGATGCTGACTTATGGCGGAGGAAGAAGTGAGTTTATCATAGGGGTATAATCAGAAAATGACGATTAATAGCAAAAATAAAAGTATTTTCCAGATTCTTTCCAGATTCTCCCTTTACATTTGCAATATCATAATAAACCAAAGTATTAATTATTAAAGATAGAAGAATATGAAAAAGTTAATTTTGCTATTAGTATGTATGTTCACAATGCACACAATGGTCATGGCGGATAATGATAAACCCATCCAGGTAAACCAACTCCCTGCAAAGGCACAGACGTTTATCAACACTTATTTCAAAGACCATAAGGTGGCATTGGCAAAAGAAGAAAGCGGAATGTTCTATAAGAGCTACGATGTAGTCTTCACCAACGGCGAAGAAATAGAATTTGATAAAGCAGGAGAATGGAAAGAAGTGAAATGCCGTCAAAGTGAAGTTCCTGCCCAGATTATCCCGGAAGCCATCCGTAATTATGTAAAGGAAAACTATCCGGATGCAAGAATCCTACAGATTGAGCTTGACAAGAAAGAGTATGAAATCAGACTATCCAACCGTTTGGAAATCACGTTCGATTCAAAGATGAGGGTGATTGATATTGATGACTAAATCAAAGATATACTTCCGTTTCGTTACTGCTGTAACAGTTACAGCGGTAACGAAACGAAATAGCAACTGTTTGTATTAAGTGTCAAAGCTGTTTTAAAACTCAAATACAACAGCACAATGTTTCGTCATAAATCCACACTGCTCCAACGTCCTGCGTGAAGCCACATTATCGGCAGCACAACCGGCAACAGGCATATATCCAGCTTTCAGGCACGTCTCTTTCAGATGAGAAATAATCATCACGGCATACCCCTGCCTGCGAAATGCCGGATTCACCCACATACCTACATCAAAAATGTCCTTATCAGGAAGCACCCGGATAAGATAACCGCAGCCTATGAGTGCTCCACCCTTCTCATACATCAGTATCATACGGTTTGAAACGGTATAATTCAACTCTTCGGGAGATTCGTACAAATCGCTGTCATGAGTCAGCAGCAACGGAATATCAATTTCTTTTGCCTTACGAACGGTTACGCCATCCGGCAAAGGCATCACAATTTCGTCAGTGAAGAAACGGAACAGAATACCGCCTATTTTGCAGGACCGGCAGAATGTGTGGCAACACGTCATAAACAAATCATCGAAAGACTTACAGAAAGTACTTTTAATCTGAAACTCTTCCAACATCCTTCCGAAGATTTCTTCTTTCCGGGCAAACATCTTGTCGAGTAGATAGAATTCAACCAATTGTCCTTCTTCCGAACAAATGAAGTATCCCACCCTTTCTCCATCCGCTTCAATGACGAAACAGGCTCCTTTCGCAACAAGCCACTCGCAATGTAACTCTTGCGGATAACGCAGAGAAGCTAAATATCGCTCCCGCAAATCACGAAGCGACGCCAACGGCACATTTTTAAATTCAGTCATAGGTCCATTTTTGCTAAAGATACGAAAGTTTTCCCGATACAGAAAAATTACTTCACTAAATCAATGTAATCTCCATATCCTTCCGCCTGCATCTTGTCCTTTGGAATGAACCGCAGGGAAGCACTGTTAATGCAATAGCGCAAACCGCCTTTATCTGCCGGGCCGTCTGTAAAAACATGACCTAAATGGGCGTCACCCGTAGAACTGCGAACTTCCGTACGCACCATACCGTGAGAGGTATCCACTTTCTCCTGAATGAGTTTACGGTCGATAGGCTTTGAAAAGCTGGGCCAGCCACAGCCGGAATCAAACTTATCGGTAGAGACAAACAAAGGCTCGCCTGTAGTCACATCTACATAAATGCCGGGACGATGTTCATTCCAATAAGGATTATGGAAAGCAGGTTCGGTTGCATTCTTTTGAGTCACGGCATATTGTTCTGCTGTGAGCTGCGAACGCAAAGCGGCATCATCCGGTTTGCGATAAACAGTTGCAGATTTCTTCGGCATTTTTGCTTTACGAGCCAGTTCGAATAATTCCGGATGGATATGGCAATAGCCTCCAGGATTCTTGTCTAAATAATCCTGATGATAGTCTTCTGCCGGATAGAAGTTTTCCAAGGGCTTAACTTCTACTGCCAACGGACGGGTATAAGCCGCAGCCAAGCGGTTGACAGTTTCCTGAATGAGCGGTAAATCTGCCGGGTCGGTATAATAGATACCTGTACGATATTGGGTGCCACGGTCATTTCCCTGACGGTTCACACTGGTAGGATCTATCGTTTTGAAATAAAGGTCTATCAGGAAAGGCAGATCCACTTTTGCCGGATCGTACTGCACCTTTACGGTTTCTGCAAAATCCGTGGTGCCGGTACACACCTGTTTATAGGTTGGATTGGCTATATTTCCGTTGGCATAGCCCACTTGCGTAGCTTCCACACCTTCAATCAGTTTCAGGAAATGTTCGGTTCCCCAAAAGCATCCCCCTGCCAGATAAATTTCTTTAGTTGACTTCATATCTTTTCTCCTTTCCGCCTGCTCTGTCCGGTTATTGGCACAAGCGAGGCAACTTATTAACAATACAAAAGCGAATATTAGTTGTTTCATATCCTACCCCCTCTCCTGACGGTTCTTATGTTTCCGTTATATAATAACAATGCAACGGGCTGTATAGTTGGTCAGGGGGTGTAGTTTATTTCCGCCTTCCGCGCCTGTGAGTGCTGGAACTGACGGGCTATTTTAAACTCCTTGCCTTCTTTCAGCAGATAAGAGCCTGTCTGCTTGAACCAGAAACCGACATGGGCGTCGATGCATTGCCGGCGGATATCCAACACCCAGTCGTAATCGCATACACGGACTTCCCTGCCGGATTCTCCCCCGGCTACAACCTGTTCCACCCACGTGCCCAGTTCTCCACGGAAGTCTATCCGGCTGAGAAGCGGCTCGCAGATGATAATCTTATGTTTTATGGGAGCAGCCTTATAGATAGGCAGGCGGTAATCAACCCGGTCCTGGTTCTCCATGGTGCAGCAGATGGTGACATTATCATACCCCTCACCCCAGTTAGCGGGCAGGCAGGCACTCAGTCTGTCGATGCGTTTCGTGATAAAAAGGAAATGAAGGTCCTGACGTATCCGCATCATCTCCCACGCTTCGGGACGCCATTCGTCGGCATCCTCCACCAGAAAATCGGAAGTGAAACAGGTATAGACCATATTGCCCGAAGGTATCTTATAAGTTTTGTTCTTTTTCTGCTGCAAAGGCAGGTCGAACTTCTCCGTTTTCGTCACGACGGAACTATCCTTGCCATATTTACCATCCGTGCGGTAGACATAGCAGTGCTGGCAACCTGTGCTGAACTTATGACAACCATGCCAGGGATTCCACATGGATGATTTCTTAGCTATTTGTAGCATCTGTCTGTTATCATTTCTTGTTTAGATTAGAATGTATCACAAAGTTATGCATTGCCCGCATTCAAAACAGAAACCAGCTTCTTTTTTATGGAACTTTTACATGCACCACAAAAAGAAATCGTATTTTTGAAACCGAATATCCGGGTTGAATTTAAAGAGGAAGAATATGGAAACAATTATCAGGCAAGTCAGGCAATGTCTACAGAAGATGACCTGGTGCAAAAAGGTTACGGCTGAATGCTGAAAGCGGCAAGTGAGGCTTATCAGAAAGAGGTCTTTGATTTTGTAGTCAGCCATAAGACAACTATGCCACGGACAGCACTAAGGTATGCCATTGAGAAAATGCCACAGGAGTTGAGAAAAGAAGCAATGAAAAAGGAGTAAGTATGAATATTGAAGAATATCGGGAGTATTGTTTAAGTATCAAAGGGGTAACTGAGAGTTTTCCCTTTGATGAGCATACACTTGTCTATAAAATTATGGATAAGATGTTTACTTTTACCCCATTGAATCCCAAAGAAGGACGTTTCTGGGCAGATACGAAATGCGACACCGCCAGATCGGCAGAACTGATGGAGCAGTATAACGGTATTTCATTCGGCCCCT
>OLGB01005021.1_pt1 | contig 10693 bp, 12 predicted proteins | sample 1605691 | NCBI WGS metagenome assembly OLGB01 (sample SAMEA3888925, study PRJEB22519) | human gut metagenome | biome: human gut; feature: human-associated habitat; material: faeces | place: Denmark | collected 2010
GCGTAATTCTACGACAGGGTTTCTTTTTTGTGTCTACTTGCCTTATAGCAGTCCACTCCGACGAGGACGCGCTTTGGAATGAGTTGATCCGCTGGCAGGCGCACACGTTCCATACGGCCAAGGGCCTGGCGTACACCTATTCCATTCGCGGAAACGAAATGTTCGTAAGCCGCAAGGACAAATCCATCACGCGGGCGACGGTGAACATGGCATACCGCAAGGCGCTGGAGCTGCAAAGGGACGGCGGGCTGGTAGCGGGGCCCAAGAAGCTGGGCACCTTTGGCGCGAGTTACTTATATCCTGTATTTGTGCAAATCGGGGTGGTTTTGCCCCCGAAGGCTGAAAGTGAAGAAAGCAAAACTTGTATTTTTGATGCGGAAATGCTATAATAAAATTTACTAACGATATAGGGGGGCGAAAGGGTCCATGCAGAGCATGACGGGTTATGGCCGCTGCCGCGTTTGCCGCGACGGGCGCGAGATGACCATTGAGCTCAAGGCTGTGAACCACCGCTTTTTGGATATCGCTTTCCGATTGCCGAAAAATTTGACCTTCCTGGAGGATGTGCTGCGCGACGGGCTCAACCGCGGCGGCGTAAAGCGCGGGCATGTGGATGTATTTGTGACCTATGCCAACACGCGCGCCGACGCGCGCGAGGTACGCGTGGATGAAGCGTTGCTTAAGGCCTTTTCTGAGGCGCTGCACGGCGCAAGGCATCAACTGGAGCCTTACCGCAGGGCCACGGCAGCCGAGGCGCTTACCCTAAGCGGCGCTCTTACCATTGTGCAGGCGGAGGAAGACGCGGCGGCGGTGAGCGCCCTGGCGCAGGAGGCGTTTGAGGGCGCTATGGAAGCGCTTGTGGACATGCGCCAGCGCGAGGGGGCGCATCTGGCGGAGGATTTGCGTGCAAATATCGATCAGCTTAAGCAGCTGCGGCAGCGCATCCTGGAGCGCGCGCCGCAGGTGCCGCGCGAATACCGCGAGCGCCTGACCGCCCGCCTGGAGGAATGGCAGGTGGGGGCGGACCCCCAGCGTGTGGCTCAGGAGATAGCCATTATGGCCGACCGCTGCGCCATCGACGAGGAGCTAAGCCGCCTGGAAAGCCACATCGCCCAGTTCCTGGAAAGTGTGGAAAACGGCGGCGAGGTGGGCCGAAGGCTGGATTTTCTGATTCAGGAAATGAATCGCGAGGTCAACACCATTGGCTCCAAAGCGTCGGACGCGCAGATCGCGCAATGCGTGGTGGACGCCAAATGCGTAATTGAAAAGCTGCGCGAGCAGGTGCAAAACGCCGTATAGCAAAGGGGAGGCAAGGGCGTGATACGGCTTATCAACATTGGCTTTGGCAACCTGCTGGACGCAAATCGCATCGTTGCCATTGTAAGCCCGGACAGCGCTCCGGTAAAGCGCCTTATTCAGGAGGCGCGGGAAAAAGGGCATGTGGTGGACGCCACCCAGGGAAGGCGTACCCGCGCGGTGATCCAAATGGACAGCGGCCATGTGGTGCTTTCCGCCATCCAGCCGGAAACCATCGCCGGGCGAATTGGAACGCGCGATCCGTCCATTGATGAAAGGGAGGGCTAGGCTGTGGCGGTACAGATTGAGCGCACAGGCATGCTGCTGATTATTTCAGGCCCGTCGGGAACGGGCAAGGGCACGCTGGTGAAGAAGCTGATGGATTCCGATCCTACGTTCCGCTTTTCATGCAGCGTGACCACCCGCAAGCCGCGCGAGGGTGAAATTGAGGGCGTGCACTATCATTTTGTATCCGACGAGGAGTACGAGCGGCTTGTGCAAAACGGAGAATTTTTGGAGCACGCCACAGTGCACGGGCATCATTACGGCACGCTGCGCAAGCCCGTGGAGGAAATGATGGCGCAGGGCTATCATGTGCTGTTGGATATCGACCCGCAGGGCGCGATCAGCGTAATGGAAAACGCAAGGGAATACGTGAGCGTGTTTATCCTGCCGCCCAGCTTTGAGGATTTGCGTATAAGGCTGCACACCCGCAATACCGACGACCCGGTGGAGATTGAGCGCAGGCTGCGCAATGCCCGCGGCGAAGTCAAAAAGATCGAGCGCTACCAGTACGCCGTTATTAACGATAATCTGGAGCTGGCCTTCTCCCAGTTACAGGCCATCGTAAGCGCCGAGAAGCAGCGCACCACGCGCTTCAAACCAACCATTTCCGAAAACTGACCGATAGAACCAAACAACCGTGCAAGGAGGATGCTGAAATGGCGATTGTAGAACCGACGATTGTGGAACTGGCTGAAAAGGTGGATTGCCGCTACACGCTGGTGGTAGAGGCCAGCAAGCGCGCCCGCCAGCTGGTGGACGGCGCGCAGCCCCTGATTGACCCCAAGGATATGAAGCCCCTGAAGATTGCCGTGGAGGAAATCAACCGCGGGCTTTTAACCTACGAGCGCGACGCCGAGGCGGAGAACTGACATGCTTTCGGGAAAGCATGTGGTGCTGGGCGTAACGGGCGGCATTGCGGCCTATAAGGCGTGCGAGGTGGTTTCGCGGCTGCGTAAGCTGCATGCCGGCGTGGACGTGATTATGACGGAGAACGCGACCAAGCTGGTTGCGCCGCTCACGTTTGAAACCCTGAGCTGCCGCCCCGTTTGCGTGGATACGTTCTCACGGACGGAATCCTGGGATGTAAAGCATATCTCCCTTGCGCAAAAGGCGGATGTAATGCTGGTGGCCCCCGCCACGGCCAATTTGATGGCCAAGCTGGCCCACGGCATCGCGGACGACATGCTCACCACCACGCTGCTTGCCACCAAAGCGCCCATCCTGCTGGCTCCCGCCATGAACACCGGCATGTGGACGGCGCAGGTTACCCAGCAGAACCTGGAAACGCTCACGCGGCGCGGCGTGCGCACCGTAGGCCCGGATAGCGGTTTTTTGGCCTGCGGCGATACGGGCGCGGGCCGCATGAGCGAGCCAAAGGAAATTGTGGAAGCGGTATGCAGGCTGCTTTGCCCCGCCAAGGATATGAACGGCCTGCGCGTGCTGGTAACGGCCGGCCCCACTGTGGAACGCATAGACCCGGTGCGGTACCTCACCAACGATTCCTCCGGGAAAATGGGCTACGCCCTGGCGGAGGCGGCGCGGGAGCGCGGCGCGAAGGTAACGCTCCTTTCCGGCCCGGTGCGCCTTGCGCCCCCGGCGGGCGTGGAAACCGTTGCGGTTACGTCCACGCAAAGCCTGTATGAGGCCATGCTGGAACGCTGCGCGCAGCAGGATATCATTGTGCAGGCTGCTGCCCCGGCGGATTACCGGGTTGAGAACCCCTCCCCGCAGAAGCTGAAAAAGCATGCGGGCGAGCCGCTGGTTTTAACCCTGGTGGAGAACCCGGACATTGCCAAAGCGGTGGGCGAGCGCAAACAGACCGGCCAGGTGCTGGTGGGGTTTGCGGCGGAAACGCAGCGCGTGCTGGAAAACGCGCGGGCGAAGCTTGAAAGCAAGCGCCTGGATATGATTGTGGCCAACGACGTGACGGTGGAGGGCGCGGGCTTTGGCGTGGATACCAACATTGTAACGCTGATTACCGCGCGCGGCGCAACGCCGCTGCCCAAGATGAGCAAGCGCGAAGCGGCGGATCGCATCTGGGATGCGGCGCTTGCCCTTCGGCCTGGGCGGGACAGCGAATGAAACAGATGAAAATGCAGCGGGAGGGCGAGTGGCCCTCCCGCTGCATTTTTTGCGTGGATATGGTTCACGGCGATAAGCGGGCGCACCTAACCATAGAAGGATTTGAGGAAAAAGCGAGGGTATCCACCCGGACGATCTCCCATTTGCGAACCCAAGAGCATAGGAATTATTCGCCGGATTGGGAGAATGAGATTTGCATTGCGCTGCAGTCACTACCGTGGATGTTGCGGAAGATGCTTGCGAGGGCTGGCTTCTTTCTGCGGTCAACAAAATAACGCCATGCATATCGGCTGGTACTGAACTGCATGTTTGTGGACACCGTAGAGGAAGCATAGAAGCCTTTGCTGGAAATGGAAGGCAGAAAGCATTAGAAGGTAGGGTGCAAATTCCTTGAGAAAAGTTAGTAGAAAAAGTGAAAAAGGATTCACATATTTTCTTCTTACCATGTCTAATTAGATGAAGGAGGTGATCGGCAGATGCTAGTTGTCAAGGGCCCGGACAGCAACCGAGAAGAACGGCTGACCCGCATGGTAGAGCATTATCAATCTTCTTTGCTGACAATGTGCTATGCATACCTCCACGAGCGTGAACTGGCGGAGGATGCGGTGCAGGAAACCTTCCTAAAAGCATACAAAGCGTTAGACATGTTCCGCGGCGAATGTGAAGAGAAGACATGGCTGATGAGTATTGCGATCAATGTGTGCAGAAACGTACGCAAGAGCGCATGGTTTGTTCATGTGAACCGAAGCGTAACACCGGAGGAAATGCCGGTTGCGGTATCTGGAGAAAGTATACAGTGTAGTTGTCGATGAAAATGGCGAAGTAATCTCTGATCCTGATGTTGGGATTGACCATCCGGCTGAAAAAGCAGAGCAAGCCGCCTCTAGAAGCACAGAACAGAAGATGGCTGAAAACCCAGAACTCGCAAAGGTTTACAAACAATATGGAAGCGTGGCAGAAAATCAAAGCATCTGGCGCCTGCCGCTGGAGGAAAAGGCTATGCTGCTTGGTGATAATAATGGTATTCCGGGCAGTAAGGATATCACTGAAACCGAGGCTGTACAAATCGCCAGCAATCGATTAGCATCTATTGGTTATAGCATGGCTTCCTATGAAGTTAGCGCATGGTATAAGATATACGATCTCTATGCGGCAGACGCTTCTCATCAGGGACCGTTCTATGTGATCTACTTCCTGGATGATCTTGATGAGCCTGTCAAAGCCTTTAGCGTAACAATTGATGCCGCTACTGGAGAGGTACTCGATACCTATACTCCTGAATCAATGCCTCGTTGCTAAATTAGAGTGAGCGGGCAGCTACCAAAGGCAGCTGCCCACTCAGGCTGTCGAAAAAGCTCGCCTGCGGGCGAGCTTTTCCACCGAAACAGGGTTCGCCTGCGCCTATCGCGCGGCAGCGCCTTGCGCGCCGATCAAACCGAGGGCCGGCCATGGCAATAGCCAGAACGACGATTGAGGTTGCGGGTCTGCGGCCCTCCAAACCTTCCATAGGGTTTCTCAACGGCCTGACCACCAGCTTAGCTGATGGTTTTGATTGGGATTCTAAAACGTTTCGATCACTCCGGGGAAGGCCTGTGCTTTTTCCAGCAGGGGCCCTTTTGCCCCCAGCGTGAAGGCGATATCCGAGCTGCGAATGCACAGAAGCGCCATGCCGGGCTTCAGGTTCAGATATGCCAGGGCTGCCTCATGAAGGCGGATGGAGCCGTCCGGCTGGATGGGCAGCCAGCCGTAGGAGCGGCCCTTATAGGGCGCAAACGTTCCTTCCGGCTGCTCATAAGCGTCAAGCCCGGGCAGATCGCGCAGGATGCCGCCCAGCTTCGAGGGGGCGAGCAGGCCGTGGCGCGTAACACAAAAGCCACCCGTGGAGCGGCTTCCCGTAAACAGGTAGACGCGCCCCTCCGAGGCGATGCGGTACTCATCCGCGGCCTGCGGAGGAATGCGCAGCGATCCATCCGGACGAATGAGCGATTTGCCAAAGATAAACTTACCGCCCTTGTTCATTTGCGGCATATGCGTCGCTCTCCTTTCACGCTTAAGCAAGCAATGGAGGGCCATTTTAGCACATATGCCGTAATTGTCAAGGGCTTCTTCAGCCCTTGCCCGCCGCGGTTTGCTCCTCTGCGGCCAGCACGGGAACGGGCGCGGGATGGGGCGGCGTAGAGGCGTCGGCGGGGGCGGCGGCGCTTGCGGGCAGCAGCATGCGGTCCAGCGCTTCTTCCAGGGTGGAGATGGGCACCACCTCGATGGTGGTGTGCTCAAAGCGTTCCATGCGGTTATCCATGGGGATGAGCACGGTGGTGAGGCCCGCGTGCTCGGCGGCCTCTACCTTGCCGGGCACGCCGCCCACGGGCTTTACCAGGCCGCGAACCGATAGCTCGCCCGTAACGGCCACGTGGCCGTCCACCGGCCTGCCGGTAAGGGCGCTGGCGGCCACCACGGCCATGGCTACGCCGGCGGAGGGGCCGTCCACGGGCGTGCCGCCCGGAAAGTTGATGTGCAAGTCATACGCCTGGGTGCGGTAGCCCATGGAGCACAATAGGGTCATCACGTTTTCTAGAGAGCTGCGGGCGGTGGATTTGCGCTTGATTTTGCGCCCCTCCGCGCCAATTTCTTCCTCCTCCACAATGCCGGTGATGGTGAGGCGGCCGCTGCCGGGCTGCGCCACCGCCTCGATTTCCATTGTGGCGCCCTGATGGCTGCCGATGATGGCCAGCCCGTGCACGACCCCCACGCGGTTTTCCGTATCGGCGCGCTGGTCGGGGCGGGCGGCATAGTGGCCGGAATAGATCACCCATTCCACGTCCGCGGTGGTGATCTGCGTGCGGTTTTCCATCTGCGCAAGGCCCGCGCACATCTGCACGATGTTTACCGCGTCGCGGCCGCAGGTGGCGAAGCGGCCTACCATTTCCGCGTCCTCATGGGTCATTTCAAAGCCTGCGCGCCCGGCGGAGTGGTAGGCGATATCCGCGATTTCCTCGGGCTCCAGCGCGCGGAAGAACACCTCCATGCAGCGGCTGCGCAGCGCGGGCGAAATTTCCTGCGGGCTGCGGGTGGTAGCGCCCACGAGGCGGAAATCCGCCGGAAGGCCGTTTTTGAAGATATCGTGAATATAGCGGGGCACGCCGGTATCGTCCGGGTTATAATAGGCGGATTCAAGCATGACCTTGCGGTCCTCCAGCACCTTGAGCAGCTTGTTCATCTGGATGGGATGCAGCTCGCCGATCTCGTCCAGGAACAGCACGCCGCCATGCGCCTTGCTTACCGCGCCTGGCTTGGGCTGGGGAATGCCCTGCACGCCCAAGGGCCCTGCGCCCTGGTAAATGGGGTCGTGCACGCTGCCAATGAGGGGGTCGGCTATGGCGCGCTCGTCAAAGCGCACGCAGGTGGCGTCCATCTCAATAAAGGGAGCGTTGGGAAGGAAGGGCGTGCCAGGGCTTTTTTTGGCCGCTTCCAGCACAAGGCGCGCAGCGCAGGTTTTGCCAATGCCCGGAGGGCCGTAAATCAGCACATGCTGCGGGTTTTTGCCGCACAAAATGGCTTTGAGCGACTTGATGCCGTCCTCCTGGCCTACGATATCCGAAAACTTGGCGGGACGGACGCGCTCGGCAAGCGGCTCGCTCAGCTTGAGGGCGCGCATCTTTTGGAGCCGGTCGTATTCCCGGCCGCTTTCGCGGCGGGTAGCAGGCTGCGTTTTGCGCTGCTGGCGCAGCTGCGTATAGAAGTAGATGCCCACCACCACGGTGACCAATAGCTGGATCGCAAACAAAATGGCGCTGACCAACGGTAGAACCTCCATTCATGGAATGCTTGTACGATGTTCCGTGCTAGCTTGTGAGAAACGCCGCCGTTCCATGTATGGGGGATGTTGGCAGCACCGCAGATTTGTGACAATACGGCCTGGAAGCTTGCATTTGGCCGCAAATGCCGCTATAATCATTGCACGCGGCGCAAAGCTGCGGCAAAGTGTGCTTTTTGGAAACATGGGAGGATATGTATGCAGGATACGGTTCGCAGGAGCGTGCTTGTGCGCATGCCCGTGCTGCCTTTGCGGGGGATGATGATTTTTCCGCATATGGTGCTTCATTTTGACGTGGGCAGGCCCAAGAGCGTGGCGGCCCTTGAAAAAGCGATGATGGAGGATCAGCGCGTCTTTTTGGTGGCGCAGACGGACGCCGAGGTGGATGATCCCCATGGGGGCGATCTATGCCGCGTGGGCACGATTGCGCAAATCAAGCAGGTGCTCAATTTGCCCGGCGACAGCATCCGCGTGCTGGTAGAGGGCATGCGGCGCGCCGTTTTGGGCAGCGTTTTGCAGGAGGACCCCTGCATGATCGCCTCCGTTAGGCCTGTGCGCGAGGATACGGGACGCGATACGCCGGAAATGAAGGCGCTGGTGCGCACCACGCACGCATTTTTTGAGGAATACTGCGCGGCCAGCATGCGTGTATCGCAGGAAACGCTGCGCTCCGTGATGGATGTGGACAAGCCGGATCAGCTGGCGGATATCATCGCAGCGAATGTGCTCACCCGCCTGGAGGACAGGCAGGCCATTTTGGAAAAGCTGAAGGTGAAGGACCGTCTGGAGGCGCTATGCGCCATCCTGCTGCGTGAAACCGAGCTTGCAGACGTGGAAAAGCAGGTGCAGGCCCGTATCAAAAAGCAAATTGAAAAAAACCAGAAGGATTACTATCTGCGCGAACAGATCAAGGCCATCCAGACGGAGCTGGGCGACAAGGACGGCACCGATGTGGAGGAGCTGCGCGAAAAACTTGCCAATACGCCGCTAAACGACGAGGCGCGCGAGAAGGCCGAGAAGGAGCTGGACAGGCTTAGCCGCATGGCCCCTGGCACGCCGGAGATTGGCGTGAGCCGCACCTATGTGGAATGGATTTTGGACCTGCCCTGGGGCAAAACAACCGTAGATAACCTGGATTTGAAACGCGCCCGCCGCGTTTTGGAGGAAGATCACTACGGGCTGGAAAAGGTGAAGGAACGCATTATCGAGTATCTGGCCGTGCTGCGCATGAAAAACGATATGAAGGGCCCGATTTTGTGCTTCGCCGGCCCTCCGGGCGTGGGCAAAACTTCCATCGTGCGGGCCATCGCGAAGGCTGTGGGGCGCAAGTTCGTGCAGATGTCGCTGGGCGGCGTGCGCGACGAGGCGGAAATTCGCGGCCATAGGCGCACCTATGTGGGCGCTATACCAGGACGAATTATCGCGGGCATCAAGCAGGCAGGCACCACCAACCCGGTTTTCCTGTTTGACGAAATCGATAAAATGAGCAACGATTTTCGCGGCGACCCGGCGGCGGCCCTGCTAGAGGTGCTGGACGCCGAGCAAAACAACGCCTTCCGTGATCACTATATGGAGCTGCCCTTTGATTTGAGCCATGTGATGTTCATTACCACCGCAAACGATGTGGCCTCCATCCCGCCGGCGCTGCTGGACCGCCTGGAGATTATCGAGGTGCCCAGCTACACGGAGGAAGAAAAGCTCAAAATTGCGCGCAAGCATCTGCTGCCCAAACAGGTGAGCGCGCACGGGCTTAAGCCCCGAAGCGTGCGCATGAACGACAAGGCGCTGCGCACGGTCATTGAGGGCTACACCCGCGAGGCGGGCGTGCGCGAGCTGGAACGCACCCTGGCGCGGGTGGTGCGCAAGGCAACCGTGGAAATGCTGGACAGCAGGGTGGAGGAGATCAACGTAACCGCCGAAAAGCTGGCGGCCTATCTGGGAAGCGTGAAGTACACGCGCGAGCCCTTGGAAAACGAAAGCCGCATCGGTGTGGTGAACGGCCTGGCCTATACCAGTGTGGGCGGCGAAATGCTGAGAGTGGAATGCGCGGTAATGCAGGGAACGGGCGCTTTGCAGCTCACCGGCAAGCTGGGCGATGTGATGCAGGAAAGCGCCAAGGCGGCTCTATCCTGGGTGCGGGCGCATTCGGAACCGTGGGGCATTCCCGCCGGGTTTTATAAAGAACACGATATCCATATTCACGTTCCCGAGGGCGCGGTGCCCAAGGACGGCCCCAGCGCGGGCGTGACGCTGGTTACGGCGCTGGTGAGCGCCCTCACCTCCATCCCGGTGAAGCAAAGCGTGGCGATGACGGGCGAAATAACGCTGCGCGGGCGCGTGCTGCCCATTGGCGGCCTCAAGGAAAAGCTGATGGCCGCCTATCGCGCAGGCGTGGGCGTTGTGCTGATTCCGCGCGAAAATATGAAGGATTTGGAGGACGTATCCCAAACGGTGCGCAGCCGCGTTGAAATCCGCCCCGTGGATACGGTGGAGGAAGTGATTCGCACGGCGTTGGTGTGCGAGCCGCCCATGATTGCCGAAACGCAGCTGGATGCGCCCCTGGGAATGACAGCCTGCCATAAGCCTTCCGCATACAGAGGATTGTAAGAAATGGAAATCAAAACCGCCTCCTTCGTAACCAGCTTGGCCGCTTATCATGAGCAGCCGCCCATCACCTTACGGCAGCTGGCCGTGGTGGGCAAAAGCAACGTGGGCAAAAGCTCGCTCATCAATGCGCTGTGCAACCGCAAAAAGCTGTGCAAAACCAGCGCCACGCCCGGCAAAACCCGCTTGATCAACGTGTTTTTGATTAATGAGGCCTTCCATCTGGTGGATTTGCCCGGCTATGGCTTTGCCAAGGTGGATAAGGCCGAAAAGCAGCGCTGGGGCGAGATGATGGACCGGTATTTCCAGGAAAGCACGCATCTTGAGCACGTGCTGCATCTGGTGGATATCCGGCATGAGCCCACGCAGGATGATATCGCCATGAGCCAGTATTTCCGCCAGATGGGCATCCCTTTTACCGTGGTGGCCACTAAGGCGGATAAGATCAGCCGGGGCGCGCGCATGAAGCACATTGCGCCTATCTGCCGGGCGCTGCTTGTGCAGCCGTGGGAGATCATCCCTTTTTCCAGCGAGGATATGACGGGGCGCGATAAGCTGCTGGAGCTGATTGAGGGCGTATTGACAGAGGAATAAACAAGTGGGGCGGCGTGC